>Ga0247760_1001101_pt1 | contig 26811 bp, 7 predicted proteins | sample UWRJL171409R4_FD_179936 | JGI IMG/M metagenome (GOLD analysis project Ga0247760, IMG submission 179936) | Plant litter microbial communities from Arlington Agricultural Research Station in Wisconsin, United States - UWRJ-L171-409R-4 | ecosystem: Environmental > Terrestrial > Plant litter >... | reverse complement strand
CCCCCCTCCAAACACCCATTCTTCAAACATCCATTTCTCTGCCGTTATTATAGCAATCAGAGTGAAAGTGGTATCAAAATAAAGCCAAGAAGATGCCATTCAATATTTAGTATACCAGCCCCTAGCCTTGCGCACCGCAAGCCGCCGACGAGGAATCGAATCTAAAAGGCCCCCAATAAAGTCCAGATCTATAGCATCCCACGCCTCCTTGATCCACGCTTTTACAAGCTCTCTATCTGCTTCATTCTCCTTCAGATCTTCAAATTTAGGATGTAATTAATACACTAGCTCTTTCAAACGCTTCTAAACATGCTCGATCGGGTTCAGGTCTAAGCTGTAAAGTGGCCAGTCAATAAGCACAATCCTATAGCTTACCAGATAACCTAAAAAGTCCCTAGAACGATGGATAGATACACTATCCTGTTAAAATAACCTCCTATTAGCTCCGCTAAAGTTTAACACAGGGAGTAAGCCTTTTTCCAGTGCTTAGATATAGCTGAAAGAGCTATATCCCTGCCTTAGAGAGTCCTTATCCTTCTTTATAAAGATAAGCTTAAACTTCCTACCTTTTTTAAATAACTACCTATATTATAAATGAAAGAGAAGTAACTTATTAGGTCTGGTTAACGAATTAGCGATTAAACTTCTTATAGTTAAATCGGAAAACCTATTTAGAGCCTTTATTTGGATTGTTTTAAATAGAGCATTTATTAGTATAAATTGCTTTAATAAGCTTTTGCTCTTACGGCCTCTAGGTACAGTAATGGGTATATCGACAGTATACAGAACCTTTATTAAGCTTTAGCCTTTTAGAAGAACGTTAATGCCTTAACCCAGAAGCCTGAATAATAAACTAGAATGTGCTGAAAGAGATGTCGATGTTATCTTAGTGTATTAGACGGTGAAGTGTTTTCCACTTGATTTTCAGATCCTGATGGATATAACGAGTGATCCTAAGCTTATCCGCATTGCTAAATTTCGTAGGGCAGCTACTTCTAGGTAAAGAATCTAAGGATTGATGGTGCTGTAAACGTTTGAAGGTTGTGTTGACAGTGTTGCGATGGACGTGATGATCGCGCGTAACTTGGCCCTTTGGTGTACCAGCTAATACGGCTAAGACAATGGAAGAACGGGCTTCTTTCGATAACTCCTGGTTAGGGCCGCGATTTCTGGTTATTTCAGTGCTAAAAGCTCTGGAATTGAGAGCTATGGTAAATAATGGTGGGTGGTAAAAAAAGGGGGGTGGTCGCGACGCGTCGCGAAATTTGTTTTGAAAGTGGCCTGTGTATATAGACTTTTTGACAGGGATTGTATCCATGCCCGAGCCTTTCTTACTCTTATTAGTCTCGGAACGTCTCCTTCTAATAATAAACTCAGGCGCTTATCTCCATCCCTCGACCTCAACGTAGCCACACAGCCAATTTTCGATTGAAGTATGTTGGTTGCCATGAAGAAGTACGTGATTGGCTTGATCGGGCTTTGAAAGTCCGAGGTGTCTTTGAAGCTTCAGGTTTAGAGACAACTTCCGAGCAGCACTGTGACGTCACCATCTTGTTTCCCTCGGCTCCCATATCAACCATAACCTAGCTATAATATCTATTCTCAACGCAGCCATGAGGTGTAAAGACGCCAAAAAAAATAGATCTGTCAATGCCTCTTCACCAAGTCATCAAAATCAAAAACAACCATGAGTTCACTATCTCGGAACCAGGACATCCCCGACCTCGAAACAGTCTGGAGCGAAGACTATCCCGACAGCCTGCGATGCTGCGAGTGCGGCGAGCCGTTTGGTGGGGAAGAAGCACTCATCCGGACCTTCACAGTTCTCAGTCAAGGTGGAAACACAGGCCCAACGCGCAACAACAGCAGCAACGATAACAGACAGAAAATCTCAAAGTCGTTAACCATCCAGAACCATCAAGTCCTCTTCTTCGACAGACACGTCCGATGCATAGCAGCAGTAAAGCAAACCCAAAAAAAGGCTACATCTCCATCTCCCACGTCTGGGACCCGGGCATCTCCGACACGCAAGCCCGGGGCTGGCATTCCCCACAAGACATGACCGTCCGACAGCGACTGTTCTCATCCGTTCTGAGCATCGCTCACGGCTTCACCCTGATTCGTAACGAAGATGAAGCCGCCGCCGCCGGGAAGATTGAGATCTGGCACGACTACTTCAGCGTGCCATAATGGCAATCAGATCTCAAGGGCCGCATCCTCCACGCGATACCCGAGATATTCCACCGCGCCGAGTATACTGTCGTCTTTTTCAGCGATATCCCTCCCGAGACGATCAATTCGCTCTACCACGGCGAGTCGACGCGGGAGCGCCTCACAGCCGTCACGCGGGTGTGTGAGGCGGCCTGGTTCAAGCGCGTCTGGACCGTCATGGAATTCGTCAGGGCGTCGCGGATTAAGGTCATGCTTCAAGTATATCGCCTCGTGGATGGCGACGGCGGTGATGATGTCTTTGTCGCAAAACTGGTCGAGGTGTGGGATCGTGAAGCGGATACGCACGGCGCGGCCACGGTGGAAGATATGGTACGGCTCGGAACCACTCTAGTCCCCTGGAATCTCGGACCACTGCAGTCTGCTAGGTCGTTGCGAAAGCTGGATTTTGCGTCGGCGTGGATCCTCCTCTATCGTCGGGGATGCCGGTCCATTCATGATTTCTTGCATGCTCTGCTTCGGCTGTTGCGCGCGGTTCCGAGCTTGAGGCTGCCGCTCGCGAGAGACGACTTTGACCCGTCCAAGGCTGTCGTGCAGATGGCTACGGCGTGTTTGAGAGGAGTGGACTACAGCCCGCTGATCATGACGCCAAAGGACTAGTCGTATCCTCGACGGCACGAGTGGCGGCGGGTGATGACGCGCGATGGGTTTAATGATGTGACCACCTTTGGGCTGGGGCACGAGACCAGCCCGCCAGCTCTTCATCGAGACGTGTCTCCACAATCACCATCAGATATGGTGGACCTTACGCGTATCCCTAAGGTAAAAATGAACCGTATCGGCAAGGTCTCCTTCGTCTTCAAATCCCCCCGCCACCCGGACCCCATCGCAAGCTTCGCCCAAACCGCTTGGCTGGTCCTCACCTTCACTGGGCCCGACGACGTCCGCCGTTTCGCGACAACCGTCTGCTGCAGGCTGTACCACGTGCCACCGGAGCAGCTCTCCTCCATCCTAAGCGACGAATCCACGACGGCCCAACTAAAATCGATCTTGCAAACCTAGTATAACGATGATAGCAACAACAACAACAACAACAACCAAGACACATCGCAACGAGGAAGCCACTCAGAAGCCACAAAACTAGCCGATCTCCTCCAACTCACCCTCCCTCCCCGTCCAACAGATCCGGCATAAGCGCGCTCACCTTCCTCCACATGCACGGCGGGACCATTCACCTAGGCTGGTCGGGCGGGTTCATAGGCGCGACCTGCGAGGTCTGCCACGAGACCTTCCTCTACCGCGCGGCGTTCTGCAAGTCGTCACCGAGCGAGATCCGCGGCGCGGTGGCGTACCGCGTCCCCGGACTGAGTTATTGGTTTGCGAGTCGGGATGGGGTCGGGCTTCTGGTTGCGGATGGGAGGCTTATTGTTGGGCGGTTGATCTGGGCTACGCCGGCTTGTGATTGCGTGCCGACAGTTGTTGGTGGTGGTGATGGTGCGGAGATAGTGAGGGTTGAGATGCCAGATTTTTATAGCGTTGTCGAGGATTGGAGACCTACTTGATGGCTTTTGATGGTAAAAAAAAGCAAAAGTCATTCGGATACAAACTAATTGGGACTAATTGGATACGAAAAATAGATGTGATCGTGCCAACTATCAGCTTGGCTTTGGTGCGACATCCCCAGAATTCCGCTCGCGAGCTAGTATCCCTCAATCCCACGGTCCTCTACTACAACAGAGGAGTACGGGAGCGGACCTACACTCTCCGGGCCCGCCAAGGTCACCCCTTCGTCGTCTACTTGTATGATCCGGTCGTCCGCGGCCGACAGAGCGGATGCCGCTTTCGATTTCGCCAGCGAATGAGCCGTTGGGTCCCTCGATGATCTCACGTTGACGTAGGTGCCAGAGTGACGTTTTTCCGTATCCAAAAGGGCGCTAGCCATCATAGGGAAGCCGCCGATGGCGTACCAGGAACCGACGGGCGCTTCCCCCTCTTTTCCGAATTGGATGTCGACTCGGACGGACGGGGATCTTCGACTCGGGATCCCAAGCAATCTTGATGGGATTCTAAAGGGGTCGCTGCCGGGTCCGGTTACGGGCTTCTCATGTGGTTAGAGGCCATGTAACACCCCAGCGACGATGAAGCCTTGGGTGCACTTTATAAGCGCAAGCAGTAAAATCCAAACTTGCTGGCATCGCCCACGTCATTAGAGTGGGTTAGTATTAAGCCGTGAGCGAGCCCCTGAACAAAAATAACATTACGCAACGATTTCTAAGCCGTCTTGTGCCAGTTAGAGCAGAATTCTTTTAGCGTAAAGTCTGCTATTGAATCTTCTGCTTTACAACGTAAAGTTTGCTGTAATACTAGCTTCTTGCTCCCTGGACATTATAATTCGCCAGGCACTCTCTTCGACACCACCATCCACTCCCAAAATCAACCATTACGTGTTATCTGCTTTCCATTAAGAGGAAACTTTAGCCGGGGTGGGACTGAGAAGGGCCCTTTGAGGCTGTGCGGCGGCGGCGTACGGGATTACCTTAGCTTAGGGAAGAATTAGGGGAAGCTTAGGACAAATTAACTATAGCTCACTCCAGCTCACCCCAGCTCAGGATGACGAACGAAAAAGGAAATGGTTGTTGTCCAGAGCTGGAGTTGCCCCACTTAGCGGCACTTCGGAGCTGGTGGAAGTGGGGCTCCACCCACTGGTGGCCGTGAAAGTGGAGCCCTTCGCCGCTCTCCGTTTCCGCCGTTTTAAACAGTACCAAGTTCGCCACTAAGCGCCAGGACCCCAGAACGGGATTTTTTTTTTATAATTAGGGGTAGAGCGGAACGCGCGCTTTTAACTTCTTTCGCCTTCCTTAAAACCTAATTAAATCAACTGATAACACTACTTATTTCCACCCACTCTTCACTACCCTCTCCTAACCTAAATAGCTCGTTATTCCTTAGATAATACTAGTCAGACCTATACTGTTCTAACATACTCTAACTAAATGCAGTAACAGGAAACCCTTTACTATAACATAACATTAGCTTCAGCCCACTAGGAAGAAAAGAGGTAAAGAGTAAAAGCTCTCTTTTAAGAAAACAAGTCTAAACCTATTAATAACCAATCTACTGTTAATGATAAATCTAAGTATAATTATTATTAAACATAATAAGCTTAAAACGCGTAAGTATAAATTACCTTATAAACTAAGTGTTTTAATTACTCCTATTTTAAGCTAATATTTTCTTATACTTTAGATACTTCTGTAATATTATAGAGATTAACCCCGACGAAATTTAGCTTAATTTATATCGTAATTATAAAGACGTAAAAATACATTACATTACTTTTCTGTAAATATATATTATTAACTCTAAGTAACTTTACCCTACCCTTAGACTGGAAGAAACTTAATAGAAGCGAGTAATAACATCTATTTCTACAGTTTTAGTAATATAGAGTGCTTTAATTAAGATAACTAACTTAAGAGTTTTATAGGAAAAGAGAAAGGAGGATTTTAATAATAAATCTCTTTAGACTTTACAATATAAAAATTTAAAGGAAAATAATAAAGGCTCTATAAGTAAGATTATATAAGTAAATATCTGTTTTTCTCATTAAGTTAACCACTATTTATACTATTTTAAAGCTATATTACTAATAAGAATTGTAATTTATAATAGATATATAAGAAGTTATTAGATCTTATAGATTTAACATAAGAGTAACAGTTTATAAAGACTAAGATAATAACTAATAATATCGTTATATTATTAATAATATTATAAACGTATATTAAAGATATTCTTTATAAGCTTAAGGTACACGTAACGTTTTATTTTATTATTATTATTAAAGGAATATACGGCTTTAAGCTTAGCACTTTAATAAACCTAACTTACAGGCAGGTTATAATAGAGGTCATTCAGGACCTAGTAAACTAAAAATAAATACACTTTACCGTTACACTTACTATTTGCTAAAACAAAACAGTAAAAAAAGGATAAAGAAAGCTTAAGATAACTTATTAATATATACTATATTCCAGTACTCTCTAATTCACTTTCTATCCTCTCTTATTTATATATTCTCTTTTGGAAATATATAACAGTTAACCTAATTACGTAATAAAGTATTTATTTTATTTTAATATACGTTTTAAAATAGTGTTAAGTTCTTAATTATCCTTATTCCATTTTTACTTCTTAACTTTACTAATATTATTATAACTTAAGCACTTTATAATAATATATTTAATCCTAACTTTAAATTATATAAGATAATATTTTAATAGCTAATCTTAAAGGATGTGGATTCTATTCTACTAAGATAAAAGGCTAACTTTAAAGGGAAACGCATCTTCCTAATTCACTATAGACTTTATTCAAAGCTATAAAACTAAATATTAAAAGCTACTAGCCTATAAGAAAAAGTACGTTTATATATTATATATATAAGTACCAGAGGTAAATATGATAGTAAGCTAAACTCCTTAAGTATATTTATATATCTATTAACTAATATATTAAATAGCAGGCGGTCTTTCCAAAGCATTACATAAATATATCCAAAGTAATACAAAAAACATATTCTAGCAGTCGTATTAGCTAAAGGTTATCGGTAAGAACTTTATAAAGTTAACATTTTATAACTATTTTAATTAAGATATTAAAGCAATTTTCAAGTTACTCTATAATATAATGTGTAAGAAAGATAATTAAGTTCTTATTTACCTAATAAAGGAAGATCTTCAGAGCTTTAAAGACTGTAAGGATATCTAGAAACTTAAAAGGAAAAGCTATAATACTTATATAAAGTACAGATTATAATATCCCTATATATAAGTAACCTGTAGAAAAGTTAATAATTACTTATTAAGTCTTTTAAAACTTACAGTTAAGAAAAGCTATTAAGAATATTTTAAAAGTATTAACAGGATAAGAAACCTTAGCTAATATATAGAAAGTATCGTTACGATAGGGTCTGCTAAACGCTTTAATCTGAATAGGGAAGAAGATATAGAGGTAATTAGCTAATTCTTTAATTAAGAGCAGATTAGCGATAAAAAATACGTAGTTATGTTTATTAAGTTACTCTATAACTATATAAGACACCTTTTATACTTCGCTTTAAGATAACTAATAAAAGATCAGTTACTAATCGTGTTAATAAGCGTAGTGTAATTTGCTTACGAAAGTAGCCTACCTAAAAAGGAGGTAAATAAGGTAAAATCTAAATACCTCCATAACTACAGCGTATTTTTAAAGTAAGCTAACTTAACTTAATATATAATTAGCTTTTACATTAAAAGGGGAAAAACTTTTAATAAGCTTTTTTTATATTTTAAATATAAGCAACTAAAGTGGGAGAATTACGTAATAGAAAATCTATTAATATAAAGTATTTATATGGAACTTTAATATAGTTAATAGCACACGTTAACTTTATATTCGAATGTAACGTATATAGCGAAGCTTTAAAATCCAGCCCCTTAAGTGTACTACTGTTTAACGACAAGTGTTAAGATGCAAAAGGAGTTAAGGCATTGGAAAGCAGTGTGTATTAAAGATAATTAATTATGAGGACCCATCCCCGTACTATGGCTCTTGTCTCACTTGTACTATGACCCCACCAAACGCCCATATATAACCCTAACCCTGCGACTACACCCACCCCCCTCCAATGCGTGCCAGCTGCCAGAATGCGACCGTGTTTAACCCTATCAATTACAACGCACGTAAACAACGCTCACACAGCAAAACAGGGCTAATTCTTCCATTTCTGTAATAAAATTACAATTAACTACTATCACCACTATTTACAGTGCTGACTAAGCGCCTTCCTCGGCCTCTGATTGGCCCATAATTGCCTCTGTTGCTTGCGACTGTGTGGCTTGCGACTGTGTGGCTTACGTGAAGGCTTGCGTGGAGGCTCGCGTGGCTTGTGTCTTCTTTGTTATTCCTGATGTTATTGATGCCGTACGGCTTCCAGATACTGTCATAGAACTGCCCCTACCCCTACAGGCGCTTCTACCACCTCTGCAAGGGTTGCTTGACGTTAAAGTACTGCTTGTACTGCTTAGAACTGTCTCCAGAGCCCTGTTAAGCTATATACCTTCCCACTGTAAGGGCTTACACTAAATGCTTAGGTCTAGGCCAGACTGATAGCCTGTAATCCTTACACCACCCCTAGCTCTTATATTACCTTTATTCCCACCTCTTAACGCCCTTAAGCCTTGCCTAGAGCTTTAAGCACTCTAGCTAGTAATAACGATAATGTTACCAGTTTAACTAGGTGGTATAGGGAGCTGGGTGGCCGGTATAACCTCCTAGCTGCCTTATAGAAGCGGTTCTGTAAGCCTTAAGGTGTTAAGGTTACTGGTAAAGGCGTTAAAGCCCTGTAATCTACCCTTAAGGTTTATAACTTAATTAAACTCTTAATACCGTAAGTAATAATCCTCGTTAAGAAGACTTTTAGCTAATTATTAAAAAGGATGAAAATCTTCCTTAACTAAGGATAGCTTTTTATCCTTATAGTGAAGGTAAAGGTTATGGTTATAAGGGATACTGTACTGTTTTATAAAGCTTTTAATATAGTTTTTAAAAGGTATAGGGTTTAAATTAGTTTAAGTTAGTAAAGTGTTAAGTATAATCCTGTACTGATTTTAAATAAGACTTAATACTTTTAAGGAGATATTATAAGGTGCTTTTCTAAGTTAATTTTTACTTAGAAAGTCAAACCGTAAACGCCCCTTTTCTGCCTTTATTACCTCCTTAATATTCTCCTCTATAATGTTAACCATTATTATTAATTAGAGTATACACTTTTAAATAGAGTTACTTTTAGTGATAATAAAGGACTTAAGGTATTGATTAATAGACTTTACCAGTAATATAATCCTTTAGCTGAAGTTAAGGTGTTTATTATAATAATAAGTAGCTTATTCCTTAACTAAAGGTATTTAGTTATCTTTAAAATATAATATAATCGCCATTTATTAATTAAAGTAAACCTTAAGCTTCTCCCACACGATATTAAAGTCCTTAAAGGTAAAAATATAGATAACAGTCTCCTAAAGCTTATAAAGGCCAGTTATTAAATATTTAACGGCCTTTAACGTTAAGGTAGGGTGATTATTAACCTGTATATTAATATAATCCTTAACACTTTTTACGTAAGCTTAATTTAGATTACTCTCCTCCTTAGCTTAACTTAAAAGTTAATTAATATTAAATAAAGCGGTAATATAAGTTACAGCTTCCTTATTCCACTTTAATTTAATATTCTTTATAACGTTTATATTAAAGTGGAACATATAAACTTAAGACTTAATAAGAGGATAAATATCAGTAATAACGCTTTTTATTACAGTGTTATAATTTGTAATAGTAATAAGTGGTAACAGCGCCTTAATCTCTTTCCTTATAACGTTAACTTACTTTATTAACTAATTAAATCCCTCCTGTCACTTATTATTTATAAGGCTAAAGGTGTAAGAGAATGCCATTTTAAGATAGTTAAAAGTAATAATTTAAAAGAACGCCAGGTTTTTATTATTTATTTTATAAGTGTTGTTATATAGTTAAACCTAATAATATTATCGTTATTACTTCTTACACCAGTCTGTAATTTAAAACAGACCCTTTAGTTTCCTTAGCTTATCATTATTGTTTAAAGCTACCACCCACTTAACTTTATAAGGAATATTCTTCTTGTTAAGTAGCTTTATAATTATAGGGAATAGATTATATCTAGCTATCTCCTTCTTTTATAATTAGTAATAGCAGTTCCGTAATTAACACTAAGTGAAGATAATACCTAATTATAACAGGAAGGTTAATAACAGGTTTATAGTTTATATTAAGAAAGAATAATACCTGGAAACGCTTTTTAAAGCTCTGTAGCTAGTTTTTAAATCCTTACAGCAGAGCGATTAATATACTCTTTAATTAAGGTGACGTAAGCGTCTGTAAACTTATTACTTACTTACTAGTCTTTATAATTGTGATTCTGGTAATTCTTACAGCCTACCTTAATTAAGAAACGTTAAGGCTGTTAACTATTAATAAGAAGGGCTTTAGCTAAGCCCTTCTATATATAACTAACCTTTACTGTACTTATACGGTAAGAATAGGCCTTAAAGTGACGTATCTTACTGTGACGACCCTGCAGGCTGTCACTTGGGCCGGGGCGGCCCGACGAATCCCCTGCGTAAGGAACAGTGCGGAGGATGGTGCACATTATCCGGGCGCACTGGGCCAGGGGTGTAAAGACCCGAAGCCCCTACAACCAGTAAGGTGCTGCTCGCAGCATGCCGAGTGCTTGTATTACAAGCAGGAGAAACCTTATAAGCAGAACGCTTGCACGGTGCGAAGTGCTTGTATAATGAGCATTTACGATATTATAAGTAAGGTATAAAGTACCTCCTAGTTAGTTAGTATAGATAGCCATAGTTGTGCTTATAACCACTGTAAGGGACTTTAATTCCTCACATTAGTATTTAATTATTTATTTATATCTTACTGTTTAGATTTACCTCTGTGTATTATAGTGATAGCGACCTACAGTGATATTAAACCCCTATCTAGGAGTGCTAGTTTAATAAGCTGTCTTCAGAACGCCCTTTACCTATTAGCGTCCTGCTATACGTTCTGTCTTAACCTGCACCAGTCCTTTTAAGGTTTGTATTAGGTGTAGGTTATAATATAATATTAGCGTTACAGTTTTAAACGCTGTTTATTAAACTTTTAGATATTACCTCTTTTTTACTATTAACATATTAACCTTTAGAAAAAGAAAGGAGATTAAGGAAGTGTAAGCTTAACCTTAACTCCCTATTATTAATAAGTTGGCTGTATACCTTAAAGATTTAAACTTTAATTAGTAAAGACTAGTTAAGGAACTTAATAAAGCCTTCCCTAAAGACATTAAAAGCTGTATTAGTCTTATTAAAAAGCTTTAAATATAATTTAACGTTATTAAACTAGAGAATAATAACTTTAAGGGCTTATAGAAGAAATAAATAAAGCTCCCCCTATTATTACGTTTTAAGGGAGACTTTATATAGTTAAAGTCTTAGATAGCCCAGCTTTAAAGTTATATCACCTATTATAATAAGCAGTTTTTTAAAGAAGAAGGAAAGGTTAGGTTTGCCGGAGCCCTATTAGATAAAGTAGCTATACGCTAGTATAAACCTTACGTAAAGATAATTAATAACCTTTTTATAAACAGAGTGTAAAAAGAAGCCTTTAAGACTTAGGCTTTTTTTAACGACTTTAACGTGTTTATTAATTAACTCCGGATTAAGTTTAGAGAATTAGACGCTTTAAGATAAGTTAAATAATACTTTATAACTTTAAGGTAGACGTCTTTAATCTTTAAGTTCTCTATACGCTTTAAATTAGAAGTAGTAAAGATTAAATTTAGTTAAAAAGCCTTAATAATACTGTTCTGGAGTGGTTTAAAGGAGTACGTCACTAAAGACCTTTATTAGGAAGATTAACCAGATTACCTTTAAGAATTAGTTAAAATAGTTATTAAAGCCGATAACTAGTATTATGATTATTATTATTAGAAGAACTTTTAGAAGGAACAGACCCTTTACCAGTTAAGTAAGCTTAAGAAGGGGAACCAGTCAACTGTAATAAGACACCACCCTGGGTTAATGGATATTAGTATAATAAACCGTTAAAACTAACTTAATTACGATAAACCTTTACGATAATAGTAGTAAAAGTAACTTAAGGATCTATCCCAGATCTAATACTTTAACTGTAATAAAAAAGGTTATATAATACAGTAATACCTATTATTAAAGTAAGTTAGTTAGAAACTGGTTTTAAAAGGGGGAAAGTATATTAAGTTTAACTTTAAAGATATTTATATTAAGATAATAAGTAACGAAGAAAACTGCACTTAAATAGATAAGTGTAAATTATAAGATAAGGAAGAAGAGGAAAAACCTTAAGATATAATGTACTTAATCTTTAAAGGTGTCTTAAAAGAGTTAGTTATGGAGGTGTAAGTTATAGTAAACTGACTTTAAAGTGGAAACTTAAAACTATTAAAGGTGTAGGTTATAAAAGACTAATTTTAAGAAGAGATATTTTAGTTAGCTGTTATAGGCCTTAAAAACCTTACCTTATAAGCTTAAGAACTAAGGAAGTTTAAGAAGGACCTTAACTTAGAAATTACTAAGATGGTAAAGGGAGTTGAAGAATTAGCCTTTTAAGCCACTTAAATAGTAAAGTAAACTTTAGAAAAGGAAAGAGAATAAGTTAAGAGAATTAAATTAAAAAAACAGAAGTTCTTTTTAATAATACCCCTTAAAACTCTTAAACACTTTAAATATACTAAATAAATTAATACCCTTACCTCCTTAAAAGAAAGACAGTTTAAGTAACTACTTTATATTAAAGCTAATATACCTTAAACTAATACTTTAAAGGTCCCTTAAGAAGGTACGAAATAAGCACATTAATAAAGGGTTTAAGAGTTAAAGGAGAAATATTAAAAGCTGGTAAATAAAGTGGAAGACTTATAAGTTAAGGGTTTTACTGTAATATTTAAAGATAAAGCAGTAAAAATCAGGTTACAGTTTTATAATAAAGTTCACTTTACTAATTAACTTAAATACTAACTTATTAAAGAAGGCCACTTTATAGAAGAATAAGTTAAGTTATTATTACTTAAGTTTTAAAAAAAGGTTTAGGAGAAATAATAAACTTAAAGGTAAGTGGAAGAAGAGAAGAAATAAAGCGTTACCCTTTCTATTCTGTACTTTATAACTACAGCACCTATAATTAATATTAACCACCTTAATTATAAGGACGTACTGTAAATTAATTACATATATAATAACTGTACTTTTAACTAATATAATAAGTTTAAGGCTTTTTATAACCACTTCCCTAGTATATAAAGATAAGATTACGCTGTTATAAAGGTAAAGTTAGAACTGGTTTATTACTAAATCTCCTATTCCCCGATAAAAGAGTTTAGTAACAAGTAGAAAGTTACCGTAATTAACTAAGCCCCTATTACGTATTAGTAAAGAGGGGTACTTAATAACTACCCAGTTATAACGTGCTTATTACACCTTAACGGAAAAGCTAGAGAATAATAGAAACGAGAAGACTATTAATAGATTTAAAAGCGGAAGGATATTATTACGATCTAGTCTTATAAAGCGTATTATTAACTTATTAAGGATTTTAAAAATATTAAACTATTTAAAGTTAACTGGACACTAAAGTGTAAGAACTTAAAAAAGGTTAACCGCTAGGTTTATTAAAGTTACCTGTTTTTCTAAAAGGAATTAGGAAAAGGTTACAGGCCCTTTAAAAAGGCTAGAAACTAGTAATTTACTAATTAGTAAAAACCTTAAGAAGAAGGAGAGGCACTTAAAGGTTAGGCTATATAAGACCTTAAGGATAAATAATTATTATAACTTAGATATTAAAGGAGTATAAGCATTATTCTATTAATGTAAACATAACAGATAAGAGAGGGAGGCCATTTAAGGTAAAAGTAATAATTAATAACAGGAGTGCTTTTAACTTAATACACTCCTTATTAGTTAACTAAAGGAAACTCTCTAATAAAGAGTATAAAAAGGCTATTCTTATTTAAAATAAAAAAGGAGGCCTATATTAATATAATAACAGTAAAGTCACCTACCACTTACTACTTCTAATTAAAGTGGATAAGGACGAATAATAAGTGGATTTTAACGTTACATTAGTTATAAGTTATAATATAATCTTAAGTTTACCTTAGCTGGAAAAATACAACCTTATAATTAATTAGAGGAGTAGCCACCTTACCTTTAGTAAGTCCCCTAGCTGTAATTACTGTTTAGAGAAAGCTAAAAAGGCATTAAACTGCTTTAAATTTACATAAAGCATTTAAAAGCATATTAAACCTTTAGAATTAAGCACAGTTTAGGTTAGGTTTATTAAAACAGTTAAAAGACTAAAAAGTCTACTATATTACTTAAATAATAATTTAAAAGATAGAAAAAAGGAAGAAGCTGATTTACAGATAAGTAAGGAAGTTAATTTATCTAAAGTACTTACAGAATATAGGAAGTTTACTTTATTTCGAAAAAAGATACTGTAATTACTAAATTACAGATTATAAGACTATAAAATTAAGCTAAAGCTAGGAGTAAAGCTCTATAACTTCCAGCCTTATTACCTAAACCCCTAATAAGCCGAAGCCTTAAAGGAGTATGTTAATAAGAACTTAAAGAACAGGTTTATTATAAAGTCCCAGTCCCTAATAAGGTACTTAATACTATTTATCTTAAAAAAGGGAGATAGTAAGTTATATATAATTATTAACTACTAAACGTTAAACGAGGATATAATTAAAAATTACTACTTATTACTACTTATTACAGAAATGTAAGAACAGATTACTAAAGTAAATTAATTCTCTAACTTCGATTTCTCTATAGGATTTAACTACATTAAAGTAAAGGAAGAGGATAAGTATAAAACGGCCTTCCAGACTCGTAATAGGTATTACTAATACTATATTATATTAATAGGATTAATAAACGCCCCTATAACCTTTAAGGCTTTATTAACAGTATTCTCTACCCCTTTCTTAATAAGTTTATCTTTATATATTTAGATAACGTTTTAATTTATTTTAAAACTTTAAAAGAATACTGAAAATATATGTGATAGGTTTTAACAGCTTTTAAGAAAGCGAAGCTAATAATAAACTTAGAGAAAAGCCATTTCCATATTTAAGAATTAAACTATTTAAGGTTTAAAGTAACCTTTAAAAAGCTTAAGATATAACTGGAGAAAATAAAGGCAGTTAAGGACTAGCTTACTTTAAAGAATTAAAAAGAGTTATAAGTTTTTATTAACTTTGTAAACTTTTATTAATACTTTATTAAATACTTTATAAAGATCGTAAAATTATTATATAAGCTTATAGGAGAGGGTAAACTGTTTAAATGGATTAATAAACAGTAAAAGGCGTTTAAGGACCTTAAGTACACCTTTATTACAGTATTAGTTCTAACTCTCCCTAATTTCTTAAAGCCGTTTTAAGTTAAGACAGACTCCTTAAAATTTATAATTAACAGAGAACTTAGCTAAGTCCAGGACAATAGGAAACGTTACTTAATTACCTTCTTATTAAAAGGAATCCACAGCTTAACCTTATAATATTTAATCTATAATAAAGAACTAATAGTAATTATTTAATATTTTACTAAATAAGTACTATATTTAAATAGTATAAAAGAACTGGTCTAGGTCTTTTTAGATTATAATAACCTTTAATACTTTCTAATAAAGGAACTTAATTTATGGTAAGTATAATAAGTAAAGTTAATAACCCTGTTCCATTTCTAAATCTACTATGTTAAAGGAAAAGATAATAAGTGAGCTGATACTCTTAATTAAAGATACGATTATAAGGATGTTAATCTAATCTTAATCCCCATTATTATATTTAACGAAGCTAAAAACGGTATATTAAAGCATACGTTATAAGTGTTAAATAATTAAACGCTAGAATAAACTATTAACGTTTATATAAACTTATAAATTAAGTATAACATCTATTAGTAACAGTAGGACTTTTAAATAAGAAGGTTAGTGGAAGGAACTTATAAGTATAAATACCTGTTAGAAGACTTTTTAAGGCATTTATAAGACTATAAGAAAGAGTACCTAATATATCTAAACTATAGTGAAACTAGTTATTAACTGGAATAGCTATTAAAAGGTGTAAACGGTACATTTAAACTAAAAGTAAGGCTTTAATATTAAGAGAAACCATACATTTATAACCTGGGAATATAAAAGGAGTATATCTAGTAAGTTTATAAGTCTTAACTTAAAGGACATATAGGCTAGGCTAAGACCTTTACACAGGCCTAGTAAACGTACACCTTCCCAGGAATAAAGAAGCTAGTTAAGGAAGTGGTTAATAACTGTGATATCTGTTACTATAAGTAAAACCGGCGTTATAAGCCTTATAAACTTCTTAAACCACTCCTTATATTATAAGCGTTATAAAGTTCCATCTTATTTAACTTTATTACTAGGATTTTAAAGTTTAGGGACCCTGTTATAAGAGTTACTTATAATTAAATCCTTATAATAGTTAATAGATTAATAAAATAAGCTTACTTCCTACTAACCTTAAAGGATATAATAATGGAATAACTTACTTATATTTTTAAGAAAAAGGTAATGTTACGATACTTTTAATTAGATAATATCGTTATAGATTAAGATAAATTAATTATATTAAAGTTTTAATAAAGGTTAATATAGAGAATAGGTGTAAAGAGTAAGCTTTTAATAACTTTTTACCTATAGACGGATAGTTAAATGGAATAAGTTAATTAGATACTTATAACGTATCTTTAAGTTTATATTAACTTTAAATAAGATAATTAACTTAAACTGTTACTAATAATATAGATAACTTATAATATAACGTTAGTTAAGTTAATAAGTGTATTACTATTCTTTACTAATTATAATAAAAAGCCTAAGCTTTGTTAAAGCCCACCTACTAGCACCCCTTAAGCTACAGTCTGTATAAATTAGATGTAAGAATTACATAACCATTTATAAACTAAACTTAAGTTTACATGTAAACGAATAAAGAAGTTTACTAATAAATACTAAACTAAGTAACCAGTACTTAAAAAAGGACTTTATTATAATAGTAAATAAGTTAAGGGACTAACTCTTTAAGAAGGGGATTATGTTTACCTTTTTTTATAAAACCTACATTTAAAACGACTTAGTAAGAAGCTTAACTTTAAAAGGTACAGACTGTTTTAAATTTAGAAAAAGGTCACTACCTTTAATTACAAACTAAACCTACCTATTAGTATAAAGGTACAGATTAAGGTTTTTTATATCTCACTTTTAAAACCTGCCTTAAAAGGAGTTCCTTTAGAAAAGAAGATTAAGATTAACACTGATAAGGATAAGTATAATGTTAAGGAAGTTATAGATTTACAGAAGGGAAAGAATATATTTGAATATCTTGTTAAGTAGTTAAATTACAGCCTTAAGAGTAACTTATAAGAGTTAGTAAAAAACCTTAAGTATTTAAACCTAATTACGGAATTCCATTAGAAGAATCTAGATTAATTAAAACTAACGATAAGAACTAGAAATAAGGTAAGATTTAACATTTAAATTACTATATTAAAAAGTAAGACTATTATAAGACTTAAAGCTTAGGAAGTGGTAGGAAACTCCTTAATAAGTACGGAAGGACATTTATTAAAACCCTTAATTAGGGTTATAAGGACCTTAGACCTAGTAAAGAGGTAAGGCTTTTAGAGCTCTTAATAAACTTTACATAAAAATAAATGCTGTTAAGAAAGAAAGTCAGTAAAAGAAAAATAAATAAAAAAGTCACACTAAGCCCTTTAACCCTAAAAGGTAAGAGTTTAAAGTGATAAAAGACTCTTATAGGTTTTAAACCTATAACCTCTTATTTTAAAAAGTAAACGCGCTACCGCTACGTTAAAGGGCCGTTTTCGTTTTTATTAAGGGAAAGGAAGTTATAAATTAAGTTATAAAGTAACCGCTTGTTACAGAGACCCTGTTAAGAAGTTCCTCTAATTAAAAGACTTTATGTCTTTAAGAGGGGCATCTAGCCTAGCTTCTTTACTCTCTTAGAATTTTAATAACTCTGCTTTATAACTAAACGTTTTCACGGCCCAGTCCTTAAGGCGGGACCGCTGTTTATAAAGGTACGCTAAATATATTAACGCCTTTTAAAGCTTAATAATGGCCTTATAGAGCTATTAAGTAGTAGACTTAACTTATAAGTCAAAGTCCTACTTTTTAATAAGAAGAGCCTTTAACTTCGCCTTATTAACACTAAAAGCGTCATATTAAGAAGGCTGGTACCTCTTTAAATAGTAGTTGTAACTGTTAGACCGGTTTGAAACCTAGCAGATAAGTGGAGGGTTAGCAGACTTATAAAAAGAATAAGGGGACATTTCGCTATTAAACGCGTGTATGTAGGCTGTAAGGTTTAAATAGCGGTTAATACTTTTACCCTATTCCCGTTTTAAAACCCAGGAGCTGGATATTTATTATATAGTGAAATAGTAAAAGGAGAAGTTTACCTTTTAAATTCTTTATGGAAAAAGAATGTTAAAGAGGGGGAATTATATAACGACCCTATAAGCTGTCACTTAAACCGGGGTAACCTGACGAATCCCTTATGTAAGGAATAGTGTAGAGGATAGTGCACACTATTTAGGTACACTAAGCTAGGGGTGTAAAGACCCGAAGCCCTTATAACTAGTAAGGTATTACTTGTAATATATTAAGTACTTATATTATAAGTAGGAGAAACCTTATAAGCAGAACGCTTATGTGGTGTGAAGTGCTTATATAATAAGCACTTATAATATTATAAGTAAGGTATAAAGTACCTCCCAGTTAGTTAGTATAGATAGCTATAGTTATACTTATAACTACTGTAAGGGACTTTAATTCCTCACATTAATATTTAATTATTTATTTATATCTTACTGTTTAAACTTACCTTTATACATTATAGTGATAGCGACTTACAGTGACATTAAACCCCTGTCTAGGAGTGTTAGCTTGATAAGCTGTCTTCAGAACGCCCCTTACCTATTAGTGTCCTGCTATACGTTCTGTTTTAACCCACGCCAGTCCTCTTAAGGCCTGTGTCAGGTGCAGGTTATAATACTTACCTCTAACGCAGCTAAAATCTACCCTAAAGTAACTAAAGCCTTTAATTAAGTTAACGCTCTGTAGCTTTATAACTGAAAAACGCACCTAGGTGTAGTAATTATTTAATTTGGTAACTAGGTCTTTGAGGGAGTTATAGCCGTGTGTGAGAAGCCTGTAGCCTGGGGGAGGGTTTAAGAATGGAAGAATATCGCCGTAATCGTTATAATCGTTATTATAATCGCTATTACCGTTAGAGTAATCGTTCCACTCGTCGCCGTTGTTGTTAAGAGGGGCTATTTCGTATCAGAATCGACAGGGCAATTGATTAAAGGTGTTTACGGCTTAATTCAACGATTTGCGTGGTGTTTGCGCGTTATGGAAGTTATTTGTAATTATGGGTGGTGATCTTGGTGATGGTGGCAAATGGTGGGGTTAGAATTTAGGGTGTGTGGCTGACAGCTGTCACAGATGCGCGGCATTGGAGGGGGGTGGGTATTATCACAGGGTTAGGGTTATGTATGAGGATTAAGTGGGGTTATAGTATAAGTGAGACAAGAGCCATAGTACGGGGATGCGTCCTCTTAATTATTTCTATCTTTAAGAGCGGAAGCCGTGGTATTATAGCCGTGAGGGTAGCCAGTGCACAAAGTGCATTAGCTACACTCGCTTCTGCGAAGCGAGGTTGGCTGACTGAATACGAGGTTGGCAGTGGAGTCTGGCGTTCTTAGCTGTGCAGATCCACGGATCCAGCCGCGGAGCGGCTGGGTGGATCCAGCTACACTGTTCCAGCCACACTGGCCGGGCTAGGGTTGTGAAAACCCAACATAAACCTAATTATAAGTTGTTCTATATCTGGAATTAAATCGTCTTAAAATTAAACAGGAGTTACTAAGTTATTGAAAACTAAAAGATCAGGATATAAGTGCCACAAGGCAACCCTTATAAGTGTAGCACCTCTTACCACATATTAGAGCTAGCTGTAAAAGAGCCTGTTTATTACTATTAGTATAATTATTTAAGTATTAATAACTCTTATAGGTAGACTTATTAATATTAACTGGCAGATAAACGTTCTTTATAATAAGTATAAGCTGTTTCTAGCGGTATATCTAGGCCTTATTAGTAATCTGTAACTAGGTTTAGGTATTAACATTCTATTTAGTAAAGTCTTTTCACAAGATCTTATTTTAATAGATAAGAAGCAGCTTTAGGGACGTTCTATACACCTAACTATACAATTCTACTTCCACTTAACATTTCCAGTTTATAACGATTTTAACCCAGATGGACATAACCTTAAAGGGTAATTACATTCTAGCCAGGAGGTAGGCAAGCAGGTAGGCTGTAATAGATAACGTACCTAATATAATAGCGGCTTAAATAAAGATAATATCAGTATTAAGAAAACTAGCAAACACTCTACTTATAATATATCCCTCACTTTTAAAGGAGGTAACAGCAGTAGATCTTAAAAGAGAATTCTAAAGTGCTAAGCAATCTTATATTTAGTCCTTTCCTTAACTATTACTTATTACTTATTTATAAGTGTAAGTCTAAAACCTGTATACTTAACAGGCACTTTAACTTTAATTAATAATATATCTAACTTCATATTAGTAAATGTTAGCGCATTTTCGTTCGTAGTAAATATTAGTGAAGCCAAGACGCTGTTAAGCGACATTTTAGGTTTTTAAAAGGTGGAAATTCCGCTAGTGTCACACTGTACTTAATTTTAAAAGTTGCGGTCCATTACTAACTGTAACCTACAACGTTAATTAAGTTAAAGAAAATGTAAGATAATGTTTAAAGGAGGAAGTAAACCTTACTTAAAATATACGATAATATTAAGTATTAAATGTGCAACTAATATCTACACTTAACTGCAAAGCCTGATAACGTAAATAAAAAGAGGTTACAAACTGTTAGCAGGATATACTAAAAATGTTAAGTCTCTTAAAACGCCTAATTTCCGTTTTAACTATTATAAACTCCTAAGCCCTACAAGTGAGCTAACGTAATGGGAGTTACTAGAAGTATAACTTAAGGTAGACTTATAATAGGCACCAATAAGGCAGCTTAGGAAGGAGGTTTTAACGATAGGCTAGGTTCTAAGCTGGAAAAATCATAACCTACTTTTAACTTTAACTTTAACCTTAAGGATAAAATAATAGAAAAAGAATTCCTTAAAAAAACTACTTCGCTTTATATTACCTAAACCTACTATAATATCTTTAATCTAATATAAATAGCATTTATAAACTAAGGAAGAACACATTAATAGCTGACCTTACACACCTTTAAGGTAATTAGTTAACAATTTACATATATCTACTATAAGGTAGGCTTAAACAGCGCTTACGTAGCAAAGATAAAGTTTATTACACTCTTCAAACTGTTTTTTTCCCTAAAACCCTAACCTAACGTCTTAACTAGTTAGCGCTAACCCGCCTTAAAACTTAATCCTAAAAACCATTAACGTTATTTAACTAGACCCCTAAAATTACATATTAATATACACCTCTCCAGACCCCTAATCCCTAAGCATTAATGCTGGCGCTAGGACCATCACCATAGCGGTCCGTACGCTAGTGCCAAGCCACCTAGCCTGTGCTAAGGCCCTTACTATTGCTAAGGCCTCCCTGCTGGCCTTAATCCTTTACTACAGCTTCCATATGTACTTTTACACTTAAGCCTTCCTCCACATCTTCTAAGACAGCGATACACCTTACTTATTAATCCTAACCCCCACTCCCACTTCCATATCTATATCTACACCTAACAGTAACAGTAACAGTAATAACAATTCTTCTTCCAGGTACACTACCTAAACAACCCCCTACATCCTCTTTATAGCCTGCATCCTCCACAACATCAGCACTAGCCTTAACTATAGGTCTATCCTTAAACGCTTTAAAGTTATTAGTGCTAACGTTATCTATTACGTGTTACATAAGTATAGAATCCCTAATAACGCTATTTACAACACCTAGCTTGCAATCTCATTACACACTAGCCCCGGCATTACGGAGCACTTAGGCAGGACAGTATATACAGTGTAGCTTATAATCTATACGGACTTTAAATTATATCTAACACCAGCACTAGAGACGCTACCAGGTGGAGTGGAGATAATAAATATAATAAAATAGAAGTTACCGCAGTTAAAGATTAAGAAGGATTTAGGTAAGGCAGTAGTTAAGCAGGCAGTAATAGATCTGTTAAAGGCACTTAAAGCGTTATAACTAGGGGATTTGCTAAGGGCGAAAAGGGCAGAGCCAGAGTAAGAGGGGGTAAATAAGGCGCTTTAAGGCAGACGTAAAATATTAAACGTAGTAAGTAAATTAGTTTAAATTAATAAGAAGGAATAAAAGTAAAGGGGCAGTTATTTATATACTATATTACAAATATCTAAGTCTATACTGCTATACTATACAAATCAGGTATAACAGCTGTTAAATTAAGGTTACTAACAGCTTTAATATATACTACACTTAAAAGCCCTTAACTTTAGTATTAACTGCTAGTTATCTATTCTAAGGCAGGGTTAGGGCTAGAGCTAAGAGGTTATTAATAACAGCTTTCCTTTTACCCTTCCCTTTCGTTTTAATCTCACCCTTCCCACTACCTTTCCTCTTAGTTTTACCCTCTACCTTAACAGCAACCTTCCCTTTAACGCTAACCTTTACTTTAAACCTAACCGGCTTAAGATCCTTCTTCACCACATAATATAAGTACTTCTTTATATTAAACTGCTCTCTATCCTTATAAGCTTAACACGTTAAGCGTACCTTTAACTCTATAAGTGAGGAATCTACGTCCTTTTAATAAAACTTATTAAAGATCTTCTTACATAATGCTGCACAGACTGTATCGTTCAGGTTAAGTATATTACTCCCCCTAAACCTAATCTACCAGTTATTACTGTAAAATAACAATGTCGTGTCAAGTAAGGGGATTATAACGTAAATGAACTCAAGATGTCCAATCTTAACAACTTTATTAAAGATTATCCTAGAAGTAATTAACTTAAATACAACATTAACATCCTCCACACTAACGTCCAGCTTAAGAAACCTTAAGCTAGGAAACTTATTAGCTATTTACTTAATAGTATTAACTGTCTATATATTATTTCTTCCATATATAAATATTAATAATGTGTAAATTACTAAACGCCATAATGAAAAAGCCTACTTAAAAACCCTAAGTTACAAGACGTTAATATCCTGTTTATAATTATATCTCTTAAGGTCTTTAAAAGTGTAGATTAATTTAATAAATTACATTATAATTTTAAAGTCCTTACAGCTAATAAAGCACGACTAGGGGTTTAAGTGCTTTATAAATACTATTTAAAATATCTTAATCTTTTATATCTGGCCGCGTTTCTCAGTTTAAAGGCGTTAAAGCTTAGCATTTTTATTAAGAGCACTAAAAGGGAATCTTAAAAAGGTTAAGTAAATTTCCGGGAATAGGAGAGATTAGCGGAAAACCTTAAGCTTATCACAGATATTAATCTATAATAAGATATTTAAAGCTAAATAGTAAAGAGCAATTAAAGATTAAAAGAGTATATTATTACTAACTTAAAAACCAGTTTACAGTCAGTAAAGCCTTAAGCTAGGAAATCTGCCACTACACTCTGTTAAGTAAAGCCTAAACTACGTTATATATACTACAGATACTTATAGCTGCTAACTATATTAGCTATTTTATTTAAAATCTCTTATTTAATAAAGTAAATCTAAGCTTATAAAATTTGCTTTTTTATAACCTTATTACTAAACATTACTTACCTCACTTAGGCTTAGTTTAAGATTTTATTAAGGCTTATATACCTTTACTTGATATTATTTTAATAAGCTACACTGCAGTATAAAATTACTTTAACACTAGCTAAGCGACCCTAAAATTAGTCCCATATTTAAAATTAGCCTAACAGGTTACAGTAATTCCTCTTTTTTTTTAAAAAAAAAAAATAAGCAGTTTTATCTTTACGTCTTTTATTCTTTATATTACTTACTTAACTGCTAGAGACTGGAGTTAGTCTCTACTTACTAGGTATTATACTTACATCTCCTATACACACTCTTACAGTTTTTATTTAAAATACTATAGATTTAATTTATTATTATTATTAATACTACGTATCTTAAACCACTACTTAAGTTTCTACTAGAAGGTGCCCTTCTAGCTGCAGTCACGACCCTTACGCTGTTTAGGCACGCTAGGCTGGTGGATAGCCTACGTATAAGCAAATATGGAACAATTCAGCTAAGAAAAACTTTCTTTTTTAACGTTATACTTAACATTAGGAAAACTTTCTTTAAAGGTTTATATACATATTATACTAACACGCCGTATATAAGCGAATATAGTTAAAAGGGAGGTTTAAAGAATCTCTAAGGAGCTGTAAAAGTCTAAGCTTAAGATAAAGTTAATAATAATAAGTTAAGGCATAGCTAATTAGTACCTAGATATTTGGCTTAAAATCAGTACCAGCACCCTTCTATACTTAACAGCTTAGCCCAGCCGTTATAATTAAGCTTATCACTAATAATAATACTATAGTCGTTTAACCAGTAACTCTCCCCATCACTATCGTCCTAGCCGTCTCCCTGCGTTAAAAGCGATCTTTTTTTTTAAGCTAACACCCTAGCTTTAAAACTTTACACGTTTAAAGATCCAAACCTAAGGTCCGACATCCAGTCCTCTTAGGGTTTTAGTTTCAGCCTTACCTTTTACCTTATCCCACAGACACACAGTATATTTAAAACCTAATTTAAAAAAGGGGAGATATTTCTTAGTAAAGAAAGATTAGGCGAAACGTGTAAAGAGGCACTTAACACTAACGCTACGGATCGGCTACAGCAAGCGGTTATAATATAGACCTATAAGCTTAAGCTTGCCCATCAGCCGTAATACGTATATAATAAGCCTTACAGATTTAGCTATACATGTGTTAAATCGCTTAAGTAAGAAGGTGAAGCGCCGCATATTAAATATATGGCGTCTAAAACTCCTCGTCCTTCTCTAACACCTAAGCTGCGTTGGCATAGTATAAACACCTTTTAAAACTGATGTTAGTTCGGAGTAGTAACCTCCAGGGCCACACGTCGGGAGGCTAAGGCACCAGCGTCAGCATCTATAGTGGAGTAACCTGTCTCCACAAGCCCATAAATGGAATGGGGTCGCATTCGAAGTTATAAAGAGCATTACATTACTTTATTAAGTTAGTGATTTAAATCAGCTCTCTACTTTACTGCAGTTCCAGTCTAAATTCCAGTTTAAAGTTTATAAGAAGATACTAGATCGACTTAACATTAATGCTATTCTTGTCATCTAGCGGAAGTGAAATTAGCTAGGGCTCGTCTACCTATTACGACCTGCACCCGACACAGGCCTTAAAAGGACTGGCGCGGGTTAAGACAGAACGTATGGCAGGATGCTAACAGGTAAGGGGCGTTCCGAAGACGGCTTATTAAGTTAGCACTCTTAGATGGGGGTTTAATGTCACTGTAAGTCGTTCTCACTATAATGCATAGAGGTAAGTCTGAATAGTAGGATATAAATAAATAATTAAATACTAGTGTGAGGAACCAGAGTCCCTCACTATGGTTATAGGCATAACCATAGCTATCTATACTAACTAACTAAGAGGTACTTCGTACCTTACTCGTAGCGTCGCAAGTGCTCGTTATGCAAGCACCTTACACCACGTGAGCGTTCTGCTTGTGAGGTTTCTCCTGCTTACGGTGTGAGCACTCGGCATGCTGCGAGCAGCACCTCATTAGTCGTAGGGGCTTTGGGTCTTTACACCCCTGGCCCAGTGTGTCTAGACGGTGCACACCGTCTCCCTGCACTGTTCCTTCTGCGGGGATTCGTCGGGCCGCCCCGGCCCAAGTGACGGCCTGCAGGGTCGTCACACTACCTTATTAATTAATCTTTTCAGCTTTAGTAAAGTTCTCCTTAAGAATTTAACATTACTTTCCAGAATACAAGTCGTAAGATGCCCGTTAACGGTAAAAGACTTTATTATATTAAATTAAGCCAGCAGAAATAATAAGAGGGACTTAATATTAAGGACAGACGTATCTTAAATAGAGAGATCAGACAGCAGAATCTCACACTTAAAAAAATCACGTAATGGTAATTAGCAGCAATAAGGCTAAGAAGGAGCTATTACGTTATATATAAAGCACGTAATCCATGTCTTATAAGCTTATAACAGTAAGCAGATAACTCTTAACATTCATACCTTCCCTAAAACAAAGCGCACTATATATTAGACGCAGAACATACAACTTAAGCTTGTGTTAATAAGTATTTAAACACATACAGAGCAGCGTTAGAGTCCAGACAAGCAGAGCCCCAGTAGCTCCTCTGCTCGGCTGGTTAGTTCCCGCATCGTAGCTTATAGCGATGATTCCCAGCTACCTAGCTGCCGCTTAGCACCTAAAGTTAAGTTATATAATCTTATACATTAATAGGCTGGGCTTCGCACACGGATCAATCTAGCAGCCCGCGAAAAGCAACAGGTTGGAAACGCCGTAAACATAAAGTATAACGTCCCCGAAATGTTAAAGATCTTAACAAAAGCCTTTATGTATTTCGTAATATTAAAAGGCCCTTTCAACTTTTATCTTACTACCTATTAAGATAACCTAAATCCCAAGACTATAAGAACCCACCTTAAGAATTTCCTCCGCTACACTTATAAATATAACAATAAAGGGTATAATAAGAATTCTAAAAAAGTTAGAGAAATATTAGTTAACGTTATTATTAAAGCTCTTTTAACCTAAATATTTAAGAGTGTTGCACAGTAGGGTTCTACAGGCCTGTAGTACAGGCCTGTTGCTCAGAGGAAGTAGAGCGGTACTGTTCCAAACCGACTACAGCGCTGGAAGCGCTGTAGGAAGCAAAAGAAGGCCTGAGGTA
>Ga0247760_1001100_pt1 | contig 26820 bp, 8 predicted proteins | sample UWRJL171409R4_FD_179936 | JGI IMG/M metagenome (GOLD analysis project Ga0247760, IMG submission 179936) | Plant litter microbial communities from Arlington Agricultural Research Station in Wisconsin, United States - UWRJ-L171-409R-4 | ecosystem: Environmental > Terrestrial > Plant litter >... | reverse complement strand
GGGCCCGAGTAGGGGCCCGAGCGAAGGGGCCCGAGCAGACCCACTTTTGATAATGAACCGACCAGTCCTAGGTCGAGTTGAATTTCCTTATCAGTTTTGACTGAATTTCCCATAGTAATTTTTTTTTTTGGACCACCCTTACAACAAATTGTCCTCCGGACAGGATTAGTAATAATAGGACTTTTAAGTAAGAAGGTTAGTAAAAGGAACCTGTAAGTATAAATGCCTTTCTAGAGATTTCTTAAAGCACATGTAAAACTGTAGTAAGGAGTGCCTAAAGTATCTAAACTATAACGAAACTAGTTATTAGCTAAAACAGCTATTAGAAGGCGTAAACAGTATGCTTAAACTAGGAGTAAGGCTCTAATATTAAGAGAAACCGTACATTTATAATTTAAATAAATAAAAGGAGTACGTTTAGCAGGTCTATAAGTCTCGACTTAAAGGATATATAAGCTAAGCTAAGACTCTCACACAGGCTTAATAAGCATACGCTTTCTCGGGAATAAAGAAACTAGTTAAGGAAGTGGTTAATAACTGTAATATCTGCTATAGGAAGTAAAACTAACATTATAAGCCTTATAAACTTCTTAAACCACTCCCTATACTATAAGCGCTATAAAGCTTAATCTCACTTAACTTCGTCACTAGGATTCCAGAATCTAAGGACCCTATTATAAGAGTCACTTATAACTAGGTCTTTATAATAGTTGACAGATTAACGAAGTAAGCTTACTTTCTACTAACCTTAAAGGATATAACCGTAAAGTAACTCACTTATATCTTTAAGAAAAAGGTAGTTTCATAACACCTCTAACCAGATAACATCGTCACAGATTAAAATAAGCTAATCGTGTTAAAATTCTAATAAAGACTAATGTAGGGAATAGGTATAAAGAGTAAGCTTTTAACAGCATTCTACCTACAAACAGATAGCTAAATAAAGTAAGTTAACCAGATACTTATAACGTATCTCTAAACCTACGTTAACTTTAAATAAGACAATTAGCTTAAGCTGTTATTAACAGCGCAGATAGCTTATAATATAATGTTAATTAAGTTAATAGGTATATTACCGTTCTTTACTAACTACAGTAAGGAGCTTAAGCTCCGTTAAAGCCCACCTACCAGCGCCCCCTAAGTTACAGTCCACACAGACTGGATATAAGAATTACATAACTACTTATAAGCTAAACTTAAGTTTACATACGAATAAATAAAGAAGTTTACTAATAAATATTAAATTAAGTAATTAGTATTTAAGAAAAGACTTTACTATAATAATAAATAAGTTAAGGGACCGACTCTTTAAAAGGGGGACTATATTTACCTTTTTTTATAAAACTTATATTTAAAACGACTTAGTAAAAGGCTTAACTTTAAAAGGTATAGACTGTTTTAAATTAAGAAAAAAGTCACTACCTCTAATTACAAACTAAACTTACTTACTAGTATAAAGGTACGGATTAAGGTTTTCCACATCTTACTTTTAAAACCTGCCTTAAAGGGAGTTCTATTAAAAAAGAAGATTAAGATCGATACTAATAAGGATAAGTATAATGTTAAGGAAGTTATAGATTTACAGAAGGGAAAGAACACGTTTAAGTATCTCGTTAAGTAACTAGACTATAACCTTAAAAGTAACTTGTAAGAACTAGTTAAAAATCTTAAATACCTAGACTTAATTATAGAGTTTTACCGAAAAAATCTAGACTAACTAAAACTACCTGTAAAGAAAGAATAAAAGGTAAAGGTTAAACCAGTTAATATAGCCTTAAGGAGGTAAACTAACCAGTTTACTCTAGAAATAGAAAAATAAGATAAGGCTTAACATCTAAACTACTAAATTAAAGAGTAAGACTATTATAAGACTTAAAGCTTAAGAAGTGGTAAGAAAACTCTTTAGTAAGTATAGAAAGATATTTGTTAGAACGTTAGCTAAAGGTAGAAAAGACCTTAAACCTAATAAGGAGGCCAGGCCTCTAGAGCTCTTAACAAGCTTTATATAGGAATAAGTACAGCTAAGAGGAAGAAGTTAATAAAAAAGTTGTTAATTTAAACCCTCTAACCCCGAAGGAGTAAGGATCTAAGGTAATAAAAGACCATTACGAAAAGAACTACAAACTAAGTTAAGAGAAGGTTATCAGCTAAGGTAACCCCTTAAAGAAAGAATTAGCAAACGTTCCCGCTAAAAAGCCTCCTTAATTAAAGGACTCGTTAGCTTCGGGAGAAGTAGCTAAATAAGCCTCCTCCTACTCTTAGAAATAGAGGACCTCTACCTCCCAGCTAAACGTAGAGAAAGCTCGCTCTTCTATCTTACAGCACTAGACTTCGATCTAGTTAAAATAAGTAGCAACTTTACAGAGTTCTTAAGTTTTCAGCTCTAAGTTCCACACAGTAGCGTTATGCTCAGTATTAAAGCAGCGCTTCTCGGAAAAGAGCCGTTAAAGGAAAGCGTTACTGTAATTAAACGTGTTACATAAAGACAAAACCCTTACTAATAAGTATTCGGAGTAACTGTCTAATCGTACGGTAACGAGATAGGAAAGCGATTTTAAAGAATAACGATTATAAGGCGACATTTGCGATTTAAAAGTCAAAATGAAGTTTATAAAGTTACAGTAACAAAAAGTGCTATTTTTCAAAGTACGCTTTTACACACAGTTAACAGGTATAGTTACATTAAGAAAGAAGGAGCGTTCTCATTAAGATTCTTTATAAGAAAAGAATATTAAAGAGGGGGAATCGTGTAATAACCTTACAGGCTATCACTTAAGCTAAAGTGGCCTGACAGATCCCCTATAAAAAGAACAGTGTAAGGAGATAATATATCCAGTACTATATATTAAGCTAGGGGTGTAATAACCTAAAGCCCTTATAACTAACTAATATCTACTTAGTTTTAACAAGAGTGTTTACTTACTAAGTATTTGTAAGACCTCTAAGCAGAAGGTGCTTAGTAACAGGATACTTAGTTCCTAATTAAGTAATAAGCCACTAAGTAAGGTATAAGGTACCTTTAGCTAGTTAGTATAGATAGTTATAGTTATGCCTATAATTACCGTGAGGGACTTTAATTCCTCACACTAATATTTAATTATTCATTTATATCCTACTGTTCAGACTCACTTCTGTGTATTATAATGACAGCGACTTACAGTGACATTAAACCCCTGTCTAACAGTGCTAGCTTAACAAGCCGTCTTCAGAACACCCCTTACCTGTTAGCGTCCTGCCATACGTTCTGTCTTAACCCACGCCAGTCCTCTCAAAGCCTATATCGGGTACAGGTCGTAATAGTCCGTTACATTCTTACTTAACTTAAAGCTCGTAGCGTCCGGGTCGGGCAACAAGACCGTCAAGATCTAAAATGCAGCGACAGGCACATATACACAAACACTTGAAAATGTGGATTTCTCGTCTATTATTGCTTCCTGGTCAGGCAATATAAAAAAAAACTCCCACCAATATTATAGTATAAGCTCGGATAACACCCTTTTCACTACCCTAAAATCGACACTACGAATTTCCCTTGCCTTCTTCGGAACTGAGCAGTTGCCGCCTTGGTCTGAGCCAAACTGAGCGAGGGGGTCACTGTTCTGGGCTGCCTCGGCTATAGTTGCCACAGTCTACAATGGCGGTGGAATTGCGAGGACCCAGTTTTAGGACCTCGCACCACTACCACCACTACCTAGCCACGCTTTCCTTCACTCCAACGACAGCAGAGAAAAAGCCTACAATTTTAACACGTTGATAAACTATGGTCTATTATAGTCGCAGTCCGAAAGTATTGCTGTAGACCTCTTCCAGTGTCTCTGAGCCCGTTGCACCCAGGTCGAATTGTCCATTTTTCTCGAATAAACAACCTATCATTGTAAAGACTTCTTTCACAGAAGTGCAATGATGACCAGATAGTGCGGCCATGGATCACAGCGCCTACACCGGCGTCGCTGCCAGGTACTTCTGAACCGGCACCACCGCGGGATGGAACTCGTCGTGCGCAAACGGCCAGTTGATCCACTCCCAGGATGTGTGGGCCAACACCGCCCTAAAAATGTACCCTAGCTACACCGGCCCTAGGCCAAATATGCTCATCATCCACGGCTCCGCGGACACGGTTATCTACCCGCAGAATGTCAACGAGACGGTCAAACAATGGGCCGACGTGTTCGTGTATACATACCGCTCTCCTCAACAAACTCTCCCCGGGAACCCATCATCGGAATACACCGAGTACGTCTACGGCCCGAACCTGGTCGGGGTTTATGGTACCGGAGTGAGCCATAACGTCCCTGTCAACGGCACCCAGGATCTGGAGTGGTTCGGGATCACGGGGAGTGATGTCCCGGTTACTACTACGAGTGTCCAGGGACCGACGACGACGTTGGTTACTTCGGCTACCTCGAGGACTAGTTCGGTGGTTATGACGACTACGACTGCTCCTGCGCTGGGCGGATGCACTGCTACGAGGTGGGGGCAGTGTGGTGGGATTGGGTGGAGTGGGTGCACGGTTTGTGCTGCGCCTTATTCCTGCGTGTTTTCGAATAATTGGTATTCGCAGTGTTTGTGAAGGGGATAGGTTTCCCGGGGCGTGGTCTTGAAAAGAGAGAGATGTCCCATGGGGACGGGGGGAGGGGGGATGGTGAAGGGTGGAGGGAGAAGGGGGTTGGGTTGATTTGTTTTTCCATTTGATTGTAAATATTTGCCCCTTTCGGGGAGGGGGGGCTGGATTTTGGTCTCTCATACATATAAAAATGAACATTTTTGAGACTCAGAGTATTTCGGTATCCGAAAACCGTGTAGTCGAGCCGAGTTTGACAAGTGGTTCGCTGGCTACGATGTTTGCATCACCTCTCTCCCCGGCCAATTGACTGCTGGGGGTACGGTGTGACATCTCAGCGGCTTGTGCATCTGCATTGCATGCGTTTGTGTCTGTACCCTTTTCAGGTCGCTTGGCGAGGAAGTGACTGCAGGTTGCATGTGGACGGCAGGTAGAAGACTCTGGATTGGTCGTAAAAGAGGCAGTCGGTCAGCCAGCGGGCTGGTGTTTCGCGATGACTTGCTCTGAGAAATTTCCAAGTTTCTGCAAAGACTAGAACTATCTGAGAGTTCAGATTACAACCTATTGTTTGTTTCTTTGATCTGCTGTGGTCTCTAAGGCTCTTGCAGTTTACGATACAACCGGGGCCTTGCCATCTCGGAACTTGAGCTTGCGACGATTGCCTTCGCCGTCTGTGCCTTCGTCATGTACTGTTTCTGGTGGAACAAGCCCTTTGATATTGAACGAAGGTTCGTGGTTCTGACCACGTCCCCGATTAATCCAGTGTACAGCGAAATCTGTTCACTTTCAGGCCGAGTTCGTGAACTTTCCTCGGAGCTTTTTTTTTGAATTCGCATTCATGGGCTCCTTCGTGGATAAGGTACAAGCCATGGCTATGGCCATTGTCTACCTCACTGGCGGGCTATTCGGGGCAATCCATCTTGCTGCCTGGAACTGGACGTTTCCTTCAACTATTGTACAGAAGCTGTGGAGAATCTCGGCTACTACAACTGTTGCGAGCTTCCTGTTTCCGTTGGTTCTCACTTTTTTCATCGCTTTCTCTGACATCGGCGAGAAAAACCCTCGGATCGGCAGCCTAGCAGAGTGTTTTATAATAGGTTTTGTTTGTGTTGCATTTCTTGCCTATTGCATTTCACGAGTCTGCATACTAGTCCTCACGTTATATTGTTTTGTGTCGATGCCGACGACGGTCTACGATATGATACCCTGGACTAGGTATATTCCTCATTTTGGCTAGCTGGTCAATTGATGAAGCATTTGGAATAGGGTTTAAATCATTTTAAATATCCTTTATATAGGTCCGAGAAGGTCCAGATTTCAGTTAGGCATCAGCGCCGTAGGGCGTTGAAAGGTAGATCAAACAAACACAGAATGACACAAATCCCTGTATCTCGCGTCGATAGAACGAACCCGTAGCTTGAGCAACACCCATCATGAAGGGCAGCTTTAGGGAGGATAACGAGAGACTTTGGACAGTATTCCAGAAGGAAGAAACTTCCAAATAAAAGAAAGTGCGGTTGAGTGCCCCCGAACGTCCGCGGGAAAACGAATGAATGGAGAAAATATCGGAAGCTTCCACCAGCGCTGATGTCATCATCAATCCTTCCACCTAGTAGATTCGCCACGCATACGCAAAAGGTTGAAAAGCCTCCTTCTTTTCCAAATGATCCGCTATGCCGGGCGCCAGGACTGGCTCCGGTTGCTGGGGAGGTTGGTCGATAAGTAGAAGCGCCTCAACGAGAACCTCATACGTCCCAGCTGCCGCATTCTTCCAGATGATGCGCTGCACATTGTTCGGGACGTTTCTGACGCCCCACTTCCTCGTCTTACTGCCATGCGAGACAGACAGGTCAAGGTAGTGCTGTAGTCTCTGACCGGAAGGGTCTGGCCAGACGAGCGTCACGGAAAGGGTGTGTTTTCCCTCGGGGACCTTGATGGATAGCGGGAACGTTGGGCAACTGTGTCGCAATGCATTCGTGCCGTGCATGTCGCCGAAGCCGGCGAGGGGCGGGTTGCCCGTGGCTTGGGCGCCAGTATGGGCGAGAGTGTTCCTCATGTTGACGCGGCCAAACCCGGTGGTATTATTCGGGACGGCTTGGTTGGTCAGAGGGTCGATCAAGGGATCTGCACCGTTGACGAGAAGTGCCTTGATCAGCTGGGAGGACGGAAAGTTGGGCCGCTCGATTTTGTTCAAGTCCTTTTTCAAGGCCTCTCTGAGAATGGCGACGCAGCCCGCCACGAGAGGAGTTGCCATACTCGTTCCATTCATCAACTGGAATCTGTCGTCGTCTGGATCTTTACTCGGCCTCTTCTTGGTTGAGTCAATGTCAGTCGTGAGAGCGGACAGGATGCTTGTCCCCGGAGCCACCAGGTCTGGTTTGATCTGGTTACCAGGCCTTGTGGGACCGCAGCTACTAAATGCGGCTATCGAGTTCGCAGAGGCGGGAGAGCCGTTGATGGTGTTTTTGGTGCTATGAGAAGCCCCCACGGTGATGCAGTTCCTCGCGCTTCCTTGCCTGCTGATCGTCCTGGCCAAGTTCGTGTTGGCTCCTAGTGGGCCATTGCCTTCATTGCCGGCAGCAAAGAGGATTGTAAGTGCGGGATTCCTCCAGGCAAAGTCGTCAATCGCTGCCGATGTCTGGTCCGTGTAAGTGTTGCCGCCACCCCATGAGTTGGTATGGATGTAAGCCTTCGCGTCCAGGGCAGGCTTGAACAGTTTCGTCCCTGGAGGGTACCTGGAGAGTGCCTTACTCAGACCAGCGTACCAGCGTCCGTCCTGGTCCTGGTAGAAATCGTCAAACAAGGATTGAAGGTGGAGGTCGGCTCCCGATGCTGGGCCCTGGACCATGTAGCCCTTGTTGTGTTCCAACTTGCCCAAGACGGAACCTGCAACATGTGTCCCGTGCCCATCAGGGTCGTTGCACAGTCTAAACAGGGGCGTATTGCTCCCTTCTCGGCCGAGGGGGTATAATCCTTTGACTCTGCCCTCAAAAGCGGGGTGGTAGTTGTTGTTGCCATTGTCGAATCCGTTGCCATTGTCGAATCCGGTGTCGCACACAAACACGGCCTCATCGGTGCCGTCGAACTTGGACGGACTGGTTTCAGTGACAGAAGGACCCCTGACCTGGAGAATGTTACAGGCCACATCGTTGAACAATCTCGACTCCTCATACTTGTTGATGGAGAACACCTTGTCAATCTCGGCGAGGGACTTGAGCTTCTCTCTCCGGACCACCAGCTTGGGGACGCCGCTGTCGGTGATTGCAACATCGTCGAGAGAAATGCCAGCCGCCTCTGCGATTTGGGCTTTGACATCTTTGAGCTCGGATGGGGGAATATCCCCGTGCAAGCTGAGCTCGATTTGGATCTCGTCATGCGCATGTCCTTCCTTCAGCGAAGGTTCGGCAACACAGTTTGGATGATACACCTGGGCATCAACCACAAAGTCGAGATCCTTGACGTCTTGAAGTTCCTTCTGAGTAATGGGTTTGAAGCCGCAGAGGTACGCGTCGTCGCCAAGGTACTCGATGATGTTGACATTATTGTCCTTGAGGTCGGCCTGCTCTTGACCGTGGAGGAAGTCATTGGTCTTGATCACGATGTAATCGCTATGGGCCACATCAGGTGCCTCAGCAGCCTCGTAATCTCCAAAGGTAGTGTCATTGCTAGGCCAAGCGTTGCCGTTGATATGGAGGCCGTCCATTGCAGGTCACCGAAGATGTGGGAAGTCAACGTAGGAAAGGCGAAAGGCGAACTGACGACGTTGATACGGGTTGGATTAGATGATGTGCACTGGATTCGATGTCTCATATGCGCGTGGTCGAAAGCAGGGAGAATGACGATGGTTTCAAGAGCTCAGAGGAAGTGAAGCCGGTCGATGAAAGTGCTCGAAAGGTCAGCCCTCCATCGGGGCTGCCCTCCATCGGGGCTCAGCGCACTTATACCTTTCATGGCTCTTTCATCGGCCAATGCTAATGTATTTGTGAACTAATGAAGGCTGGCTGAGGGTCAAGAAGATGGTGAGCGAATATCACTGCCCATTAGTCCCTTCAAAACACCCGGGAGAAGGGGGCTGACTGGAACAAATGTGACAAATGACAAACGGCGACTCAGCACCATTAGGCGCTCAACTTTGACAATCCTACTGGTGCCCGCATAGCCAAAATCCTGACAGGAAGACGCCAAAAAGCTGTGACACAGCATGATGCAGAGCTCTAGACTCCACCTCCCACCGGAAAGAGTATTGTGGCTTGCAACGACGTGCTCAGCCCTCGGAGTCAGCCTCACATCACCTCCGAACTCTCACATTTTGTCCTTACCTATCAGATGTGAAGAGTGAAGATTAATGCGACCGTTGCGGGGTCGTCAGACGTGAGCTTGTCAACTCGCAGATGGAAACAAGGCGGCCGCTTCCCACACCAATGGGCGGGCGGTTTTACAAGAGACGTCTTTTTTCATCCCGAGGAGCCAAAAGCTCAGGCTTGCGAGAGCCGTCGGCTGACTGAATAGTTCCACTCACTGAAGGCAACCTACCGATTTCTGAAGGTGTATCCCCAATACTCATCATCTCTTCGGCTACATCTGCTACATATAACTGAAATTGTGTTAGACCTTGAAGCTGGCCAACCACAAGAAGATGAAGTTAACTAGTTTCCTTTGTCAATCATTTGATCATTTACCATACCTGTCGCCATCAGACTGAACTTGCTCATATCCCGGATTGTCAACGAGGATCCTTTTCCCTTCTTCCTCCACCTATTTCTGTTTCTGCTGCAATTTCTCGCGTTCTTCCACGAGCCCTTTCATAATATCCGGTACCCCCCTTCCAGCGCGTCTTGCCAGGGATTCTCACATTTTCTGCCTTCAACAGCACCCTCCCGGACCAACACCACTACCACCTCCTCCCCCACCTCCTCCTCCACCCCCGGTCCCTTCGACAACGCAACTTCCTCCACTGCCTCTTCATTCCACCACTGCCAGTGCAGCCTGCCAACCCACCCCTCACAGAGCATCGCATGATGACGTGCGCCCCTCTACGTCCAGACAGCAAGATGTCATCTTCACCGTCTAGTGCTGTCCTTGGGATGTCGTGTTACCCGCCGCCCAGCGGAACGCCCAGCGGAGCCGGCCTGCCATGCATATCGTGGGGCTAGCTGTGCTTATTATCGGGCGCGGCGACTGTAGCAGCGCGGGTAGGGGCACACAGCATCCTCCAAGAGCACCAGCAGCCCGGAAAGGCTCCGCCACCATCATTGCTCCGGGGCGGCGAGACCGATCATCCTCGCTTTCGGCGTTTTCGTCCAGGCGGAGGCGTGCTCCTCGGCACGAGAGTCATCCATCGTCCGACGTCACGCTGGGGGTTTATCAGCGTCCATATATCCAGATCTACGAATGCCCCCTGGTCTTGTATATAGAAAAGGTGGACATAGTGGGAATCAATTCTACTGGAGGCTTACCCTTCGGTTACTGATGTGGAACAAAGGGTTTTTATGCTGCCGAGTCGAGGGCGCCGGGACCTATAGCTCTGCGCGGCTAGCGCAGCGTCAACGATGCAGTGTCCTTCTTGCCCCGCACGGAGTCAAGCCTGACCAGGAGTACGGAGTCGGGCGGCTCTGCAGCTTTGACTAATCCCGAATTTCTGCCGGTGGGCGTCAGTCCGAGCCCAAATGGATCGCCAGAATTACCCCAGCTCAGCCACCAGCCCAGTGGCTCCGCTGGTGCACAGACCCTTGGTTAACCCCACGTCCGCTCATCGTGGCAGGAAATCCAATTGCCCAACCACCATCGTGCATAAACTTCGCTCGTCAGCGCGGGAGTGCAGGCCCTTTACCCATCTCTGGTTTCCCTAACGTCAAGAGGCTGCCTTTTAAATTTTGTTTACCGAAACCACAAGGTCCATCAGCCCATGGACAATTTCCCGCCAACGGCTGAACAAATTAAAGAAGGCTTAAAGGCCTTCATCGACTCCATCAACCTAAATAATATCTGCAAGTTAGCTTTCCAACACAATTCGTCCAAGACCTACCGGATATTTCAAGATCCTGCAAATAGGAGCTATAACGTTTATTACTTCGTCAAGTTTAAGGACGGTACCAAGTGGGTTATGAGAATTCCATTAAAGCCTCACTTCTCCAATGTCTAGGACAAAGTCTAGAGTGAAGTTACTACAGTCCGGTAAGTTAGTTTTAATATTTAACCTTACCCTCCAACCGGCTCTAACTAAGCAGTAACTACCTCCAAACCAAGACAACAATACCAGTACCCTATATCCACACCTTTAGCCACAGTGGGGCCGTCAACAAGAAAAACCCTACCAGACATACTTACATCATCTAGAGCTATATCCCCAGCCAGTTGCTAAATATCTTTACTTTTAGGTAGATAAATATAACATAAAAGGAATACTTCTACTTACAGCTTATCGACATCTTTACTCAATTACATCAGTAAGAATTCTCTTATATAGGCTCCTTAATACCAGACTTAGATAGTAGGACAATTCCTCTTATCGGTCCGTTCCTCTCTTGTGACGACCCTGCAGGCCGTCACTTGGGCCGGAGCGGCCTGACGAATCCCCTGCAGAAGGAGCAGTGCAGGAAAGACAGTACGCATGGTACTGCGCACTGGGACAGGGGTGCAAAGACCCGAAGCCCCTACGACCAGTCAGGGCTTGCTCAGTCTTGGCAAACGTACTTACCTACTGAGTGTCTGTAAGACCGTATTACGACCTGCACCCGACACAGGCCTCGAGAGGACTGGCGCGGGTTAAGACAGAACGTATGGCAGGACGCTAACAGATAAGGGGCGTTCCGAAGACGGTTTGTTAAGCTAGCACTCCTAGACGGGGGTTTAATGTCACTATAGGTCGTTATCACTATAATGCACAGAGGTGAGTCTGAACAGTAGGACATAAATGAATAATTGAATATTAGCGTGAGGAACCAGAGTCCCTCACAGTGGTTATGGGCATAACTATAGCTATCTATACTAACTGACTGGGAGGTACTCTGTACCTTGCTTGTAACGTCGTAGGTGCTTGTTATGCGAGCACTTTATATCACATAAGCGTTCTGCTTGTAAGGTTTCTCCTGCTCGCGATGTAAGCACTTAGCATACTACGAGCAGCACCTTATTAATTATAGGGGCTTTGGGTCTTTACACCCCTGGCCCAGTGCGCTTAGATAGTATATACCGTCTTCCTACACTGTTCCTTTTATAGGGGATTCGTTAGGCCGCCCCAGCCTAAGTAACGGCCTATAGGGTCGTTATATAATTCCCCCTCTTTAACGTTCTTTTCTTATAAAGAACTTAAAAGGTAAGTTTCTCCTTTCACCACTTCATTATATAATAAGTGTCCAGCTCTTAGGTTTTAAAACGGGAATAAGGTAAAAGTACTAACCGTTACTTAAACTTTACAGCTTACACATATACGTTTAATGGTGAAATGTCCCCTTATTCTTTTTATAAGTCTACTAACCCTCCGCTTATTTATTAGGTTTTAAACCGGTTTAACAGTTATAATTACTATTTAAAGAGGTATTAGCCTTCCTAATATAACGCTTTTAATGTTAGTAAAGCGAAGTTAAAGGCTCTTCTCGTTAAAAAGCAGAGCCTTAACTCGTAAGTTAAATCTGCTACTTAACAGCTTTATAAGGCCACTATTAAGCTTTAAAAGGCGTCAGCGCACTTAACGCGCCTTTATAAGTAACAGTCCCACCTTAAGGACTGGGCTGTAAAAGCGTTTAGTTATGAAATAGAGTTATTAAAATTTTAAGAAAGTAAGGAGGCTAGGCTAAACGCTCCTTTTAAAAACGTAGAGTCTTTTAATTAGGGGAACTTTCTAGCAGGGTCTTTACAGTAAGTGGTTACTTTATAACTTAATTTATAATTACCTTCTTTAATAAGAGATCGTGGGTTTAACTTCCTATAAGGGTTTTTAGTGACTTTTTACTTATTTTTCTTTTACTGACTTTTCTTCTTAATAACACTTATTTTCATGTAGAGCTTACTAGGAACTCCAAAAACTCAGCCTCCTTATTAGGTTTAAGGTCCTTATAACCTTAGTTAAGGTCCTAATAAATATCCTTCCGTACCTACTAAGGAGTTTCTTACCGTTTCTCAGGCTTTAAATCCCACAGTGGTCTTACTTTTCAATATAGTAATTTAAATGTCAGATCTTATCTTATTTCTGGTTTTTATTGTTAATTTTAATCGGTTTAGATTCTTTTAATAGAACTCTGTAATTAGGTCTAGGCACTTAAGATTTTTAACTAGCTCCCATAAGTTACTTTTAAGGTTATAGTTTAGCCACTTAATGAGATACTTAAACGTGTTTCCTCCCCTTTGTAAATTTATAACTTCTTTAACGTTATACTTGTCCTTATTAGCGTTAATCTTAATCTTTTTTTTTAGGGGAACTCCCTTTAGGGCAGGTTTTAAAAGTGAGATGTGAAAAACCTTAATCCATACCTTTATGCTAGCGGGTAGGTTTAGTTTGTAATTAGAAGTGGCGACCTTTTTCTTAATTTAAAATAGTCTATACCTTTTAAAGTTAAGTTTCTTACTGGGCCGTTTTAAATACAGGTTTCGTGAAAAAAGGTAAATGTAGTCCCCCTCCTAAAAAGTCAGTCCCTTAACTCGTTTACTATTGTAATAAAGTCCTTTCTTAAGCACTAGTTACTTAGTTTAGTATTTATTAGTAAACTTCTTTATTCGTTCGCGTGTAAACTTAAGTTCGGCTTATAAATAGTTATATAACTCCTACATCTAGTTTATATAAACTACAGCTTAAGGGGCACCTGTGGGCGGGCCTTAATAGAGCTCGGGCTCCTTACTATAATTAGTAAAGAATGGTAACACACCTGTTAACTTAACTAATGTTATATTATAAGCTATTTGTGCTGTCAGTAATAGTTTAAGCTAATTATCTTATTTAAAATTAACATAAGCTTAGAGATACGTTATAAGTATTTAATTAACTTACTTTATTTAGCTATCCGTCTGTGGGTGGAATGCTGTTAAAAGCTTACTTTTCACACCTATTCTTTATATTAGCCCTTACCAGAATTTCGACATAATTAACTTATCTTAATCTGTAACGATATTATCTAGTTAAAGGTATTATATAACTACCTTTTTCTTAAAGACATAAGTAAGTTACTTTACTGTTATATCCTTTAAGGTTAATAGAAAGTAAGCCCATTTTATCAATCTGTCGACTATTATAAAGATCTAATTATAAGTGATTCCTGTAACAGGGTCCTTAGACTTTAAGATCCTAGTGATAAAGTCGAGTGAGATTAAACTTTACAGCACCTGTGGTATAAGGAGTGGTTTAAAAAGTCTATAAGGCTTATAACGTCAGTTTTACTTCCTATAATAAATGTTACAGTTATTAACCACTTCCTTAACTAACTTCTTTATTCCCAGGAAGGCGTACACCTGTTAGGCTTATATAAGAGTCTTAACTTAGCCTATATATCCTCTGAGTTAAGACTTGTAAACCTGTTAGATATACTTCTTTTATTTATCCAGGTTATAAATATACAGTTTCTTTTAATACCAGAGCCTTACTCCTGGTTTAGGCGTGCTGTTTACACCTTTTAATAGCTATTTTAATTAATAACTAGTTTCGTTATAATTTAGATATATTAGGCACTTTTTTCTACAGTTTTATACATGCCCTAAAAAGTCCTTTAAGGGACACTTGTGTTTACAGGTTCCTTCCACTAACCTTGTCGCTTAAAAGTCCTATTATTACTAATAGATATTATACTCTATCTATAAGTTTATACAGATGTTAATAGTTTATTCCAGTGTCTAGTTATTTAACACTTATAGCGTGTGCTTTAGTATGCCGTTTTTAACTTTATTAAATATAGTAACAGGGATTAGGACTAGATTAGCATCCTTATAGTCCTGTCTCCGGCTAAGGGTATTAGCTTACCTATTATCTTTTCCTTTAACGTGGTGAATCTGGAAGTAAAATAGGGCTATTAACTTTACTTATCGTACTTACTGTGGGTTAAGTTCCTTTGTTAGGAAGTATTAAAAGTTATTATAGTTTAAGAAGACCTGGACTAGTTCTTCCATACCACTTAGATACAGTGCCCACTTAATAAAGTACTAAATAATTACTATCAGTTCCTTATTATAGATCGGGTATCGCAGGGCTGGGCTGTAGATTTCTTTTAATAAGAAGGTAATTAAGTGGCGTTTCCCATCGTCTTAGATTTAACTAAGTTCTCTACCAATTATAAACTCTAAAGAGTTAATCTCGATTTAAAAAGGCTTTAAGAAATTAGGGAGGGCCAGGATTAACGCTGTAATAAAGGTGTGTTTAAGGTTTTTAAACGCCTTTTACTATTTATTAGTTTATTTAAACAGCTTTCCCTTACCTGTAAGTTTGTAGAGTGGTCTTACAATTTTCGTAAAGTACCTGATAAAATAGCGATAGAAGTTTATAAAGCTGATAAAGGCTTATAACTCTTTTTAGTTCTTTAAAGTAGGCTAATCCCTAACTGCCTCTGTCTTCTCTAGCTGTATTTTAAACCTTTTAAAGGTTACTTTAAACCCTAAATAGTTTAGTTCCTGGATGTGGAAATGGCTTTTTTCCAGGTTTACTGTCAGCTTCGCCTTTTTAAAAGCTGTTAAAACCTGTTATATATATTTTCAGTATTCTTTTAAAGTTTCAGAGTAAACTAAAACGTTATTTAAATACATAAAGATAAACTTATTAAAGAAGGAGTGGAGAACACTGTTAATAAGGCCTTAGAAAGTCGCAAGGGCGTTTATTAATCCTATTGGCATAATATAATACTGGTAATGCCTGTTATAAGTCTGGAAAGCCGTTTTATGTTTATCCTTTTCCTTTACTTTAACGTGGTTAAATCTTATAAGGAAGTTAAGATTAGAGAATTAGTTTACCTTGGTAATCCGTTCTCGCATTTCCGTAATAAGTGGTAATAAGTAGCGATTTTTAATTGTATCCTTATTTAACATTTAATAATTAATAACTATATATAGCTTGCCGTCTCCCTTTCTTAGGACAAATAGTACTAAGTACCTTACTGGGGACTGGGACTCTATAATAAACCCATTTTTTAAGTTCTTATTAATATACTCCCATAAGGCCTTAACCTGCTAGGGGTTTAAATAATAAGGTTAAAAGCTACAGAGCTTTACTCCCAGCTTTAGCTTAATTTCGTGGTCTTATAATCCGTGGTCTAATAGTTATAGTATCTTTTTTCGAAATAGGGTGAACTTCTTATACTTTACAGGTACCTTAAATAAGTTAACTTCTTCACTTATCTGTAAATCAGCTCCTAGCTTTTTTCCACTTTTTAAATTATTATTTAAGTAATGTAATAGACCTTCTAGTCCTTTAACCATCTTAATAAACCTAACCTAAACCGTGCTTAATTCTAAGGGTTTAACGTGCTTTTAAGTGTTTTATATATCTTTAAAACAGTTTAGTATCTTTTTAACTTTCTTTAAATAGTAATCACAGCTAGGGGACTTATTAAAGGTAAGGTAGCTACTCCTTTAGTTAATTATAAGGTTATACTTTTCCAGCTAGGGTAGACTTAAGATTATGTTATAGCCTGTAACTGGTGTAACGTTAAAGTCCACTTATTATTCGTCCCCATCCACTTTAATTAAAAGTGGCGAGTGGTGGGTGACTTTACCGTTATTATACTAATACAGGCCTCCTTCTCTATTTTATATAGGAATAGCCTCTTTATACTCTTAGTTGGGGAGTTTCCTTCGGTTAACTAATAAAGGGTATATTAGGTTAAAAGCACTCCCGTTATTAATCACTACTTTTACCTTAAACGGCCTCCCTTTTCCATTTATTATATTAACACTAATGGAATAATACTTATACTCCTTAAACATCTAGGTTATAGTAATTATCTGTCCTTAAGGTCTTATCTAGCCTAACCTTTAAATACCTCTCCTTCTTTTTAAGGTTTTTACTAATTAGTAAATTACTAGTTTCCAGCCTTTTTAAAGGGCCTATAGCCTTTTCCTAATTCCTTTTAGAAAAACAGGTAGCTTTAATAAACTTAGCGGTTAACCTTTCCTGGGTTTTCACACCTTAGTGTCTAGTTAACTTTAAATAGTACGATGTTTCTAAAGTCCTTAATAAGTTAATAATACGCTTTATAGGCTTAGATTGCAGTAATGTCTTTTTACTCTTAAATCCGTTAGTAATCTTCCCACTTCTGCCACTCTCTGGCTTTTCTATTAAGGTGTAATAAGCACGTTATAACTGGGTAGTTATTAAATATTCCTCCTCGCTAATACGTGGTGGGGGTTTAATTAACCACGGTGACCTTTTACTTATTACTGGATTCTCTTATCGGGGAGTAGGAGACCTGGTAATGGGCCGGTTTTAACTTTACCCTTATAACAGCGTAATCCTATCTTTATATGTTTAGGAAGTGGTTATAAAAGGCCTTAGGTCTATAATACTGGTTAAAAGCGTAGTTATTGTATATATAATTAATCCACAGTATATCTTTGTGATTAGGGTGGTTAATGTTAATTACAGGTGTTATGGTTATAAAGTATGGAACGGGGGAAGTGGCGCCTTGTTTTTTCTCTTCTTCCATTTACCTTTATGTGCGTTATTTCTCCTAAACCTCTTCTTAGAACTCGGGTAATAATAATCCGGTTTGTTCTTTTATAAAACGGTCTTCTTTAATAAGGTAGTGTTTAAACTGATTTATAAAGTAAACTCTGTTATAGAGTTATAACTTAATTTCCACTATTTTATCCTTTAACGTCATAGTAAGGCCTTTAACTTATAAATCCTTTATTTTATTTATTAACTTTTAATGTTTCTCCTTTAACTTTTAAACCCTTTACTAATATGCTTACCTTGTGCCTTCTTATAAGACCTTTAAGGTACTAGTCTAAGGTACACCAGCTTTAATATAGGGTAGCCATCTAAGCTGTCCTTCTTTTAGGGAAGTGAGGGTGTTAATCCACTTAGCGTGCTTAAAGTGTTTAAAAGTCTTAGGGGGTACTGTTAAAAAGAACTTTCGTTTCTTTAGTTTAATTCTCTTAATTTATTCTCTTTTACCTTTTAAGATTTACTTTACCGTTTAAGTAGCCTGGAGGGCTAATTCTCCAACTCCCTTTACTATTTTGGTAAGGTTTAAGTTAGGGTCCTTCCTGGACTTCCTTAGTTCCTAAGCTTATAAGGTAAGGTTTTTAAGGCCTGTTACAGCTAATTAGAATATCTTTTCCTAAAGTCAGTCTTTTATAACCTACACCTTTAATAGTTTTAAGTTTCCACCTGGGAGTTAGTTTATAATAACTTACACCTTTGTGGTTAACTTTTCTAAGGCACCCTTAAAGATTAGGTACACTACATCTTAGGGTTCTTCTTCCTTCTCTTCCTTATCTCCTAATTCACACTTATCTATTTAAAAGCAGTCTTCTTTATTACCTACTATCTTAACATAGATATCTTTTAAATTAAACCTAATATGCTTTCCTCCTTTTAAAACCAGCTTTTAACTAACTTACTTTAATAACAGGTATTACTATGCTATATAACCTTTCTTACCACAGTTAAAGTATTAGACCTGGGATAAGTCTTTAAACTGCTTTTATTACTGTTATTATTAAGGTTTATTATAATTAGGTCGATTTTAACGGTTTACTATATTAATATCTATTAATTTAGGGTGATAACCTGTTATAATCGATTAGTTTCCCTTTTTAAGCTAATAAGGGGTCTGTTCTTTCCAGAAGTTCTTTTAATAATAGTAATTATAATATTAGTTATCAGCTTTAATAGCCATCTTAATTAGTTTTTAAAGGCGATCCAGTTAATCTTTTTGGTAAAGGTCTCTAATAACGTGTTCCTTTAGGCTGCTTTAAAATAGCATTATTAAGGCTTTTTAACTAAGTTTAATCTTTACTGCTTTTAATTTAAAGTGTGTGGAGAAATTAAGGATTAAGGACGTTTACTTTAAGGCTATAAGGCGTTACTCAGCCCGCCTAAGAGCGTCTAATTCTCTAAACTCAGTTTAGAGTTAGTTAATAAAAACGTTAAAGTTGTTAAAAAAAGCCTAAGTCTTGGGGGCCTTTTTACACGCTCTGTTTATAAAGAGGTCGTTAATTATCTTTATATAAGGTTTATATTAGCGAGTGGTTACTCTATCCAGTAAGGCTCTAGTGAACCTGACCTTTCCTTCTTCCTTAAAGAACTGCTTATTATAGTAGGTGATATAGCTTTAGAGCTAGGCTATTTAGGACTCTAGTTATGTAAAGTCTCCCTTAAAGCGCGATAATGGGGGGAGCTTTACTTATTTCTTTTATAAGCCTTTAAGGTTGTTATTCTCCAGCTTAATAGCGTTAAGTTAGGTTTAAAGTTTTTTAATAAGACTAATATGGCTTTTAGTGTCTTTAGGGAAGACTTTATTAAATTCCTTAACTAGTCCCTGCTAATTAAGGTTTAAGTCTTTAAGGTGTGTGGTTAATTTATTAATAATAAAGAGTTAAGGTTAAGTTTACGCGTCCTTAATCTCCTTTCCTTTTCTAAAGGTTAACATATTAATAAGAGAGAGGTAATATCTGGAAATTTAATAAATAGCGTTTAGAACTAGGACGCTAATATTGTATTATAACTTATACCTGATATAGGCCTTAAAAGGACTAGTGTGGGTTAAGATAAAACGTATAGTAGGACGTTAATAGATAAGGGGCGTTTTAAAGACGGTTTATTAAGCTAACACTCTTAAACGGGGGTTTAATGTTACTATAAGTTGTTGTTATTATAATATATAAAGGTAAGTCTGAATAGTAGGATATAAATGAATAATTAAATATTAGTATAAGGAACCAGAGTCCCTTATAATGGTTATAGGTATAATTATAGCTATTTATACTAACTGACTGGGAAGTACTCTGTACCTTACTTATAGCGTCGTAAGTGCTTGTTATGTAAGTACTTTATATCGCGTGAGCGTTCTGTTTGTAAGGTTTCTCCTGTTTACGATGTAAGCACTTAGCATGCTGCGAGCAGCACCTTATTAGTTGTAAGGGCTTCGGGTCTTTACACCCCTGGCCCAGTACGCCTGGACAGTGTGCACCGTCTTCCCGCACTGTTCCTTCTGCGGGGGATTCGTCAGGCCGCCCCGGCCTAAGTGACGGCCTGCAGGGTCGTCACAGACCGCTAAGCAGGAGGTGCTCAGCGGCAAAGTGCTCAGTCCCCGACTAAGCAGGACCTTACTAAGTAAGGTACAAGGTACCTCTTAGCTAGTTAGTATAGATAGTTATAATTATACCTATAACTACTGTAAAGGACTTTAGTTCCTTACGTTAGTATTTAATTATTCATTATATCTTACTGTTTAGACTTACCTCTATATATTATAGTGATAGCGACCTACAGTGACATTAAACCTTCTATTTAGGAGTGTTAGCTTAATAAGCCGTTTTCAGAATACCCTTTACCTATTAACATCCTATTATACGTTCTGTCTTAACCTGTACTAGTCCTTTTAAAGCTTATATTAAGTACAGGTTATAATATAATATTAACGTAATAGTTCTAAATGTTATTTATTAAACTCCTAAATATTACTTCTCTCTTATTACTAATATGTTAACTTTTAGAAAAGTTAAGGAGCTTAAGGAAGTATAAGCTTAGCTTTAACTTTCTATTATTAATAAGTTAGCTGTATACTTTAAGGAGTTAAACCTTAATTAGTAAGGACTAGTTAAGGAACTTAACGAAGCTTTCCCTAAAGATATTAAAAGCTGTATCAGTCTTATTGAGAAACTTTAAGCTTAACTTAACGTTATTAAATTAGAAAATAACGACTTTAAAGGCTTATAGAAGAAGTAGGTAAAGTTTCCCTTACCTTTACGCTTTAAAGGAGACTTTACATAACTAGAATCCTAAATAGTTTAGCTTTAGAGTTACGTTACCTATTATAATAAGCAGTTCTTTAAAGAAGAAGGAAAGGTTAAGTTTATTAAAGCTTTATTAGATAGAGTAGCAGCTTACTAGTACGAACCTTACGTAAAAATAATTAATAACCTCTTTATAGATAGAGTGTGTAAAGAAGCCTTAGAAACTTAAGTTATCTTTGATAATTTTGATATTTTTATCGAATAACTTTAAACAAAGTTTAGGGAATTAAACGCCTTAAGACAGGTTAAATAACGTCTTATAGCTTTAAGATAAATATCTTTAATCTTTAAGTTTTCTACGCGCTTTAAGTTAAAAGCTGTAAAAACTAAACTTAGTTAAGAAGCTTTAATAATGTTATTGTGACGACCCTGCAGGCCGTCACTTGGGCCGGGGCGGCCCGACGAATCCCCCGCGTAAGGAACAGTGTGGAAGACGGTGCACACCGTCCGGGCGCACTGGGCCAGGGGTGCAAAGACCCGAAGCCCCTACGACTAATAAGGTGTTGCTTACAGCATGCCGAGTGCTCGCACCACGAGCAGAGGAAACCTCACGAGCAGAACGCTTACAGTGTGTAAAGTGCTCGCGCAATAAGCACTTGCGACACCACGAGCAAGATACGGAGTACCTCCTAGTCAGTTAGTATAAATAGTTATAGTTGTGCTTATAACTACTGTAAGGAACTTTAAGTCCTTACATTAATATTCAATTATTCATTTATATCTTACTATTCAGACTTACCTTTATGCATTATAATAATAACAACTTACAGTGACATTAAACCCCTGTTTAAAAGTGTTAGCTTAATAAGCTGTCTTCGGAACGCCCCTTATTTGTTAACGTCCTGCTATACGTTCTGTCTTAACCTGCGTTAATCCTTTTAAGGCTTATATTAAGTGCAGGTTGTAATACGATATTAACATCTCAGTTCTAAACGCTATTTATTAAATTCTTAAACACTACCTTTTACTTACTATTAATATATTAACTTCTAAAAAAGGTAAGAAGCTTAAGGAAACCTAAGCTTAGCTTTAACTCCTTACAGTTAATAAGTTAGCTGCATATCTTGAAAAGTTAAACTTTAATTAGCAGGAGCTAATTAAAGAACTTAATAAAGCCTTCCCTAGAGACACTAAGAGCCGTATCAGTCTTATTAAGAAACTTTAAGCCTAACTTAACGCTGTTAAGCTGGAAAATAACGACCTTAAGGGCTTACAGAAGAAACGAGTAAAGCTCCCTTTACTGTTACACTTTAAAGGAGACTTTACATTATTAAAGTCTTAAATAGCTTAACTTTAGAGCTATATCACCTATTACGATAAGCAGTTCTTTAAGGAAGAAGGAAAGGTTAGGTTTGCTAAAGCCTTACTAGATAAAGTAGCTATACGTTAATACAAACCTTACGTAAAGATAATTAATAACCTCTCTGTAAATAAAGCGTGAAAGGAAGCCCCTAAGACTTAAGCCCTTTTTAATAACTTTAACGTCTTTATTAACTAACTCCAGATTAAGTTTAAAGAACTAGATACTTTAAGGTAAGTTAAATAACGCCTTATAACCTTAAAGCAGATATTTTTAGTCTTTAAATTCTTTATACGCTTTAAACTAGAAGTAGTAAAGATTAAACTTAACTAAAAGGCCTTAATAATACTGTTTTAAAGTGGTCTAAAGGAATATGTTATTAAAGACCTTTACTAAGAAGATTAACTAGACTACCTTCAGGAGTTAGTCGAGATAGCCATTAAGGCTAACAACCAGTATTACAATTACTATTATTAAAAGAACTTCTAAAAGGAACGGACCCCTTATTAGCTAAATAAGCTTAAAAAGGGGAACTAATCGACTGTAATAAAACACTACCTTAAGTTAATAGATATTAATATAGTAAACTGTTAAAACTAACTTAACTGCGATAAACCTTAACAATAACAGTAATAAAAACAGTCTAAAGACCTATCTTAAGTCTAATACTTTAACTGTAATAAAAAAAGCTATATAGTATAATAATACCTGTTATTAAAGTAAGTTAGTTAGAAACCTGTTTTAAAAGGAGAGAAGCACGTTAAATTTAACTTAAGAGACGTCTATATTAGAATAACAGGTAATAAAGAAGATTACACCTAGATAGATAAGTGTAACTTAGGAGGCGAAGAAGAAGAGGAGGAAGAACCCTAAGACGTAATGTACTTAATCCTTAAGGGTGTTTTAGAAAAGTTAATTACAGAAATACAGGTTGTAAAAGACCAACTTTAAAGTAGAAACTTAGAACCGTTAAAGGTGTAAGTTACAGAAGACTAACTTTAAGAAAAGATATTTTAATTAACTATTATAAGCCTTAAAAACCTTACCTTATAAGCTTAAGAATTAAGGAAGTTTAGAAAAAAAACCCTAACTTAAACCTTACTAAAATAGTTAAGGGAGTTGAAGAGCTAGCCCTCTAGGCTACTTAAATGGTAAGGTAAGCCCTAGAAGGTAAAAGGGAGTAAGCTGAAAAGATTAAGTTAAAAAAGCAGAAGTTCTTTTTAACTGTACTTTTTAAAACTTTTAAACACTTTAAGCATATTAAGTAAATTAACACCCTCACCTCTTTAAAAGAAAGACAATTTAAATAACTGCTTTACATTAAGGACAGTATACTTTAAACTGGTACCTTAAAGGTCTCCCAAGAAGGTATAAAGTAAGTATACTAATAAAGAGTTTAAGAGTTAAAAAAGAAATATTAAGAGTTAGTAAACGAAATAGAGGACCTGTAAGTTCAGGGACTTACTGTAATGTCTAAAGATAAAGTAAAAGAAATTAAGTTATAACTTTATAATAAAGTTTACTTTACTAATTAACTTGAATACTAACTTGTTAAAGAAAGTTATTTTATAGAAGAATAAGCTAAGTTACTATTACTTAAGTTTTAAGAAGAAGTTTAAGAAAAGTAACGTATACGGAAGTAAATAGAAGAAGAAAGGAAATAAAACACTACCCCTCTTATCCTATACTTTATAATTATAATACCTGCAGTTAACATTAACTACCCTAATTATAAGGATATATTATAGATTGATTACATGTATAATAATTACACTCTTAACTAACATAGTAGGCTTAAAGCTTTTTATAACTACTTCCCTAGCGTATAAAAATAAGATTACACTGTTATAAGGATAGAGTTAGAACCAGGCTATTACTAAGTCTCTTACTTCCTAATAAAAGAATTTAATAATAAGTAGAAAGTTACTATAATTAACTAAGCTCCTACTATATACTGGTAAGGGACCGCCGAGAGATTCGATCACGAAGGGACTTGCAGGCCGTATTACAGGTAGCAAACGCCCGGAGCGGAAGGCTTGTTCGGAAGGTCCTTGGCTGGCTGATGGACTCTGGCCGGCTACTGGAGTACAGACTAGCCAGACGGCTAGAGCTGGAAACAGGAGAGGAGGGCTAGTGGGGCCGGAGGCCGACAAGGGCCTCCGTTCGTTTGTAACAAGATGGACTCGCATAGTTAGTGGCTTCGAAGGAGTTGACGAAGGTTTTTATCCGGCCTATACGGCACGGTTTCCTTTGTACATAGCAGTAGAAGGACCGGCGCGCCTGCGGGCATATCGGTGTAGGAAATAATAATATATACTGGTAAGGAGGGGTACTTAATAACTACCTAGTCGTAATGTGCTTACTGTATCTTAACGGAAAGGCTAGGGAATAGTAGAAACGAGAAGATTACTAGCAGATCTAAGAGTAAAAAGATATTACTGTAATCCAGTCCTGTAAAGCGTATTATCAACTTATTAAGGACTTTAAGAATATTAAACCATTTAAAGTTAACTGGACGTTAAGGTGTGAAAACCTAAGAAAGGTTAATCGTTAAGTTTACTAAAGTTACCTGTTTTTCTAAAAGGAATTAGGAAAAGGTTATAAGCCCTTTAAAAGGGCTGGAAACTAATAGTTTATTAGTTAATAAAAACCCTGAGAAGAAGGAGAGGTATTTAAAGGTTAAGCTAGATAAGACCTTAAGGATAGATAGTTATTATAACTTAGATATTAAAAGAGTATAAGTATTATTCCGTTAATGTTAACTTAACAGACAGAAAAGGGAGGCTGTTTAAGGTAAAAGCAGTAATTAATAGCAGGAGTGCTTCTAACCTAATACACCCTTTATTAATTAACCGAAGGAAACTCCTTAACTAAGAGTATAAAAAGGCTATTCTTATATAAAATAGTAAAGGAGGTTTTTATTAATATAATAACAGTAAAGTTACCTACTACTTACTACTCCTAATTAAAGTAGATAAGGATAAATAATAAGTGGATTTTAACGTTATACTAATTATAAGGTATAATATAATCTTAAGTCTACCTTAATTAAAAAAGTATAACCTTATAATTAACTAAAGGAGTAATTACTTTACTTTTAGTAAGTTCCCTAATAGTAATTACCATTCGAAAGAAGCTAAGAAGGTACTAAACCGCTTTAAAGACACGTAAAGTACTTAAAAGCACACTAAACCCTTAAAACTAAACACAGTTTAAGTTAGGTTTATTAAGACAGTTAAAGGATTAGAAGGTCTACCATATTACCTAAATGATAATTTAAAAGGTAAAAAGAAGTAAAAAGCTAACTTACAGATAAGTGAAGAAGTTAACTTATTTAAGGTACCTGTAAAGTATAAGAAGTTTACCTTATTTTAAAAAAAGATACTGTAATTACTAAATTACAGACTATAAGACCACGAAATTAAGCTAAAGCTGGGAGTAAAGCTTTATAGCTTCTAACCTTACTACTTAAATCCCTAATAAGTTAAAGCCTTAAGGGAGTATATTAATAAAAACTTAAAGAATAGGTTTATTATAAAGTCCCAGTCCCTAATAAGGTATTTAATACTGTTCGTCCTAAGGAAGGGAGACAGTAAGTTACGTATAATTATTAATTATTAAATGTTAAACAAAGATATAATTAAGAACCGTTACTTACTGTTACTTATTATAAAAATGTAAGAACGGATTATTAAAGTAAATTAGTTCTTTAACTTTAATTTCCCTATAGGGTTTAACTACATTAAAGTAAAGGAAGAGGATAAACATAAGACAGCCTTTCGGACCTGTAACGGGTATTACCAGTACTATATTATGTTAATAAGATTAATAAACGCCCTTATAACCTTCTAAGGCCTTATTAATAATATTCTTTACCCCTTTCTTAATAAGTTTATCTTTATATATTTAGATAACGTTTTAGTTTATTTTAAAACTTTAGAAGAATATTAAAAGTATATATAACAGGTTTTAACAGCTTTTAAAAAAGTGAAGCTAATAATAAACTTAGAAAAGAGCTATTTCCACGTTTAAGAACTAAACTATCTAGGGTTTAAAGTAACCCCTAAAAAGCTTAAAATGTAAATAGAGAAAGTAAAAGCAGTTAAGGACTAACTTACTTTAAGGAACTAAAAAGAGTTATAAACCTTTATTAGCTTTACGAACTTTTATCAGTACTTTATTAAATACTTTATAAGGATTGTAAAACTACTATATAAACTTACAGGAGAGGGTAAACTGTTTAAGTAGACTGATAAATAGTAAAAGGTATTTAAAGACCTTAAGTATACCTTTATTACAGCACTAGTCCTAACTCTTCCCGATTTCTTAAAACCTTTCTAAATTAAAACAGACTCCTTGGAATTCGTAATTGGTAAAGAACTTAACTAAGTTTAAGATAATGGCAAACGTTACCTAGTTATCTTCTTATTGAAAGGAATTTACGGCTTAGCCTTACGATATCTAATCTACGATAAGGAACTGATAGTGATTATTTAATACTTTACTAAGTAAGTACCGTATCTAAGTGGTACAGAAGAACCGGTCTAGGTCTTTTTAGATTATAATAACCTTTAGTACTTCTTAATAAAGGAACTTAGCTTACAGTAAACATAGTAAGTAAAGTTAATAGCCTTATTCCACTTTTAGATTCACTATATTAAAGGAAAAGATAATAGGTAAGCTAATACTTTTAATCGGAGATAGGATTATAAGGATACTAATCTAGTTTTAATCACCGTTATTATGTTTAATAAAGCAGAGAACAGTACGTTAAAATATACGTTATAAGTATTAGATAACTAAACGTTAAAATAAACTATTAACGTCTATATAAACTTATAAATAAAGTATATGTTAAAATGCAAAAGGGGTCAAGGCATTGGAAAACAGTGTGTGTTGAAGGTGATTAATTCTTTTTATCTTCGAGAGTGGAAGCCGTGTTATTATAGCCGTGAGGGTGGCCAGTGCACGGAGTGCATTAGCCACACTCGCTTCTGCGAAGCGAGGTTAGCTGACTGAATAC
>Ga0247760_1001099_pt1 | contig 26821 bp, 35 predicted proteins | sample UWRJL171409R4_FD_179936 | JGI IMG/M metagenome (GOLD analysis project Ga0247760, IMG submission 179936) | Plant litter microbial communities from Arlington Agricultural Research Station in Wisconsin, United States - UWRJ-L171-409R-4 | ecosystem: Environmental > Terrestrial > Plant litter >... | reverse complement strand
TGAAGGAAAACCCCCCCTCCCCCCCCCCCCCCCCCCCCACACACACCACCTACCCCTGAGCCCCACACAGCCTCTGACACAACAACCACCACTGCCCAGTATTTAGACCACGGCCCTCGCACACCTCTCAGCTCAGGCCAGGTTGAAATCTTACCCCTTTGCCAATTCTTGCTCGCCACCATTGTGACCACCTTGATCAGGCGTACCTGCCTTTCCTTACAATTTTTCAACCTCCACCTCACGGTAACGATCGAGCCAGTCACTATGGCAGGCAGCGTACGCCAAACAGCTCACGCCAACTCGTCACGCACGATGCCGCAAGACGACGACTCTCTCGAAAACAGCCATCCAAAAGTGCACTTTTCTGCGTGTGGGGGACGCCGTGGTGCGGGGGGTTTGCCTGCCTGCTGCCTACATGGGCGCAAGCTTCCCCGCCCGATATCCGCAGTCTGCCGGCGGCCTCTCCTCACAACACTGCTCTCCGTCACCCACTTTGTCAGGGCCTGTTTCCGAGGGTCATATCTCACGCGCATCGTCGGAGGCGGATCCCGAGACCGGCCAATTGATCGCCTTTGGTGCTTCCTTCCAATGGCGTAATTGGCCACATCACTTTTCCGACGATCGACCACAACGACGTCGGCTACCCACCCACCTTTCGATTGCTCCTGTAGAGCGTGCGAAATTTAAGAGATGCCAACAGAAGAGCTCTCGGATCTGGATGACTTTGAGCGGGAGTTGGACGAGCTGGGAGGTCGGGCGGCAAACCAAGATGCAGTGATATCTGGGCTGAGGGAGCAAGTGAGAGATCGAGACGCAACTGTCGGTCAACTAAACCAACAACTGGCGGACGTAGGTGTCACGATAACCCGACTGAGGCAGCGGATAGGGAGTTAAGACGCAACGGTCAGCGACCTCAGACATTAAGTTACAGAGCGAGATGCGACAATAATTTAATTGAAGCAGCAAGTCCAGGAACCAGAAACGACGATCACCGGCCAGAGGCAGCAACCGCGACCAATCAGGGCACAGCCATCACCGACCTGGAGCAAAGAGTAAGAGACCGAGACTCCGCGATAGCTGGTCTGCGGCAACAAGTGACAGAGCGGAACACCATAATAGGTCAGCTGAGGCAGCAACTGGCGACAACTTAGAATGCAGCCGTTGCTGGCCTGGAGCGGCAAGTGGAGGAACAAAACGCTACGATAGCTAATTTACGTTAAAACGTGGCAGAGCAAGATAGGACAATAGACAGCCTGAGACAGAGACCCGTGGCACGGCGTGACACAGCCTAAACGGGTCTGGAGCAGCAAGCGGAGGAACGGGACGCTAAGATCACCAGATTGCAAGCACAAGTAACGAAGTTGAACGAGGAATTGATGGCGGCAAACGGGAAGATAATAGTAAATGAGGCTAATGCGATGGCACAAAGCTAAAGTATATCCGAACTGATTGCAAAGGTCGGGCGCCGAGACAAAGAAATCAGCTCTTTGAGGGAAGAGTTGAAGAAAACGTCAGGGGGGTGCTGTATTCTGTAAGGCTCGTCGGACAGCAGGTTCTTGGACTCGGTAGAGCTGAAGTACCTTACCTAGGCAGGCAAGAGAGTACTTGTCACATCCATCCTTACTACTGCTACCTTGAGCACATGATCTCTGCGACAAGAAGTGTCGAACTGCAGCGGCAGTTCTTGGCGCTCAGGCGCGCAGGCGCCTTACCGCTCCAGGCTAGGCTGGAGCGCAGGAGCCTTTCGTCATGTGCTCTCCTCACAAACAGGGAGCTTTCTTTTGTATTTAGTCTGAGAGCTTCGCTCCCCCCCCCTTTCTACCTAATCAAGTCACTTTGCAACTGCACCTCCGCTGCTCCCATAAGCTCCGTACCCTCAGTGAAACGTTCCACAAGAAGACTTAAGTTTCACTGAAGACTGAATTTTGTGACTCGATGCTAGATCAAACCACACCAACTAGCAACGTGGCTCAAACAAGGTCGAGACCGGTCAACGGGGGCTTAATCTTCAACCTGGTAATTTTCAGCGTCCACCCAGGGACCTAAAGGCAAGAACCTGATGCCTAACCGTGCCAACCTCTTTGACTGGTTCTGATGAAACAACATTTTTCCACCACACCCTTTCCCTCCGCTCTTCCGTCCTCCAGTCCCTTAGTAGTAACAGTTGCACCCAGCATACTTGCCAGCCTGGCAAACACCACCCGACGCGGAACAGCCATTGGCATAGCATGAGCCAGTGGCGTTGCCGCAGGTGCCGGCGCATGGACAACCCGCGTCCTGGCCGCTGCGGCAGATTCCCTGGCCATTGGAAGGGGTGTTCCTTATTTGCACTGTCAGCTCTCTTTTGCTCTCTACTGAGATTAAGCTGTAATAGACGTAGGTAGGACTTACAGCCGTTGCAGTTATTTATGTCGCAGGGGCCGTTGACGGTGCCGCACTGGCGCTTGTCAAGGTTCTCGTCCTCGGCGGCGGGCATGGCGGAGACGGCAGTGAGGAGGGGGGTGAGCGTGGTAATGGTCAACTTCATTTTAACGGTCGGGAGGTGTGTGATAGGACCAGGGTGGTTATTTAAAGAGAGGTGATACGATCACCCACCACTTTACTAAAAACACCCACTATTGCCTAATGCCGTTAGCTGGCACTGCCAACTGGCCGTCATCCAAATCAGCCACATCTGGGTAGAAAATAGTACATTTGAGATGCAGGGCACCTCCTAGATTCCACGCATCCACAACACCCTCCACCCCCGCGAATCTGGTGATGAGGACGCATGAGTTTTTTCTTGTAATCAATTAAATTAAACGTTAAATCGAAAAGACTACCGACTTAGAAGATTCAGCCCTCGACTGTCGCGTTCAGTTTCTTTTTTTCAAAACGCTCCAGATCTCACGAGTGGCCGCGTTTTTGGGTTTCGGGAGTCATATGACAGCAGTTTGGCCGCGGGCCGGGGCAAAGATGGCAGTCTTCACACTTGACACAAAGGGCCTGACCCGAAACACTTCCTAGCTGCATTGTTGTGGAATGCATAAAAGTGATTGACAAAAGTACCTAGTTCTCGATGCTGAAATACACTTGATCCTTCCGCAATTCTCCCCCTTCTAACATCTGGCATCTAACTATCCCTCAAGTTGTTTTTCTATCTCAGTGGGTACGGTTGTCGCATTCCGTTTAACAACCAGTGCCGATAAGCATGTTCTCGCGTATGTTTTCCAGCCGCAAAATACGCAAAAACAACTGCACCATTCGTCGCAGCCTGCCACCGATTGAAGAAGGACGCGCTTCCGTGGCTTTTCCTCTCATGGATGCAGACCAGGGTCGTCCCTACCCGGTGTGCGGCCCTCTTGCAAACAACCTCGTCTGGAACTTCTCGGGGCACTCCAACTCCGAGTCCAAATTCATCACAGTGCACAACACGGCGCCAGCATGCTGGAGCTGCCAGCAGTTCCACATGGAAGGGGAAGGATTTGAAGTGATGAGCTGCAACTGCGATCCTCGGTTTCTTAACCCTGCTGGGGGTGTCAAACTGCAGAGTGTCTTTGTGCAGACCATCCCGGATGTGACGCTTCAAGCGCAGAAACGCCCACCAGAGAGGTTCGGCACCTGTGCACCATCTTCAACTGGATTGGCATGTCTGGTGTTGCGGCGGTCGCCCATAAACAGGAGGGGTATACAATGAGACTTCCGATCCCGGCGAATGGCGACGAGGTGCGGAACTACACGTCTGTTATTTCGGAGGAGAGGTGGTTCAAGGCCTTTCTGTGGTTGTAGATTTCTATCGTTTGAGACTTGCTGACTCTTAGTGTCCCAGGAGTCACCAGCGAGTAGCATTTTTCGCCATTGTGGACTGGAGCCGTGAAAGCTTCGTCATCGCCATTGCGGAAGATGGAGTGGAGCGAGGTGGGTCGAACGTTCAATTGATGGCTTGGTACTACGGGGCTGCAAAATAATGAATAATAAAGCGTTCGTATGAGTAGTATAAACTATTAGAGTTCGTCGTGCGTATTAGTTATGTCGGATTCTGTAGCTTAGCCAGTGCAGGCAGTCGCTCTGGAAGATTCGGCAAGACGCCAAGGGTCGCGTTTGGGCCTGTTTTGTTGAATTTCAGTCTGAGACATACAGCAACTGAGACAAAGGAGCCATTCTGGATATTTAGCCACTGGCCATCAGTTAGATTCAACACCAACGATTCAGACAGTTCAGTCAATACAGAGATTCAGACCCCTCATGCACTGCTTTGGCCACACCTTTTGACAGGTTGTGTGCCCGCGATCGTCACCAAGGACATGTGAACTGGGAATCAGCTCCACCAAACCATCGGGTACCTGGCGAAATATCACCTCGACGCACCACCTGCAAACCTACCAATGTTCACCAAAAGCCTAAAAGAAGCGTTATCAACCCAGTCCATGTGTAGGCTGTCTGGTTCGACATATCTGCCCCTCGTTGAAAAAAAGGCGCACCGATGGAACCAAAGCAATCGTTTTCCTCCGTCCCCAACAATAAGTATAACCCAATATCCAACGCCCCTTTGTGTATAAAGGCCGACTCACACAGACACCGCGTCCACATTCGCCGCCTCCCTCCACTCCCCAGCACAGAAGAGAAGATGAACGGGCAACCTTCCCCCTCCGGCGCGCGAGGGCCCCAGTTACAACAAATGGCTTCCACGAGTACCGAGTTCGTCATCCTTGCCGGCCACTGCCTGACGTTTGTTCAGCAGAGGTTGGAGGCTTTCGAGTGCAGAGTCTGCCGTGAGTACTGGACACGTGCAGCAAACGCAAAGCCATCCAAGTGCAGGTGTGACGCATCACAGCACTCCGCCGTCACCGATTACAGAAGCTACCTGGCCTTCCGGAACAAGATCAGCAACGAGATCGCTCACCACCAGCTTGTGATGGCCTGCACTGTTCAGGAACATGAGTGCAAAGTTGCGTGGCATCCGCTTCAGCCGCGGCCGCAGCCAGCGCCAGGTCCGAGTCCAAGTCCAAGTCACATGTTTGGCTTTCACGGGGATAGGGCATCGGCACAGCCAAACGCTGATTCCGTGGGGCATGCGTTGGGAGCTGGACCTGGCATGCGGCCACAAAATCCGCCTACGAAAAACGGCGGCACACCCATTGCTGGCGGGCCAGCACCGGAAGTTCAACCTGCAGCAACCGCTGAGATGTTGAGTCCATCTCTTGCTCGCAACAACTTTCGCAAAATCTTGAAAGGGAAGATGAATCCTTTCCCACAGGGGAGTCACACCACGATGCCTTCTTTCGGCAGAGATAACTCCCTTGACCAGCGCCTGTGTCTTCCTCTATATCAGCACCCACAGGGCCCCAGAAACATGGCTCTAGCACCATCACCACTTCCGCCTTCTTCTTCAACCCCCAGAAGCCCAGGCTGGGGTGTCAACCAGTATACCAGCGTCCTGTCAGCTTATATAAGCAATTGGGGCCATCAGCGGAAGCAGCCGGTTTGGCAATAGAGGCCCCTGGAAGCCAGAGATTTCCACAGTAGTTGACAACAACAACAACAACAACAACAACAACAACGCAATCAATTTCACAGTCATCACCATTATTGGCCCCAAAGTGCTAGATTCTGACACGTCCCGCCTTCTTCTTTCCTCCCCAGAAGCCCAGCCATGGGGTTTCAACCCGCATACCAGCGCCCCGTCGGTCCTCCCAATGGCTCACGCATGCCTTACTGAGCCTCAATCCTACCTCCCCCGTCACTCTTACTACGGCAACTACATGCCGTTATAGAGACAGACACAGGGACAGGCACAGGAACGGCGACAGCGACAGCAACAGCGACAGCGACAGCGACAGCGACAGCGACAGCGACAGCGACAGCGACAGCGACAGCGACAGCAACAGGCACAGGCACAGGCGTATCAACAGCCGCTTCCCCCCTGGCAAACAGATCCCACGCCCACACGCCGGACAGCTCACCTGGGGAATCTAAAAAGGCCGTGTGAGGATCAATCCAACGGGGGACCCTCTACCAAGAGGCGCCGCGCGAGAAAGGGCACTCCAGCGGAGACGGCCGTGGCCGCCACGCGTCAACGACACACGACAACGAGTCTACCGGGGGCCAAGAAGACCACCGGGCGTCGACGAGACTTGTCGGGCTCCTGGGGTTCTGTCAAATAACTGGGTCTGTTCAGTCTCGGTAAAATACTGTGTAGGGGCTCCAAGCGCCGCACAGACCTTACAAGGCGCCAATCAGCCGCGGCGCGCGTCCGGAGCCACGACCTATGCCATTCCTTACCTCGCTCGTATTAATCGTGGCTGTGCAACTGCTCATTTTAGCCCTAGGTCAACCAAATTTTCAAATACGAATAGCTTACGCGGCTGTAGCGACCTTTGTGTCTGAAATTTCTTTATTACTGAACTCAGTTGCCTGTCCTTTCTACCCAATTCCACCTGCATTTTGATTTACAGAGTGTTACGGCGAGAATGGGCATCTTGAATCAACTCCTCGTCTCGTTTGGCTTGCTTGCTTTTGTCGCAGCAGGTGCAGAGAACTGCACGTTTGAACAGATCACTCCTTCCAGGAGGCTTACTTGGTGCCCATGCGAGGATGTATTCTTCTGTGCTAGGCTTCAGGTGTGCGCTCTTTCCTCCACTCCGTCCTCTTCTCCCTGGCGTTGACTCCTTTCGCTAGGTGCCCTTGGACTACCAAAACCCACGACTCGGCCGCGCCTCTGTCCCTCTGATCAAATACCCCGCCGTACCCAACTCCCCCGATGGCCCTTATCAGGGCATGATCCTCATCAACCCCGGCGGACCTGGGGCATCGGGCGTTAACGAAGCCCGAGACAACGCAAGCACCATTCAGTCCCTAATCGGGACAAATTGGGACGTTGTTGGCTTCGACGCCAGAGGCATGTGGCTCAGCGAGCCGTCAGCGAGCTGTCAATTAACCAATACCACTTCGGGCCACCGCCACACGCTGAGGTCCAAGTCCGTTCCCAAAGTCACGGATGAGTTTTACAACAGCTACATTGAGTTCGGGAAGGAACTAGGCCAACGATGCAAGACGAGCATTGGAGGGAATAAGGATGCCGGCCCACACATGACTACCGCTGTCACGGCACGGGATATGCTTAGCGTCGTCGATGCCTTTGCAGAAACGGATGATGGCCGTAGGGCTGCGAAACGCCGTGGCCTCTTGAACTACTACGGTATCAGTTACGGCACATTTCTTGGGCAAACTTTCGCATCCATGTTCCCAGAGAGAGTGGGCAATATGATTCTCGACGGCGTTGTGAGTCCGGAAAGCTACCTCACAAATTATACGTCAGCAAGCGTTAACCATCTCGATGGCATCATCGCTGTCTTCTTCATTTACTGTCACGCCGCCGGACCGAGCGCCTGCTCATACCATACCGGATCCACCCCAAAGGACATCTATGAGCGCTTCCATCGGTCGTTTGTGCAGCTTAATCCACGGAAAGCGGAAGCTGCGCATTGGTCCAACGCGACAGATCTGGAGGCCGGGCTGCTCACTCTGAAAGTGACCCTGCTAACTGCTGCAGGCGCACCACTCTCGGTCTTTGGCCGTCTGCCCGAGATTTTCCAGGGCCTCGAAGCCGCCCTTGCAGCACAAGACGTACGGCCCTGGACAGCGCAACTGGCCACCATTGTGGGCGACCCTGGTCCAGCTGGCTACGCGGACATGCACCCTGAATGGAGCCTCGGCACCCTCTGCTCTGACCAGGACGGCAAGTTGTACGGCAAGAAGTTGCGAGATTTGAGGCCGCTGGTCAACGACCTTGAAGAGCAGAGCATCATTGGCGAAATATGGATCAAGTCTGTGCTTGGGTGCACCGGCTGGCCGATCAAGTCGAACGACGTCTTCACCGGGCCATTCGGCGGTCGCACCGCAACGCCCATCCTCTTCGTGGGCAACACTTACGATCCCGTAACTCCCATTGAGAAGTGAGTAACTTCAACCCCGGCATGTGGCAGCAGTAGTAGTATGTTATGCTGATCCCAAGTACAGCGCACTCTCTTCGGCCCAAAAATACAAAAATGCTCAAGTGCTGGCTATTGATGCGATGGGTGTAAGTTTGATTCTCGATCCCGGCACGCATTTCCAGATGCTAATCAGCTCAAAGCATACCGTTGCAGCGACGAACAACTTTTGTGCTTTTGCAAAGATGAGGGCTTACCTTCAAGCCACTCAGATGCCGGGCAATGATTCTCTCTGTCTCCTTGCTCAGGGGCCCTTCGGCATTACTCTGAATGGCACATTGGAAAAAAATATAATGGACGCAGGTCTGTCAGATCTTGTTCACTTTGTAGAATAAAATTCTTCTTCTCGGTTTCTATTTAAATAGGTAGCTATATATAGTTAAATGGGCACCAGTGAAGACCGATGACGATGCTGGCACCACGTCCAGGGAGTGCTTTGAGACCTACTTGCGTAGGAGCCTAGGTACCGTACTTGAGGTTGCCAAGTGCAGTGCTAGAGTTTCTCGTCCTCTGGATCGTCTATGTCCATCTCCCGGAGAAGATCTGGCAGGGCAGGATTTCATCGACTTCCATGTCCTCGACATCATCATCCCCTTCATCTTCATCGTCACCATCATCTTCGTCATCTCCGTCGTCCCCATCATCTTCGTCATCCTCGTCATCATCGTCATCTTGATCTTAGTCTTCATCTGATCATCTTGACTCTAGTCGTCGCTCTGACCATCCGGGCTCTCCGTCTCGTCGTCATTATCGGGGCTCCTCTCGTCATCATCACCAGACGAGCTCCCCCACTCTTCATCATCACCCGGAGCAGCCTGACCCATGGCAACCAGTACAGCCGCGGCATCCTCCGGCGTGATATCCTCCCTATCCGAATCAACATCGTGAACAGGAGGATCCTGAGGATATCTTAGCCAACCACGGAATAGCCCGCCGCACGTACTGAACATTCCAAAGCGCTTGATTCAGATCTTCAATGCTCATCTGCATCACAAACTTCTCAAACCACTCCAACAATCCAAAGATGTCCACAAGCTCCTTCTTCACCTCCGCTTGCGTGAACATGAGGCGTGGCGTGTTGAATTTCCAACAACCCCCGCAAATCAGAGTATCGTGGTCACCATGGCGAGCAACAAACGCACTCGTCGCCCTCTCGCTAAGCGTGAGTGGGATGGTGTACTTGAGCCAATCCAGGAGCTCCTCCCTTAAAACTGCAGAGTTCCCAGGTGTGCTTTCCTCCGGGGAGAAAGCCTCGTCGAAGTCCTGGCCCTCTACGGCCAGGCGCTGTACCAGGATGAGATGGCGGCAGCCAGGGAAGCGCTCGCACGGGTAGTAGCGCCACGGATGCAATGTGGAACATTGACGTCATAATCTATCTACAGAGTACACACCTAAACCCTGCTCATGGAAGGGTGCAGACTCCGAGTAAGAATCGACAGCTGGAGGACTGACTGGCCGAGTCAACAGGTAATTCATTACGCACTTAGCGCCTCCGGCTTCCTCCCATAAACCACGACCCTAAAACCCCGTCGGCAAACTTCCCTAACCCCCACCCTAACTCACCTCTCAGACGGAGGGACTCACACAGGCCAAAACCCCTTAAGCCCCTCATCCCCCAACTCCCTCACAACCTCCGCCACCAGCTCCCCAATCTCCTCCTCTTTCCACCCCAACCCAGGCAGAAACCACCTCAGGAATCCCCCAACTCCACTCACAAAATTCATGTGACTCCACTTCCCTAACTCTTTCTCCTTCTCACTTTCAGGCCACAGCGAGTTACTAGGCCATCTGCCCTCAAAAGCGATGGTTACGTCTTTGAAGCCTGCTTGTGTGAGGAGGGCTGGGAGGGTGGAGAGGGGGATAAGGGGGCGGGAGGAGAGAGTAGCGGATTGGGAGATGAGGGAGGAGGAGGTTAAGAGGGCGGACGGGGAAGAGGGGGGAGGGGAGGGGGAGATGGTGGCGAGGTGAAATTCTTGGAGTTCGAGGTAACCTTGGGGGGAGAGGGCGCTGGGAAAGGTTAGTGTTTCCGGCCGAGGGAGAGGAAGGATGAGGGAATATGAGGGAAGAGGGACGAACTCGAATGCTTTGCGAATGTAGGAAGGCCAATCGGCGACGCTACTATTAGCCATGCGGCTGTGGATGTAGTCGAACTTGTGGGGGAAGGCCCAGTAATCTTCGTAGTTGGCAGTGGAGAAGGTGACGTTGGAAGGGAGGCTAGGGTGTAAGTACTTGCTGAGAAGGGGTCAAGGGGTCACCTACAACCGGGAGTTGGTTTGCTTGACGTCCACTGCCGTGATCTGAGAGATTGGAGACGTAAGTGTTTGCGAAGTGCGATTAGTGTTTGATGTTAGTACCTCTGCTTCAGGATGTTCCTCCGCAAAGTCAGTTGCCCAGATGCCAGTCCCCGTTCCCAAATCCAGGACACGGCGCGGGCTTGCTCCCCGACTAACGGGCGGTGCGAGTCCCAGCTTCCCATCGAGAGTAAGATACCAAAGGTGGTGCTGCAAGTCTGTCGCAGAAAGTCAGGCATGACTGAGGCGTTGACTGAATTCGACGTACCTAGTCGTCTACTCTCACCATCGTCGCTGAGGAAGTGATATATACGTCTGTTAGCGAATCGTCTTCTGCGTGAGTCATCAGAGCCTACATCCGCCCTCATGAGCATGAGTTGAGCGACCATTCTCCTCTCTATATCGTAGGATTGAACCTGTGAGGTCTTCCGCCTCCACATAATTCAGTCAAGTCAGACCGAGTAGTTGTGGGAGTTTTAGAACGGTGCTCACCATACCCTGCTGAGGGTCCATCGCGCCGTTGAGCTGACCTTGAACGTCTGTCCATGAAATGGTGAAGGGTCGAGCTTTCCATGCAGCAATCTTCTCTGTCAGACCACCATGTTTCCGTCAATAAGGATCGGTGCAAGGTGCTATTATTGAGAAAGTCTGAAACCGATGAGGTATCTCGGAAGGTGATTGGGTATCACCGCATGGCATCAACGTGCGGGGTCATGCCTTGGCTACGACAGAGATCGGTTATATCACGCGACGCATATGAGGAGAAACACCCTGAACACCGGAGATGAATCTGAGCACACAAAATTCTTTCGCTTCTCCGGAGAACCACGCGCTAAAAAGTAATGCAGAGGTTGAATCTTGTCTTGGTATCTTTTCAAAATTCTAACTAACATGTCCAAGAACAAGCGAAGCCAAAATAACCATCTGCCACTCCGGCCTTCAAACAGAATCTCTTGGCTCCCTTCCAACAGGTCGTAACTTGTCTCAGAAAAGTGGTAACCTAGCACGCTGTCGCACACCCTGCCATATCACCGTCAGCCAGAGAACAACCATCACGTACGAACGCTTCAACCATTAGAAGTAAAACCAAGAATAAACCTACCGAGAGCAAGCCCCGCACAATCAAACTCTCCCGCTTTGTTGCTGCACCCCATCTTCTGGAGACAAGCCGAATACCCATATGCACACGTTCCATCATCATTGACATACTGACACACCGAAAACGGGTCAGGGCAGCCCCTGACACACTCAACCTTGTTGTTGCCCACGACGCACTGTCCGCCGGCGATGCCACCCTTGGAATCAGTCCAGTAGGCGCAGTCGCCGCTGGTGAGGACGGTTTGGGAGTTCATGCGGGTGCAGGACTCGTGCACGTTGTTGTAGTTCCCGACGCGTGGGTAGACGACGTTGTTGGCGGTCCAGACTCCATTGCCATCTTTGGCCCAGGCGAGAGTGGTGGTGGGGGCTAGGGCGAGGATGGTGGAGAGGATGAGGGTTGGGAAGTGCATGGTGGGTGGTTAGGGTGATTTTGGAGATGGATGTTCAGGGGTGTGGTGGTTGCTTGGAAAAGAGGCTGGGACCTTGGCAATCAAGGTAACTGAGTGGTTGATGGTTGAGATGAGATGGGAAGCTAATGGTTTGTGAAGATGGCGGCCATTGTCTACTGTTTAAATAGTTTTCTATCAACGCTCGCAGCTGATGATAACCTAGAGCCGGAGGTTCACCTCCTTACCGTGTATAATTCGAGATAGAGATCCCCGTGGCGTATAGTCCGCCTTGCCAGTTGATCTGCACGGCTCCTTCAGGATGAGGAAGAAGACTTTAGCGATACTACCGTCTAGAGATTCTCAGCGAGCTGAAAGGCAAAACAATGGATACGGACGGCGCAGAACACGACAGGGATGTCGAAGGGACAGGTCAGTCTAGGGGACGAAAGCGATCTGATTGGCCAGATCGGATAGGCGGTAAGCCCGATTCAGGGGCAGTCCCCTGAACTTGCTCAACGGTTGGGGTATGGTTTAGTGGGTAGTGGGCTGTGCTCCGTGCCGTAGTTTCGAACAAAAGATCGCCCTCGCGAGTCCTTTTGTCAATCCAGGCTGCAGTTTGGCCTGGTCTTGGATGACACCGGCTAGCAGTGTTGTAGTGATGCAAGCGAACGAGACGAGCAGCCTGAACAGGCGGATGGGATGATACTTTCACTCAACTCCCGTTACTCCAAATCATCAACTTTCTCGCCGCTGTCCCAAGTTTTCATGTCCGCCGTTTCGCACAGTTGTTGTGGGATTTCTTTCGGAGATTGGTACCCATAACCCTTCGTCTCAACCTTCGGAATTGTCAACCTTTTGGGATTCCATTATCATAGGTGCGGCACAACATCCAGAGGGTGGGATAGAAGTAGCGTATTTGTCACTGTAATATGGATTTGGCTGGTGCCTGGAGGCTACACCCCATAAAGCTTAATTTCACCACAATTGCTATTTGGCATACTCCCTTGCCTCGGTACCGAAGTCTTTCGGCTGACCGGGTTGTTCAACCGGTTGAATATTGCAAAGTCTTTGGTTGCATGCTCAATCCACCACTCAACCTATCGCCCCTGTGCTGCGAATCGCTACGTGATGGGTAAGGTAGCGTTAAAGAATCTCGACAGACAAAACAGGGCAGCCAAATGAGAGGGTCCGAGGACCAAGATGCCTTGCCAATCCGAGTCCGCTCACTTTGGCGCCCCGGCCAAAATAGTACTTCACCGAACAGAAGTTTACCTGTGATTTGGAGAAAGCAGCGCTGTGATTAATTAGGTCGGTACCTACACATTGTGAGAGCTCGGGGCAAATAGGCACGTAACAAGACGTCTGGAATAAGTCGCTGATGAGTGCTGTCGAGTGATTGTCGTGGGGCGCCTCGCACATTGCACGTGATCGACAGGTACAGCCCACCAGGCCATCGTCAGCCAGCCAAGTCAGAAAGTGCTCAATCGGCTCCGATTTGATCCGAAAAATAGCCTTTCCCCGCATCCGACCAGCCCAGGCACACCACCACCCACCGCCAAGGCATCAAGCCCGATCAACGTCAGCAACACTTTTCATCCCGACCAAATTACACATTGCGCTTCACATTTCACACCTCACCTCGCCTCCTCTCTCCTCTTCACATTCACAACATGCTAAACCCCCCGGAACTACTCCCCCTCTCCTCCCCGCACCCCGAACTCCTCTCCATCATCAACCACAAACTCCCCGGCCACGACGCCAAACCCCTCCTCTCCCTACACGACATCCACACCGCGCGCGCCTTCATCCGCCTCTTCAACTCCATCCTCGCCTCCACCTCCCCCAAACCTAAGTCATCCCTCTGTTACAAGACCTCCGACATACAGGTTACAGTGCGTGATGGGACTCTCCTGCCTGGACGGGTTTATACTCCAAAAAGGATGAGTACCAAGGGGTGTCCGGGGATGTATATCTGTCATGGGGGCGGGTATGTGCTTGGGGAGTTGGACGGGCAGGGGTGGCTTGGGGAGATTTGGGCGGGATTGGGAGGGGTTGCGGTGGATGTGTTGTATAGGCATGCGCCGGAGTGGAGGTTTCCGGTGGGGGTGGTGGATGGGGTGGATGGGTTTGGGTGGGTGAGTTATATCTCCATGATTCGGTTTGCTGGAAGTCTGACTGTCGGGGTGTAGGTTGTTTAGGATGAGAACTAAGCTGACAATTCGCAGATGGTGAAAAACCTAGAACAACTAGGAATCAACCCCTCACGAGGCCTCATCATCGCCGGCAACAGCACCGGCTCCGATATGGCGATGGGGATCGCGCATCTCTACGCGCAAGAGCAGCCGCAGAGTCCGCCCCTGACCGGTCTGTATCTCGCATGTCCGATGGCGATGAACAAGGACACCGTGCCGGAGAAGTACAGAGAGTGTTACCTCAGCATGGAGCATAACGTCAAGGCTCCGTCACTTACGGCTGAGAGTGTTGAGTTTGTAATGTGTAAGTACGGTCTCGCTCCGAGAAGCAAAGTGCTGACGGCGAGAAGCGGTATATCAGCCAGATGTCACCAACCCGCTGGCATTTCCGATACTGTTCCCAGACCACTCGAAGCTGCCAAAGACGTTCCTCCAGGTTTGCGGGATGGATCCGCTGCGCGACGGGGGGCTGATACTGGAGCAAGTGTTGAAGGACAGTGGCGTTCAAACAAAGCTGGATCTGTATCCAGGGCTGCCGCATTGCTTCTGGGGGCCGTTTATGCACGCCGATTTTACCAAGAAGCATGCAAAGGATGTTGCTGAAGGGTTGAAATGGCTGTTGGAAGGGTGATGAAAACGAGCTATGTTTCTTTCTTCTTTGTCGCGTCCGCTATGTCAACGCTCTCATATATCCAATGTTCCATTAGAATCCTTTCGATATTGTCTCATTTCACCATTATGTCTGTCCAAACTCATTCATCCGCTCACTCAGCGTGCAGCCAAACACCTCCTCCTTCAGGCAAATCCCCTGTCTGGGAAAAGGTCGACGACGACGATGTACGGATACTTGCCGCCATCTCAGCCACCGTCTCGGCTGCTGTATCAGCCAGCGTATCACTTTCAGTTCCAACTGCCATATCAGCCACATCGGCCACATCAGCCACCGTCTCGCAGTACGGACGTCGGTATCCATCATTCCCATCATCACCATCGTCAGATTTCAGGCGCGCGCCTTCCATCACGTCCTTCTCAGGTTCAATCTCAGACTCAGTCTCGTTTCCACCAATATCATCCACATCGATCTCCATAACCTCACTGATCTCCTCCTTTGTCTCGGGCAGTTTTGCCATCCAGCTCTTGACAGCAGTCGACTCCGGACTTTTCAGTAATCGGAGCGTGGTGTAGTTGCGTGGGGCGAGGAAGGGCCGCTGCCACTCTGTTTTGCGTTTGTCAGCTTCGTTTGTGGTGATTTGCGGCGTCAGGATGGAATGAGGAGGAAACACCGAATCGACGGCGGCGGGATCGCGACTCGGCTTCGTTCGTCTCGTTGCCGCCTCGCGATGACTCTGGGTAGGTGGTGTTGGTTGTTGGTTTTGGGGGTTGGGTTCGGGTAAAGACCGACGACGACGATGAGGCAGTGTCTTAATGCGACGAGATTCGCGCCTTTGGTGGGGACTATCACCAGACGGAGATGGAAGAGGGGGCAGCGGGTGACGTCGCTGTTTTGCGCGCGCTGGCCGCTTAGGGATCGGAAAGAGAAGCGACAAGATGCTGTCGGTTTCGAAATGATGACGCTGAAATTCACGTACAGGACTTTCAGGAAGTCGAAGAGACTGAAAGGGCTCTCGTTCCGACTGAGCAGGGGAGGATGCTGAGCTAGGTGGGGTGATCCTGGAGCTTACCACAGGCTCACCGAATCGCAAAGACCTCACCGACAACGCGGATCGGGGCGGGCTAGGAGGAGGTGTTGAGGGCGATGCATGACGAGCCAAGCCCGGCCGCTGTTGTGTGTGAGGCCGCCTGGCTGATCCTGGAGTTTTCACCCGCCGAGGACTCGAGGGGCTCTCGGCGTACGGCGGCGGGGCCAACGGTGATTCGGCCTGCGTGCGAGACTGCACAAGATAGGCCATCGCCGGTGTTGGTGGCCTGATGACGCGATCGATAGTGGCGGTTGCCATCGCGGATCCCAGGTCAGCGGTTTCCGGACGGTCCTGGACCAGGTAGGCCATTGCCGGCGTTGAGGGGGCCGTCACAAATGGGGTGTGGTCAGACCGGATAGAAGGCGTTGCCCTCCCAAGGTCAATTCCCGAGTCCGCAAGTTGGTGAGAGTGGGGCGACTCGTTTCGAGATGCAAACCCAGTCTCTCCACCTTCTACAAGAGTCGACAACGAGCCAGCGTAGGCTTCAGGCGGGCGTCTGGCGTTTTCCCGGTCGCTGTATTGGTGCTCATGGGGTGTAGGGCGAGCGGGCTCCGATGGTCGTACGCCGATGTTTTCGTTCTCTTGTCTGGGCTGGTACCGCGGAGGAGAACCAAACGGCGTAGTAGAACTCGGGGTCTCTTGGCCACCGTGCGAGACGGGATTTGACGGCTCTGTTGACTTGATTTGCTGGGCGGAGAAATGTTTGCCAGGGGGGCCTCTCTTGCCTTCTGGACCGGTCAGGCCTCGGGGTCCTGGCAGTCCCATCGGGCCCATCTCACCCATTTGTCCCTGGATGCCTGGCATTCCGGGGAGTCCTGGTAGTCCTCGCATTCCTGGAGGTCCTGGTGGCCCGGGCGGGCCTTGGGGTCCTGTAACGGCGACAATTCGAGCGCGCGTCGTGCTCCCAACTGATGAGACGGGTCTCGAGATGACCATGACGTTGCCGGAAATTTCCCTTCTGTTCTTGAAGCAGACGCACCAGAACATCCAGCCGGTTATGATTGCTGAGAAGAGAATTCCAAGAACGATGCCTGCTACCTGGGCGCTGTTGGGTCCTGAGCTGCTGGTTTCGACGGGTGGCATCGGAACCCCGGTGCTGGAGTCAATCCTGGTGGTTGTCTGTCGCGGAATGAGGGCCGTGGCTGAGGCCTGCGCGGTGAATTGAAGAGGAGCCATGATGAAATGCGTCGGTTGCGCTCGACAAGCTCCGGCAAAGCATTAGCAACAAGCAGATTACCTCAAGGGAACCAAGTTCCTACCAGGCCGCTGTTGCAGAGGCAACGACCGTGATTGCGGTCAAGATGAAGAAACGAAACTCTGCAGAGGAGTCGGTCGAGAAAGGTGCGCGAGCTTCGGGCTGGGCACTGCAGTGGAGACGGATCCATGTGCGAAGTAGCGGGGCCCGGGGTGACGACTTTCACCCAAAGGAAAGCACGCCGAATGCACCTTCTTCAGTTGTCGCCGCACTGCACATGCACGCCGGCCGGGGAGCAACGGTATCATGCCAGAATGACGACAGCGAGGAAAACCACACCAAAATGACATGCTTCCGTCGCGATCAAACCGACACTCAAAACCATCGACCGCACACATCGGATACAAAAACCCAGCCATTGGTCTTTCCGCTCCCGCCACTTGGAGGGAGTGCGCATCCGTGGGTCCTCTTCCGCACTCACCGACTGCCAAATCGCGCCAGACCCGCCACCTCGAAGACCGGATCACGCAAGCACTGGACCAACACATGTGGTTCGTGTCTATCGTGCCCTACCCGAATGCAGGGACGGCTTGGGAGGTGAAAGGTGGACGAGTCGGGGGTTTTGCGGTGGGCCTGCTAGCCTCGAAGAGACAGCCCTCATGCACCTTGCTGGAACGGGAAACGCAGAGCACAAAAATGGAAACTTGAGTCGAATCGCCGCCCAATGAGTCAGTGGTGCAAGGATGGGTGCAAGGGTCAATTTTCTGAGAAGGGGTGTCACGGCATGGGCGTCAAAATGCGGTGAGTCTGGATCACCAAAGTGTCGGGGCTGGGAGTCTTTTGTGTCACTGACGGATGCAAGATTGTGCACGCCGCGGTCAGGCTGGGCTTGCAAGCGCAATTGGAGGGTGGATCTTGAATGAAAACGATCCAGACCACAGCCCGGATGAAACCCAAGGCGGAACGGTGGGGCTTGCGCAGTTCAACGGCAATCGGATGGTGCCAACTACGATGTGGCGAATGCACGGCGCAACTCGTGCATGTACTGCACTCGAGTCTTTCAGGTCTTGACGATGGTCTCAAATCACCCCCAGCCTTCGCACTTCGTCTCTATCGAACTTCATATGAGATGCAAAAGAGTGCGATACACCAGAAGGGCAGCTTGTATTCGGCTGAGCTGACATCAGCTGGAACATTACTGACTTTACCCTAATTGCCGGCATCGAATCTCAGGCGCAGAGCTCCAACCCATAACATGCCGCAGGAGCCCGACAACTGACAACAGTCCGGCTTCCAGCTTCCAAGGGGGCATTCACTGCACAGCGTTGGGCAGCAACCTCGAGGTACCCAGACCTGGAAGCGCATAAGTATGTCGGACTCCCGTAATGCTCGGCGGACACTGCGGGTTGCTCTAGAAGAGCACTGCCAGAGTTACAGCCGTGACAAGTCAGAGAAGCACATGCCAAATTCGAACCTGTAAATTGAGTGGCCTGGGGGGAGATGCGTTGTTGCCGGGAGACCTCGTACATGCTCGAGTAGTGTTGGGTAGATACATTCGCTGTTTAAGAACCAACCTGGGCAAATCCAGACAGACGCATCATATTCAAATCTGAAGCCTTGCACAGCCAAATTGTGCAACAGCGCATCACGCAGAACGCCAAACGCCTCACCAGCCCGGTGTACCACGCCATGTTATCTCTTACATCTCTCGACCCAGCCCGACACTTTCCAGCCCACTCCATCCCCCTTCCCTGCTCCCTTCTTCCCCACCCTTTCACCTCTTCACGGGTGTAAAATAGACATTCAACGGCAACCGCTCCCACAGCGTATAAGTCTTCTGCCTCTCCACCCAATTATCCCCATCATTCGCGAGTTTCATATCGAAATCAAAGACCAGCCGTGCCAAAATGATCCGCATCTCGGCGTATGCAAGACTAGGTAATCACGTTCAGTTAGCACCAAGTCCCCACCACATTCCAACACTGGGCAATGGGAAAGGTAGAAGGCAAAGACTCACTTCCTCCCAATACAGTTCCTCGGGCCCGTGCTAAAAGCCTGCAAGGCCTCGAGCACATCCCCCTCCTTCGGGTTGAGGAAGCGGTCTGGGTTGAACTCCCACGGATTCACAAAGTTATCCGCGCTATGGTTGGCGCACCAGTGCTGGACTTCGACACACGTCCCGCCCGGAACGAAGTGCCCTGCGATCTGGGCGCCGCCCTCTGGTACCACGCGTATCAAGTTGGATGTAGTGGGGGGATACATCCTCAGGGATTCGTTGAGCACAGCGAGCATGTATGTTAGCTGGTTGGCGGAGGCGATGTTGATTTCAGAGGAGTCCTTGAACGCTGATCGGACTTCCTTTTGGAGTCGGTCCAGGACTTCCGGGTGGGTGAGCAGGAAGTACGTCGCGCCGGAGAGGGTTGTAGCAGTGGTTTCAGACCCGGCAAGGATGAGGATGAATGCGTTGCCGCCAAGTTTCTCGAAGGTGAGATTCCACTCCTTGCGGCGGCGCACGAGGCCTTCAAAGAGGTCTTCGCGGCCCTCGGGCATGGCGAGGCGTTTTTGGAGCATGCTGCGGGTGTACTCGCGTACGCGGGCGAAATCGGGGCCGCCGCCGAAATAGCGGAAGAGGATCTGGACGAGCCAGCGGAGGCCGAGATAGCACATGGTGGAGATGGTCACGCCCCATTTGACGGAGCCGAAGAGGAACTCGATCCAGGGGTGGTACTCGGAGCCTTCGAGGCAGCCGAAGGCCTCGCCGAAGATGAGGCTGCCGGTGATGTCGAAGGTGGTCCAGTTGTACCATTCCTCCACGTTGACGGGCTTGTGGCCGCCGTCAGACTCTTCGTGGATGCGTTGGAGGAGGAGGTTGATGAACTTGATGACGGTGCCCTCTTGCTGCCGCATCGATGCGTCGGAGAATCCATCTGGGGGTGTGAGCGCCTCAATTGCATTCATAGAGAAGCCAAACGAGGGAGATGACTAGGATTGGGTATCAAGAAGAACATACGGGACAGAGCGCGACGCACTTTGCTGTGCTCCTCGCGGTCGGCATTGAGTATGGACGTAGGAAGGTCGTCTATGCTCTTGACGAAATCGGGAAGCTTGCCCATTTCTGGCAACCCGCTCTTATGGCCGATCAAATGGCCATAAATGTCCTGCCACGCTCTTGCATCCGTGAAGCTGAGGTGCTTGGGCGTAATACGCACGACAGGGCCATACTTTTCGTGCATCTTCTGCGTATGAAACGGCTGCGTCCCGCTTACTATCTGCCATGCCCACGGTAACATAGACGCCCGCTGGAGGAGGGGCCCCGGGAAGTCGCGCAGCGGGTGGAAGAAGATATTGTAGATAACTGCGTAGACCTGCCATGCCACTGCCTGCTTCGTTGTCAGTCATTCGCCTGCACGTAGTCGAGCATTTCATTTGTCGTACCATGCCCAGAACCGCCCCCAAAAGCGTTAGTGGCCCAGGCGCATGACTGAGAAGTTCCAAAATAGCCGGCATTGTTGTGTCTGGACTGCTCGCAGTCAACGTGGTTTGCGCGGTGTGTAAACGGATTCCAGAAGTCAATGGCGGAAATCGAATCGATTCGGTCGGCCGCAATCTGACCATCTTTTGATGGCCCGGGGCCGATTGAACTCTTATAGGATGGTGGGTTGGGGCGTGCGGGCGGGTGGATGCGGTCATAACGGATGTGCTGTGGTAATTCTGCCATTTTAATGGGACACGAGTTGCGAACCAGCCAATTATCCTCTGTTCCGAGAGTGCCTGCAGCCATTCACCGTGATTGCGACCCTGGGACCGGGCCCGGGCAAATGTACAGCCCCGTTCACGCGCTCCGTCTAGATCCTCCCACCCTTCCATCATCCTTCCACCATTCCATCCCGAGTCCAGTCAACCTCGCATCGCGCACCAACCAAAGCCATGAGCCCGCATTTCTTGTCTCTCAGGCTGATGATCGGCACGAACTCGCAGTCTTACTGTTATTCGGGGACCTGCTGAAGCGACGTGCAACTCGATTCCAGCGTCGCATGCTTCAACAATGTCATTGATTTGCTCCGGGGTTGCGCTCGAGAGATCGATACTCTACGTCGATGCGTCGATAGTCGACATACGCGAGTTAGAGAGAGGGTGAGTAGAGCGCGGGTGGCTCGCTCGGGCGATGTCGTCGTTTGTGGGGTTTAGCTTCCAGGTTGTTTGCGTCGGTGAGGGGAACAGATTGGTTTGTATCTTGGGCCTGAGATAGCCCGATTGAGTGAAATTCTGGCTGGTTCCCTTTGGATCGCTAGTTTGGCGATTGGTGAGGTTGATGAAAAAAAGGCGAAACTTAACGTTGCAAGGGAGAAATCTGGAATGAAGGTTAGGTTCCACTCGTTAGTGATGTTGAGGCCTGGCAAGCGCTAACGCAATGTGAACCCCTGTCGTCAACGGAGCTGACCGGTGAGTGACGTCCTGAGCTTCCCACGGAAGAAACACAACGACAGCGATGCGCTACTATTCCCTCCCCAGCATTCGGCGCGTCGTCTTCGGGTTGTCAAGTTCCACAATAGAGTCCTGATCAGATCTCGTCGTCCCATCTGTTCTGTCAAGGAAGGTGCCAAGGCCCCAGCCAGTCTATTCCCCTGACACATCTCCATTAACCAATAAAATCACCCCCTCGTACAAAAATCTCCGACCCAGCTTCGTCCCCCTGGTCCGCATCCCACAACCCCGCTTCCCGTCCTAGCTCCCGCAAACCCACACCTTAATCTAATCTCACCTCGTTTTGACAACTTGAAGTTCCCCATCCTAGCACAACCTCACTTTCCTCAGGCTGGTTCCCATTATTCAACTTCCATTCCACCACCACCTCGTCTATCCGACCCTGGACCAACCCTCGCTCGCCCTCGCCTCACCACACCCTCATCACCCCAATAACAACCACCCTTGCAAGTGTCCAAGTTCAAGTTCAAAATGGGATCATCCGACCACCCTCCCCCCCACTCCCCACCCTTCCTCCTCCCCCTGCACATCTCCCTCCTCGCCACCGGCGTCCTCCTCTGGGACGCAACCTACATCCTCATGACGCTGCGCTCCCTGCGCACCCACTCCTACGGGATGCCGCTGCTTGCACTCGCCGCCAACCTCTCGTGGGAGTTAGTCTACGTTTTCTTCGTGTGCGAAACACCACTTGAAACGTTTGGGTTTCTGTTCTGGTTGGTGTTGGATGTGGGGTTGGTGTACACGACAGTGAGGTTCGGGGAGGGTGATTGGAAGGGAGGGAGGTGGGGATGGGTTGGACGGTGGATTGGTGTTGTGTTGGTGGGATTGACGACGGTGGGGTGCGTGGGGAATTATTGGTTTGCGAGGTGGTGGTTGGAGGTACCCGGGAGAGGGAGCGGGAGTAAGGAGGGGAAGTGGTGGAGAGGACGGGAGGGGTTTGATACGACCGAGTTGGCGTTTTGGTCGGCGGGGCTGAGTCAAGTTCTGTTGAGCGTGGGGAGTTTGGCGATGTTGGCTTCGAGGGGGCATTCGGGAGGGACGGGGTATGTGATTTGGTGAGTTTCCCTTGTGGGTGGAGGTTAGGGGGAGTGATGGGTGGGTTGTTGCTAACAGGAGTAGGTTGTGTCGGTCGATGGGGACGCTGACAGGGTTGGTTCTGTGCAATGTGGTTATGTGGTGGTACTGGCCCGAGGCGCACGGGTTTATCGTCAGCCCTCTGGGCATTGTGCTCTGGGGGGTACCTTTGGCGTGTGATATGGCGTATCCGTTTCTGCTGTGGCGGGTACGGCGAACTGAGGTTGTGCTCCCGAGCGGCCGGGTTGTTCGTGGCGAGTGGAAGGGGGGTGTTCTGGAAGTCAACGATGGGAAGAAGCGTCAGTGAGACGCGGGAGTAACGTTGAACTCGGCTCATTGCGGACAGGCAAGCCAGCTGTCACTACAGGGAGATGTAATTGCAGCCTAGTAATCTGCGACGAATCTAGGCACACGAAATTTCCTTTTTCGTTCGCAATCCTGAGCTGGGGTATGCTGTGGCTGATTTGTCCTGAGCTCTCCCTGATTCTTCCCTGAGCTGGGGTAATCCTGTACACCGCCGCCGTACAGCCTCAGAGGCCCCTTTTCAGTCCCCCGGGCTTAACTTTCCTATCGATGGAAAGCAGACGACGCGGAATCTGTAAGGATAGCTCCTAAGCAATAATTTTAATCACGGTGTATACGTGTACGTGTGTAATTAGGGCTGTCAGAAATGTTGTATACTGGAAACATAGGGTTGCAACTGCTTGATTGAATTGCTTGCCCTTAGTTCTGGCTTGCAGCCAGAACCCTTTCTTTTATAAACCTTTTGGTAGGATTCGTCCTTCGTCATTGTGGTGGCTCAGGCTCACTGGCGCTCTGGCAGTGCCAGGCATCCAGGCAGCTCCGCTGACTAGATGCTTAGTGTCAGAAAGAAAGGGGTTCTAACCCGGAAAGAAGAGTCTGGAAACCCACCAGAACAATAGATTTGTAACCATTGCCACAGACGCGCAATTGAAGCCGCATGGCTTTGCCACACGGCTTGCCACTATTCACAGCTATAAGGAAGGTTCTCTGGCAGAACCAGAGAGCCGAACAAGGAATAGAATCACGCAGTTGCAACCCCTTCAATTCCACAGAATCCAGAGTGCAGTCCTTCTAACAATTTCATGTGCCCAGATTCGTCGCAGATTACCAGGCTGGTATAGACCAGACAATATTCGCACTCATATGTTTGGCAGCGCCTTCTTAACTCGCTCCGCATGGGGCCCAGCCTTTAACATGAACAAGTCCACAACATCAACTTCGCCACCGTTGCCACCGGCAAGCGTCATACGCTGAAACTTGAAGTAGATGCGTGGGAGGTGGTCCTTTTCCAGCTCCCAAGTGTCCGACGGCAGCGCCATTACATGGCTGTACTGCGGTGATTCTCGGTACCTATGGTCGCCACCAGCGCCCCCAGAACCGAAACCAGTGCCATATCCATTCATTCCGGCCCTTGGCTTGTACGAGTTGCCTTGTCCAGAACTCGTAGGTGCGCGGCCAATGATGGAAGCACCGACCAGGAGAGTCCCTAATGGTTGATGCAAATAAGACGAAAAGGAACTTGAAGAACTTGAAGAAGAAGAAGAAAAGGAATGCGCAAGCCCGGTTAGAGCCCGCTTTAGCGTGATGCCAACGTGGCATGATTGGCTTACCTGGTGGACGTTGCAAAAGTACTCGTTCCCCTTCGCTCCCTCTTGTGGGCGCAAGACCTTGTTCGAACAGTACCTCCGCCACGAAGGACCGCTCGCGATTATAGCCCTCCAGTCCTCAAGGTCTTTGAACTCGGAGACCCACCGCCTGAGAAAAATGTCGCCATGGCAAAGCCTAAATTCCGGCCAGGGAAGGAAGTGCCTGGGGTGAGTCCAAGCCTGAAAACGATCGAAGCTGACGACCTCGTCTATGAGCATGAGCTCATCCGTGCGGGAGTAGTATTCGTTGCCGCACGGGCGCAGCACTAGACTGACGAGCTTGCCGCCGTTGACGCCAGTACCACCCCCTACCCGGCAAAGCAGAAAGGCGAGATCAGTATCGTCTCGGTACGCGATTTTGGGGTCGTCTAGGTATGAGACAGAAGGAATTCTAGCCCATATAACCATGCTGATGAACACGCCGCCGCTTACGATGGAGGGAGCCCGTTCCCGGTACAGCGCATGTGTGTATTGGTGGTCTACAGGTCGTATGTCGCGGCACGCCCGAAAGTCGCTTGGCGACTCTGCAAAGAGACCGAGGCGATGCGGTCGCTGATCGGCCGGCTTCCACATAGTAACGTCTAGGTTCAGCCACGTGTCTAATTCGGCCTTGAATGTATCCGACGGCGGGAAATCGACGAAACGCCCCCAGGCAAAGAGCGACTGATCGTAGGTGGAGGTCATGATGGCCTCCTGGAGTCGTCGAAAGGCCTTGGGCCCTTCCCCGTAGATGAGCGGGATGCTAATGTCGAAGATGCCGAGAAGACAGTATGCCATATCCTCGATGCGTGAAGTCTTCCTGTCCGAGGCCCACGACATGCGCCTCGCCACGCTGACGCTGCCGAGGTTACCGCCCAGGAGAATATCCTCGTCGATTCCGGTGATAGCCGAGATAACACGGCAGAGGCCATGCTTATTTCCGACCTCACGCCAGTTCGAGGCGTAAAACTGGACGTGTTGGGGTGCCAAAAGCTCCTGTAAGGTCCAACCGCGAGTGAACCAGCGACATTTGGAAAGCTGCTGGCGTATCGCCGCGTCATCATCATCCCCGCCGCTCTCATGCCAGCCAACATGAACAAGATCCGAGAGGTAAACGTAACAGAACTTCGCATTCCGGTACCATCGAAACATGGCATTGATAGCCTCGCTAAGTTCGGCGCTGCTCTTCTTGTCGATGCAGCAGCTGCATGAGCATTCCGATCATCGTCAGTTACACACCGCATCAAGCAATCCTGGACGAGCGAGCGATGCTTTCTTACGTGTCAACCCAGATCCACGAGAATCCATCAGCCGCGGCGCGCTCAGCAAAGTTCTTGATTTTGACATAGCCTTTCATGTGGCTGATGTCGGTGATTTCCTTGCTTTCCCACTGCTGGTATATGACTTCCTCCCGCTCCCACGTGTGGGAGAGGATGGTGTAGGGTGGTGTTTCGTCATCCGATATGAACTCTGTGAGCTGCAAAGTCTGAGTGTTCATGAGTCTCATGTTGATTGAAGCGGTATATGATGAATTTAGCTTCGGTCATGTCGATGGATTAAGATCACAATGCCTTCGAGGCTGGGAATGCGGGGTTTAGTTTAGGTTAGTTGGATGTCACGTGTGCAGCTTGGCAATGATCCCGTTGACAATATCGTGGCTATGCCCTATAAGATCCACGATAATCATGACGAGGGGCCGAAGATTCTAATCAACCATCAACAAGAACTCGCCTAACTTAAAAAAGAGCACAGCACTCGTTAGGAAACATTTTCCGATTTGGTCTATCCCTGTACACCTCCTAACAATCGATGACGGTGGACAGGGCGATAAAGAGGCTGACTGTCGCTGCAACGATAGAGCTTTCGTACGTCCACGCTCGCAGCACACCAGCTGAGGTGAGTCGAAGAGTATTGCCAGGGGTTATGTAAGGCTCAGGTGTGTAGTATGTGGGGTGCTAGGGGTATTTCCTCACACATTTGAACTGCAGTGCAAAGCCTATGTTTCGGGTTACTAAGTTACAAATTTAAAAGATCAAAAACTGTCTCGATCTAATCCACTTATCGTAGGCCAATAAATCGGATTAGGAGTTAAGCCGTAATCTAGGTTCTAAGTTAAAGCAACCGGATAAATTTGTCCTCACTGACTGAGAGCTTACCACTTATCTAACTTATATAGCTTACCGTTTATACGCTTAAGTTTGCCGTTTGCTTAGCGTAGCTTGCCGTTTCAGGCTTACCGCTTGCCTAAACCGTACGACTTACCGCTTTCAGAGCGCTCTCTAGGGTTTCCCATACCGCCACATGGCCGAGAAATCAGCCTAGGAATTATGTGCGGACCACTCTAAGTTAAGCTACCGGGTAAATTTTTCTTAGGAAGAGCTTGTGTGCACGATAGTAGTACTAATTCATCTTTAGCACAGAGCTCTACCTGATTAGTTCGCGTGAGGTGGAGAGCGCGTGTACTAATATATTCTAAAACATCTTATTATATCCTATTATACTGTAGGTGTGGAACGTTTTAACTGAGGAACAAGGGGCTCAGGAGCAGCGGAAGTGCAGTTGCAAAGTGACTTGATTAGGTAGAAAGGGGGGAGCGAAGCTCCCAGACTAAATACAAAAGAAAGCTCCCTGTGTGTGAGGAGAGCACATGACCAAAGGTTCCTGCGCTCCAGCCTAGCCTGGAGCGGTAAGGCGCCTGCGCGCCTGAGCGCCAAGAACTGCCGCTGCAGTTCCACAACTATCCCTGAAACTTGAATAAGAAAACCCCCTCAAACCACC
>Ga0247760_1001097_pt1 | contig 26850 bp, 20 predicted proteins | sample UWRJL171409R4_FD_179936 | JGI IMG/M metagenome (GOLD analysis project Ga0247760, IMG submission 179936) | Plant litter microbial communities from Arlington Agricultural Research Station in Wisconsin, United States - UWRJ-L171-409R-4 | ecosystem: Environmental > Terrestrial > Plant litter >... | reverse complement strand
GCGTTCCAGATTGTGCCGAGTACGGGCGCCGTGCTTCTCTGGGACTATTCCGAGCACAGCAACACGGAAACGTTTGCGGGGAGCAACAGCCACAGCGTTTCGGTGACGGTCAAGTTCCGCGCTAGCAGTCGATCGGTTGTCGTCGCCCGCGGCATCAACTCGCGCGTTGCGTTTGGGCGCGACAGACATTATCAGTTTGAGCTGCGCTGGCAGTCGGTCGGGCTCTACAGCTTGGATTCAGATCAGCCTTTTACAGTGGGCCCGCGGAAAGCAAGCACCAAGAAGTACATTGAGGGAGAAAGGATAGGAGGGGGAGCTTATGGCGCCGTCTGGGCGTGTATCGACATTACAACGGGGACATGGATGGCGGTAAAGAAGTTTCACAACCTGACGGGAAAGAACCTCGAGTTTGCCACTCGGGAGGTGGCCAACCTTTTTAGAATCAACAAGGATAGATCGATCCAGCATGTAAGTTTGACATGGTCTGCTCTCTCGTTGGGTGCGCTGACTGATGCGGGTCCAGCAACACATTTTACAGATTTTCGACTCGGCTGGGGGCGGCAAGAACGACAATTGGGGTGAAATTTTCATGCCTCTAATGTCGGGGAACCTAAAAACGCTGGTTGACATGCCGGACAAGCGCGGGGATGAAGAAATTGCCGACATAGTGTTACGGCAGATGCTTCTCGCGCTGCAATGCATAGCATCTCATCAAATCGTTCACCGGGACATCAAGCCCGAAAACATTCTCTGGGAAACGTCAGAAACGGGGAATTATCACTTTTGCCTGGGCGATTTTGGCTTGTCAAACGACCCGAATATTGCAAGGACAGTGGCAGGAACAGAGCCGTTTATGGCACCCGAGGTGTATCATCGACAAGTGCAGACGACAAAGGTGGATATTTGGTCACTGTTTGCGACAGTTGTGTGGGTGCGCAACACGGATGGGTTTCGAGATACTTGTGCGCACTTTAGCGCACCACACATCCACTCCTGGCTCAGGAAGATATCGGCCATGCCCGAGTACGCAAGCATTCGAAAGATGGCAGAGATGCGACCTAAAATGCGCCCAACAGCAGAAAACCAGCTTGCGATGCTGGACGGCGCCTGGGAAGAGGCGACGGAATACGCAGAATATGCAGATGTGAACGAATCGGATTATCAACACATGGGTGCCGAGTTTCCCGATGACTTTATCAGCCAGTTCCAAGGCGTCAGCTTGGGCGACGACAGTGGGTACGGCAATGGACCGGACAGCGGTGTCACGCAAATGGGACCCGAGATACCGTATTATGAGCCGTACACGACCCGGTTGATGAATGAATATCCGTGGCACGGTCTGGCAGGACCGAGTACATATCGGCCTCCAGGGAGCGGGGACGGGCCACGAGAACATAATGTGAGACTCGACCGGAGGCGCGTGATTCGTACAAGACTAATGAAGCCATAGGCATACGTTGCACCGTACGATAACGTTTACGCGCCAGCCGGAACCAAGACATCAGACGATGCGACTGCTGTACCGGAACAATGGACATCGCGACCGCTCATGACGGAAGAGGAGCCCATGTACCAACGGACCATGCGGGATGAAAAGCGCAAGGGAAAAGAGAATAGGCATTTCCGGAGGTAGCGAAGATCGCTCTTTCGCTGGACGTTTTTGAAAAAGATAGAAGGGCCAAACTGATGGGCCGATGTTCTTCTCATCTCATCATATACCCGAGTACGTTGTGGAGCAGACAGTTAATCGAATTTGTTCAGTCTCTATCCAGATAACAACCATAGCCTTGATCAGCTCAGAAGATTGGCATTAGCATCTGGCCACTTTCCTGGCAAGGGCTGACTGATGTAGTGCTATCTAACCTGACACTCTCCATCGCGTTCTGGCCATCGAATTGTTCCCGAGCGTGAACCTACGTATCACCTCTTGCATGTGTTGATTTAGGACGTAGAAGAGAGACGTTTCTGTATGGATAAATTGGAGATGTGCTGGAAAAAGATGTTTTCCGAGTTTTTACTAATCGTCCGTAGGAGGAGTAAAAATGAAAAGATTGTCATTCATTGCCACTATTATTATTATGACGACGACGGATCTCGCAGGTCTTCTTCTTTTCAATGGGGTGGTGCCCTTGTCATGGGATGGTTGACGATTTCTTTCTCTACCTGTTCATGTTTGTTATATGCCTTGTTTGCTTTATTAAGATTAGTGCGTGTTCAGCCAGCTACTAATTAATCGTATAAACCCTTATAACATCGCTGATAAGCTTGATGTAGTGATTGATGAATAACAAGCGGAATGCGGATGACAGAGTTCTTTGCGCTTGCTGAACCTCTCTCCCTACATGTATGACCAGGAAAGGCAGAGGAGAAACGCTCCAACGAGAGAGCTACGGCAATAAATTTAGCAAAACCCAAGGCCATACGAGAGACAAGAAGAAGAAGAAGGAATCAAGATCTTGTCCATCATTGGTGGCGCTGGGGGGCATTGAAGGATGCAGGGGATCATCCTGATCAATTATCTAGATGCGAGCCTGGACATGTGTTTATTACATGATGGAAAAAGATCAGAAAATGATAATCACTGCAATTTTTGGCTCTCTGGAAGGGATGGGATGGGATGAACAGGCTACGTGCAGTCAATGTAAATTTGCCTGGCCTGGGTTCAAAAATTCGAAGCTGAGCAGCGACACCGCCACTGGCGCATGCATGCCTGCAGATCTCTCCTTCGTAGCCAGACAGCCTTTTCTTCTTATTCTTTGAGGTTGTAGTCCAAAAGGGAAAGATTATTTCAGAAAAAAAAAAGGCTGTCGGTCGGAATAAACTCGTCATCTCCGCCGACTATCTATCTACCGTCTGGTTCCAGCTTCCCAGGGCTCCAGGGCGATGGTGGGGTACCTCTGTAAACTTAGTTCGCCGACACCGGTGCCGAAAGGAAATCCCATCCGGGAACCGGGTTGGCCGGGTCTGAAAATTCTTTGTCTTGAACAATTCTTCAACCTCACTTTATCTCTTATAACTATCACCATCCCTAATTCTTGTACTGTCGTTCATTCTAGGGGATTGAATTGACTACAAGAAGAAAGGGAAAATGCTTAACGCTCTCGCCCGCGAAACGGGCCTCACCTCCGTATACACCACCGGCCGCGACGCGTGGCTGATAATCCTCTCCCGGAGCAGTCGCATGTTCGCGTACGGCGCCAGCGCACTCGTACTTGCTCTCTTTTTTGCCGAGCTAGGGTTTCCCGATTCCCGCATCGGGTTGTTCATGACCCTTACCCTCTTTGGCGATGTTATCCTCTCCCTTCTTCTCACCCAAATCGCCGATCGCGTGGGCCGACGACGCACGCTGTTCGCCGGGTCAGTGTTGATGGTGGCGAGCGGCACGACGTTTGCGCTGTGTGAGAATTACTGGGTTTTGCTTCTGGCGGCCGTAGTCGGGGTGATAAGTGCGACGGGAGGAGATTTCGGACCGTTTCGCGCGATTGAGGAGTCTACCGTGGCGGAACTGACCAGGCCGGAAACACGACCGGATGTGTTGGTTTGGTATGTCACCATGGCAAGTTTGGGTAGCTCGGTGGGCACGGCGGCAGCAGGGAGGATTATCGATGCGTTGAAGGAGAGGGAGGGGTGGTCGTTGTTGGATGCGTATCATGCGTGTTTTTGGCTCTATACGGCGATGGGGTTGGTGAACATGGTTACTAATGCGCTGCTATCGGAAAAGTGTGAGTTGAGGAAGCCGGTGGCGGTGACAGTGACAATAACAGAGGTGGACGGAGAAGAAGAAGAAAGGGAGGAGACTTCGGAACAGGAACAGGAACAGGAACAGCTTCTCAAAAATAACCCACCTCGCACAAGGACCTACCTCGCCCAGATCTCACGCGAGACCTTATCCGTCATGGCAGTACTCTGGTTTCTGCTCATGGTCGATTCCGTTGCCGACGGTATGGTCAGCATGGCCCTAACGACATACTACCTGGACCAGAAATTCCACCCTGCAAAATCTGCCCTCGGCGACATGCTCTCGGTCGCATATCTTCTCTCGTCGCTGAGTACCGTGTTTTCAGGCCCGCTATCCCGCTACGTTGGCCTCGTTAACACCATGGTCTTCACGCACGTTCCGTCCTCTGCGGCAGTTCTCCTCTTTCCTTTCCCTATTACCGTTCAGTGGGCCTTCTTCCTCCTGCTGGTACGAGTAGGGTTGAATAACATGGACCAGGCCCCACGGGCGGCTTTGATTGCCGCTGTGGTCCGACCTGAGGAACGCACAGCAGTCATGGGCATAACCGTATTGCTGCGGACGCTGGCGTCGGTGACGGGACCGAGTGTTACGGGACTGTTGGCGGATACGGGGAGATTCTGGATTGCCTTCGTGGCGGCGGGAGCACTGCGTTTGGCATATGATTTGGGGTTGTTTGTCATGTTTATCAATGTCAAGCTGCATCGTCATGAGAGAGGGGCCGGGGAAGAAGAGTGATGTTTTGTTGATGGAGATAATGCAAGCAGCTAGTCCTTCAAAGAAGAGATTACTGGACCAACACTAAGTGATGAAGTTTTTTTGATCAGTCAAGTGAGATGAACCCTTGGTCTCTTTGCTGTTTACGCTTGGTGTTTTTGACAAAAGACTTTTGATGGCTGGGAGAGGTATCCTCAATGTTATGTTGTGTCCCCATGGGCAAGCTCGTGCTCCATAGACCAGCGGCTGACTGGAGCATTCCATCTCTTAACGATGCGCATTCATATTTCCAGCTCAGGCTATTAAATCCTATTCTATCCTATATACATTCTACATCCCCAAAATTAATCTTACAAATTCCTATTATATATAAATTCCTCTCCTCTTGGTGCATGTAATTTATCAAAACCGCAAGGTGAGGTGAGCCATGACACTGTGTAGTTTCTACCAGTGTCATAACAGTCCCCTCCACAAGTATCAAGTTTCTTTCTTCCTCCTCTTCCAGCCAGCATCTACCACCCTACAGCCACAAAGATCAAATTATCATTATGCATGAATCTAGAGAAAATCACACGAACTGAACAAAGAAAAATAAGAAAAAAGAAACTGAAGAGAACAAGATAGACTCGGCCGAACCAGTCGACCCTTCACCCCCAAATATTACATCCAGGACTTTGAGAATATTGCTGACTGGATGGGGCAAACACTACACTTGAATGAACACACGGGAAGCTGGATGCAAAACATGTCCACCCCCAGACAAAAACCTACCGCCTGTACCAGTCAAGAAGGACCTCGAGTGATGATTTGTCACCGGGAAGAACTATCACTGCAGCAGAGCTAACTCAACATCGATATATAGCTTCTCTATTCGCCAGAATAAAACTGAACAAGGATGCGAATCCAAAACTTTACGTGGCAGTACACGTTTAACCCCTGTATCCAATCGCTAACCAACGCCGGAAGTCTGCCGTTCCGTAAACCGATACGCCGCTATGAAAATTCCCCATCTTTCTGCTGTTGTTAGAGCCCCGACTGTGGGGCTGTCTGTAATTTCAGGCGTGTTGGCCCATGGGACAATACCTAATAATCCTCCTCCTTTCTAAGTTAGAAACATTGATCATGTCCCACCCAGCTTCTTGCACGTCATTCCTCACTCTTTTGCCCATAGACAATATGACTGACCACAGTTAGCCACACATAAATCCACGGGAGGTAAACACTTACAAGTCATACTGTGCATGCATCTTCTTGTTCATCAAATCCTTCTTGACCTTGTGAAGCAGGTCATTGAAGGCATCCGTCTCCCAATTCAACACTTGGCTGTAGATACGTAACGAGTAGGCTTCGAGGCCACTCAGCATCTGATGCAGGTTGAACATGCCAATCTCCTTGAGACGTTGTTCTTTGGGCCACCCGCCAATCGGCAGGCTGTAGCGAATATGGCGCACATTGGTGAAGCCCGCCTCCCGCACCCACTGTTCCAGCTTGGGGCCGGGACACGGCTCCATGCCCAAGCCACGGATGGCATCCAGTAATGTCCTAAACCAGTATGCAACGTGGTCGCCGTCCTTCAACGTCCCATCTTGGGAGTAGTATGTCAAGTCAAAGTCTTGAAACTCGGCCCAGCCGCCAGGTGCGAGATTTCTGGCCAGTCAGCCCTGAACCTTTTCAAATCGCAGTGGCAGGCAACTTACTCGTGGATCGATTGTATCAGGTTGGGCCAGTCCTTGATGCACCCAGTCATGTAGCGGCAAAAGATGAAGTCGTGCTTGATCTCGTCTACCCAGGCTGACTCGACGTCGTCGATGATGAACTCGACATTCGATGGCACCCAGAGCGGTTGGATGGCGCTGAGGTCTACACCCAGTACCTATCCAGTCGGTTAGCCTACAACCCCTCTCCTGGAGCAAGTGACGTACATGAACGTTGGGGAACTCCTGGCCAATAGCCATGGACCCTAACATAAGTTAGTACCCAGGTGATGACCCAGATGCGGGAGACTAACAAACACCGGTGCCGGTACCAATGTCCAGTACACGTTCCGCCTTGGTGAGGTCGACGGGCGCGAGGTAGAGCTTGCCGTCGAGGACTTTAGTCAGGAGAATGTGCATGAGATCAAGGCGTTCTTGTTCGGGTTCATCATTGGGCATGACATAGGCTACTGGTGATCAGAATGGCGGCGACGACGAGATAAAACGCCAGGGTGGACTCACCGCCAGAGCGGAAGGCATGGTAGCGACGACCATTCTCGATGGGATAGGTAAGGATGCTTGCCCTGACCGAGTCGGTAAAGTTGGATCTCGATCTTCTGGATTTGGGTAGTCGCTGATCAGCCAAGGTCCCGACAGGTTGGAACAGTGCAATGGCCAACATTGGAAAGACGGGGTAGGCAGGGGACAGAGGAGGGCGTATGCACAAACATTTTCCAACTAAGGCCCGAATCGCTCGAGTTCTGTGCTGTTTGGTCAGTGAAGCTGTGCGGCGCAGCGCTTTGGGACAGAGAAACCGACCGTGTCGACCTCAATTTGGTCGTCGGACTCCTCTCGCATCATGGTGCCGGTGGATTCGGGGGGTTGCAGACGAGAGAACAAGGTTGGACGGCCGGAACTCCGCGATTGCGAGCGAGGATGGGAGGAGTGACAATTAAGGATTTCCGACAGGCTGGGCCGGGCAAGAAAGAGTGCAGGGGAAAAAGTGGTCTGCTCTTTCCCTTCTAGCCCAGCTTGACACCCCGGACGCTGTTTCCCTGGGTCGAAGAGGGGTGGGATGGCCCGACACACTACCACCCTAGCAGGATTTGTTAGTGCTCATCCAGCAGGGTCCCTGTGACCACTTGTCGCGGCGGGTTCCGCACCGCCCCCCGAGGCTGCCCATTTAGCTTGCTCCGGGGGCTGCCAGCAGGTTGCCGGACGTCAATTTTAACGTCTGGCAACGGTCGGCTGTTCAGCGTTCAGGTCGTGCTCCCGACGTTCTGGGAGCTACCAAGACAGACCCGCACGTTACCAGGTGGTCGGCGCTCTTTTCCATTGCTCGGGCCAGCACAGAGTTGGAATTTGGTACGTGGGATGGTGTTGCATGCAAATGCAATGCACCATTTGGCGGTGTGACAAAGCCTGTGGTTGGTCACGGTGCGAGCCCTTCGGAAGCGGCCCCGGCTTCAGTTGGCGTTCAGCCATCCGCTGCCTGCCGACCACTGCCGAGCTTATCCCCACTCGGTCAAGACACCAACCAGACCCTGGACTGACACCGGAGCGAGGTCTAGACCCGGTGGAGCGCACAGTGCGGGAAACTCGTCTGCTTTTTCTCCGGCTGTATCATTCCGCATTTCCGCGACCATCCTTTCCTGACACCTTGGGTCCAAGCTTGCGGTTGGAGAGGGCACAACCCGTCTATGGCCTTTGGCCGGGAGGGTGCACAGTTTGTCTTTGTGAAGGGCTCTCTCGTTGATTTCGGTTGTAAATGAACCCCGATTACCGCCACAGTTGGCGAGTTGGGCTCATTTCATCTTACATTTGTCAGACGACCTCGGCGACCTCAGCGCCGATCATGGCCAAATTGAACCTGTCAGGCTGTTGCTGCACTTTACGCTGCGATGACCCTTACGAATACCACTCGTGCATCTCACTGTATTCAACTCATCAACTCTTCATCGTCTCAAATATCACCATGCCCTTCGCAGCCACTGCGTTCGGAATGATCTCAGAAGAGGGAATGATGCAGTGGAGGCTGGTCTTGGGATAAGGTAATGATGAGTTAAGCGTCTGCGGAAGGCTGTTTGGAAAGCAGCAAACGATACTGGCACCAATCACGTCCAACCCTACTCGATGCTTACCAAATTCCCAACTGCCCTTGAATTCTGAAGTGCGGGGCACAATACTTCTCGCTATCCCACCTCACCCGATCGCAGAACAGGGTTCGCCTTTTACTGACCCCGAGCGATGAGGCGCCACAGCAAACGAAGACGGTACTCTGGGCGTCAGCCAAGTGGAAACATGGCTTCTGCCGCATCTGCCCCCACGATTCGTGAAGTCATTGTCGACCCGTCGGGCGATGTCATCTTGACGCTCCGAACCCAAACGCCACTCAACTTGAGCCAGACACGCCCGATACGGACCTCAGCACCACAGGTGATACGTTTGCCTTCCGTGTATCCTAGTGGCATCTCATACTTGCATCTTCGGTCTTCGAAGCAGCCTTGACGGGAGAGTGGAGAGAAGGCGAACCAGATAGCCAAGACAGCCTGCGCCGGATTGACGCCGAGGATTGGAATGTCGAGGCCTTCACCACCGTCTTGAACGTTCTTCATGGGCGCCTTCGGCAGATACCCAATACAGTCTGCCTTACGCAGTTGGCTCGGATTGCCATTATCGTTGATTACTACAACATGCATGAGCCATTTCTGATTGTTGCGGAAAAATGGATCAATGCCGTCGACGAAGAAGAACCGCACGATCATGTGACTGGTGGGGATTTGTGGATGAGTGTCAGCTGGGTTTTTAAAGACAAGGAGAGATTTGAAGAGGCTACAAGACGTATCATCATGGATTTCGAGGGTCATTACGAGTCATCTCGTCACCTTCCAATTCCAAGTGCAGTAACCAGTAAGTCTCCTTTTTCATTACATTGCTACAATACTGCATTGCTAACTCCCTAACAGAGAAGATAGACGATAAGCGCGCAGAATTTATTGCTGATGTTATTAGTGACCTTGGCAGGCGCAAGATGTCGCTCATCAATGAAAAAATAGGATGCAATACCCAATGCCGAACGATGCAACTCGGCAGCCTGGTTCAAGCCATGCACACACTTGGATTCCTTGACGGCGACATCCACCCAGGCCAGTACGGACACAGTCTATCGACTTTGCACAGGCAACTCCGCCAGATACAGACTCCCAAGTGGTGTGAACCTTTCACACACCCAAATGATAAGCGCAACGCGCACCGTTGTTCATACGGCGGCAACTCCAGCGGTGATGTGTTAGCGGAATACACATCAAGCCTGTTCTCGTTGGGGCAGGTCCGGGGCTTGAAACTAGATGAGTTTGCGGCACGCGATTAGGCCCTTTCCTCTCAGTCCGATGGGCGAGAACAGCGATGAGACATTGGGGAGGTGTGTGGAGGGCAAATTAGATATGGACTGGGGTATCGACGTTCTTTTCAACTTTCAACTCTATGAGCGAGGCCATTAATCCATGCTAGATAGTTTACCAGTTTTTCGTTTTTCAAGGCTTAGGGGTCATAACTAGGTTCGCCAGCACTCAATAACCTGAAGCCACATCGGGGTGCGGACCAAATAGCCAGTTAGATGCCTCCGTAGTTAGTGGTTACGATCAGGCATCTGCCGGAGATAGATCGCAAACGCGAAGGCTCGACTTATCAAAGCAGAAAAGGTCACGCCAAACACTGACTCGTTGCAATTTAGTACCTGGCATGTGACAACTGAATCATTATTTGAATTGGAGAAAACTGAAATTATTGAGCTCAGTCAACGACCACAAAGATTCATGACATCATGAACGGTCTTTTCCGTAGGGATCTGCAGGGCTAGACCGAATAGGTTAGAGCCTTGCTTAAACCTACCAATGCCACGCGCGAAGGGAAATCTTCGACCATCACAAAAACGCCTCAACAACACTGCGTCTGCCCGTCAACCATTTTCGTCATGGAGCGTCCTAGCAAATATGTGCGTCTCAGCGATTCAACTATTGTCGCGGCGGCTCCCACTGCAGACATCATTATCGACCCTTTGGGCGATGTCTTCTGGCTCTCCACATCCCAACGCGATACAGTTGCATCCACGCCCTCAAGAGCTTGAAGAGCCCGCCGCCTCCAAGACAGACAGAAACAGAAACAGATACGGAGACGGAGACAGAGACCCCGAACAACCCACAAGTACTCAAATTCCTTCTATCCTCGCGACATCTCATACTTGCGTCCCCGGTCTTCAAGGAGGCCTTGACGGGAGGCTGGAAAGAAGTCGAAGCCGAGGACGGCATTTTTCGGATCGATGCCGAGGACTAGAATGTCGAAGCCCTAACCACTGTGCTAAATGTGATCCACGGACGTCAACGGCAGGTTCCTCAAACCCTCAGCCTGACCTAACTGGCCCAGGTCAGCATCATAGTCGACTACTATAGTGCCCATGAGCCGCTGCTCACGAACACGAGGTGCTGGGTTGCCTCGGCTGACAAAAAGGAGCTGTATTGTACTTCGCCCCTGCTGGATTTATGGATCAGCATAGCCTGGGTCTTTGGAGATGATAGATACTTTGAGTTTCTGACCCAGAAAGCCATTAACGAGCTCGAGGGTCCTTTCCAACCATGTTCCCACCTCCCAATTCCGTCTAAAGTGATCAGTAAGTGTTCTTTCACGCCCCGCTTCAATTGCTGCGAGACTGTACCAACTTTGGAGCAGGAAAGATTAATGCGAAACGCACACATTCTATCAATGGTTTTTGTTGAGAGACGGGACAAACGGGTAGAGTCTCTCATTCGGAATGAATCTGGCTGCAATATCAATTGCCGAACAATGCAGCTCGGCGTCTTGGCTCGGGCTAACATCCACACCAACTGCACCAGCATAAAGGCACTGCTCGACGTGTTGTCAAATATTAAAACTCCTAAATGGTATGAGGAGGTCGAAAAGTCAACACAGATATGCCAGTTCAAGCGAGGTCCTACGTTTACCGAAATTCATGTACGATGGCATGAATGTCGGGAAGCTGATGGCGGCATCGTTCACGATGAGTTGGCTGACTGGGCCTGGAAGGAGCGAGACTATGTAATGAAGTGTCTAAAGGGCTTCAAGCTGCAAGACTTTGCGGCAGGTGATGTATAAACTAGCCTTTGCAGAATCAACAGTGGGGGAAGGCAGGCTGGTGTCTACGAGCAAGACTGAAAGAGGCTGGTTGGTGTTCGTTTATGCCATCGGGCAGTGTTGTATTTTCGAAGGAACAATATCTATGAGGTGGGAGGGAGAATTCCAAAACAATACTAATGGAGGGACAGAGCTGGGTATTTCTTTTCTTCATACTGGCAGCAAGCAACAACAGAGTTTTGTGTTACTATGTATTGCTGTGATACAGAGCGTGGACCTGGTCCTTGCTTATGCACTGTAGGTACATTTTCATCTTTGCAGCCCGGAATATCTCATCCAGCAGTTGACGACGTTGTGTATCATGTCATGTCATGTCATGCCATTCCTTTCATGTTCCCTGGCCCGATTTCCCACAACCCTTTCTTAGGTAGGTACCGTAGATAATAAGGTAAGGCAAGGTAGGTAAGGTAGGTAGCTTAAAATCCCTGCTTCTGAACCTGGGCCTTGGCCGCCGCAATCGTCTGCGCGGCATTGGGGTCGACGAATCCGCAGCCCTGCTTTCCATTCTGGAATTCGGCACCAATGCCCGAGCAGATTCCGATGCCCTGGCCGTTATTGGCGCAGCACCCCTCCTGGCAGTCGGCGTTGTTGACACATCCTCCCGTCGTGAACTGGCGGCCCTGACCGTTGCCGACGTCGCGAGCACCGGAGGGGTTGGGGATAGCTTGAGCGGAGATGGCGATGGCGACTATTTTGTTTCTGTTAGTCTTTTATACCTTACTTGGAGAGGTTTGATGGGAAAGGGAGAGAAACCTACAAGCCAGGACAGCGGCAAAAGTAATGCGGACCATTTTGATTTGTTTTGTAAGAGAACGACACCAGGTCGGGATTTATTAAAATCGAAAATGACTGGAAGGGAAACCCCCAAAAAAAGGCACTGCCTAAAGAATGGATAGATAGATAGATAGTCCGGTTGATAGAGAGAGAAAAAGAAAATCAGGTGAAATGGCGTGCGATCTACCCTTCCTTTATATATGAGCATGCACTATGAAAAGTGACGGCCAAAAAAGATCCACGGAGATGCAACAAATGAATCTACCATCAGACATCAGACGATCGCTACCACTTTCTTTCACGAACCCAGGCAGCGGGGGCTAAAAGTCTGACAGGCACAGGTGTTGCCGGGTTTTGCCAGGTTTTGCCATGGTTTTTTTTGTTGGAAACGAAGCAAGGGAAGGGGGGGGGCGAAAATGTGAAGCACGGCTTGGCAGAATGGTGTGTCAAGTCGAGTTGAATCTCAAACTTCCATGTTCTCCGTACCAGACCGCACGTGCCGGGCTGTACCGCCTGCACCGCCTGCACCACATTCACTACACCAGCTGCACCACCGGCAGATTGCACATCAATTCAGATAGCGGCTCAGCTCGGCATGGAAACACCGAACCGGACTGCTTAGTTTATTTGCTGAACATGACTTGGTAAGGTATCTATCTGCATTTGGCTGATATTTCCCAGTCCGTTTGTTAGTTTCACTGCGTACAGAAACTGTGCATGGACCCGGCCAAGCGAACACCTCAAATGATCGCCGTTGTCAATCGTCTCAAGTCTTGTCCCAAAGAGCATCAGGGCGTGTCAAGTTTTTGCGGGAAATATGATCGACATTTTTCGGGTTTGCTATAACGCATTGATGGATCTGCATTGATGCAACGTGAAGCGATCGGATCTCGGCAATTCTTTTCAATCTTGAACTGGACAGGCGTGACAGGCTAGGATATGGGATTGTTTTAATGCGGCGAGACCAGGTTCAGCTCAATTCAACCATGGCGCGCTATGCTGTGCCTGGAATGTATGTGCCTTGGTTTGGATTGTGGTGATTGTCAGAGGTGAGAATGGAGGATGATCAGTTTGAGCTTGATGACATCAGAGAGGCGTAATATTGTCACGAACTGCTGACAGCAAGTTCACTGCGGGCAGTCAATGGTAAATGTCATGCGCTGCAGACTGGAACGTGTCTCGAGATATGGTGAAATAAAACAAGGTGGAGACGGGCGTAGGCTATAGTGAAGCGAGTCGCAAGAAGTCTTTCTCATAAGCCATCTGACAGGAATAAACTCAAAATTGAACCTCCTGACCACAGAAGAACAAAACTGACTGCCGTAAGCTTTAAAGCAGATTGTCAGTGCCACAAATCAAGAAACATTTGCTTCAAAATGCGCCACCGTCATCGTCGCCGGGCCTCCTGTGAACGCCTCTGTGCCAAACTGGAACGCTGCCAGCAAGTCAGCTAAATCTTTCACAACATTCTAAACAAATATAACCAAAAAAGGGTGGGGAGAAAGAGAGAGAGAAAATACCTACTGAGTAAATACTGCTCTTCCGCTGGAAAGGCATGTCTCTCCTTAATATGGTCAAAAAACCCCTTGATGTCTCCCGCAAAGGTGTTGAGCGCCTTTCCCTTTGATGACGACAAAAAGCTAAAGACTTTCATGTCCCCATTCATTCCGATATATAAATCCCAGACTTGTCCGGCAATGGTGACGGCTCGTGAAGAGGCAGAGACAGATCCGATAGGGGAGACGTTTCCATGGCGTGCGAGCCTGTACTCACTCATATTAACTCTCGTATACTGTATTAGCAATCCACTCCCGTCTGTACCCTCGGGACACAAAACTGAAGAACTCGACGACTTGACTGAGAGGAAAAAGAAGAACCCACCAAACCATGACCTCATAATCCCCCCTTTCCGTACCCGCATCGCCATCTTGGCTAGTAAACAAATCAAACGCCACATTTGCCCTCATCCCCATCCCCTCGGGCCCATCATCTCGGTAGTTCCAAGCGAGCTTTGTGTTTAACCCCCGTATCTCTGAAACTTTCCTTCGATATCCACCACCCTCCTCCGCCTTGTTCGCCTTCTCGACTTTTCTCCCGGAATATACAAAACTTTTTACTTTTTCTCTCGAGCCCGTCCAGGACCAGGTCGTATGCCAAGATATTCCTCCTCCTCCTTCTTCTTCTCCTGCCACGGAAGAAGGAGAAGAAGAAGAAGAAGAAGAAAAAATAGAGATAGAGTCAAGGAACGTGCATTGCGATCCGGAAGTTGCAAAGTCCAAACCCCAAAGGTTATTATTCAATTCGTACAGCGACGAAGGAACAGTCTAGTGCGCAAATGGCGTGCACAGAGAGATTTCATTAGCGTTGCGTGGATTGTCGAGGGTAGAGTTGACATTGACATTGAGATTGACATTGAGATTGAGGGGGGTGGGAGTGGGAGTGGGTGTGGGAGTGGCCAGGGCTAGGACAAAGGCGGCGAAAGCAGAAACGAACAGCGAGAAAAAGAACTTCATTTTGGTGCTTGTTAAGTTTATTGAATGCGAGTTGGTTCGTTCGGAAAACAAGTTGTTGATAGCCTGGCTACTTGGGGAGCTTCCACTCAGACCGGAACCGGAGACGTCCACGCGAGCAAATATATATTTGGACCAACACAGCGTTGAGATAATCCCCAGCCATAGCCGTCAAATGTCATCTTGACATGCCTAAAAGCACCCGGACCGACTCAGACATGCAACCTGTGTTGATGGTGACATTACTCGGGTTTACTTCCTTCAATCCTGCTAGAAACCAGAGTCAGCGTCTCGTTAAGCCGAGATGCCACACTACTCATCCTGCCTACCCATCATACGTGACAACCACGTCAGTGAGATCAGTTGGATGGTTTCAATGAGGGTTCGAGGTAGGGAGGGGTCAGTTGGGGTAGGGAGGGTCCAGTTGGGGAAGGGAGGGTCGAGTTGAGCTAGGGTCAGGGGAACGTGGTCGGAGAACCAGAGGCGAGACCCGCTTCAAAGCAACCACACCGCAAACACATGAACAGGAAGTTGATATCTGAGTAAATCATAAACAGAAAGTTGATATCTGACTAAATCATACCATGTGCCATACAGTCATGCATTCATTCCTTCCCCCCCGGAGGTGTCCAATCTCCCCTCAAACCATGCCTGGATATTCGTCCCATTTCCACATCATCTCGACTTTTGCGCTTGTCAAACTCCACCCGCACCGTGTCAGTCCGCATAATGGCGCCATCCTGAGGCTCCATGACTTCTCCAAGAATACTCTTGTCACTCCGATTATCTCCCTGCGTCTGGCTGTTGCGTCGACCAGAAGAGTTGAGATTGTCGTTGATGCTGTCTTGCTGCGTCTTGTCCAATTTGCTGGCGAACTTGCTGACCCGGAACCTGCTACCTGACGCCAGTGCCGACGGACCTGGGCCATACGTGGCACCCTTGGTAGAGCGAACGTCGCGGATAAGAACACGAAGCACGGGTAACGAGGCGGCAATGATGGTGACCGCTATCTCCACCGTGTCCCATATCATCAACTGCACGCCCTCGTAGATATCCGGCTCATAAAGCCTCGGAAGCATGGCTGTCTTGACGAGGGCGGCGATGCCTGCAAAAACACCCATGCTCATGGCAACGGCCGCTCCAATCTTTTCCTTCTTTCGCATTCGAAGCGTCATGAGTAGCTTCCACGGCAGTAGCGCCAGGGCAAAGTCCATGGCGCCTGAGTAAGCTCCCGAGTAGATGTTGAATCGCATCAGTACGTTCTTGTCCCAGCAGTCACCCTCGGATAAAAAGTTCCACGAGGCGGGCAGAGGTTTGCATTGCACCCAGGGAAGCAGCGCAGACAAACCGAGTGATATGTTGACCGTTATGATGATGAACCACACCACCTGTCGAGTCCACCCCGTGGTGAGGCGTAGCATGGTGACGCCAAAGGCAGTTTTGGACCAGGCTATGGCCGTGATGGAAAAAGTTGCGCGGACCATGACAGGGAGAAAGAACTTTGGGAAATTCTCTTGGGGAAAATCCCAGATGTGTTTCCCGTAGCCAAGCGTGACCAGGTAAGTGGTGAGGATGACATCGACAAGAAGGAGGACCTGATACAAAAGTCAGACTGCAGTTTGTATTGGCACAAGACGGGGCGTGTGTGCGTACCCATGATGCAGCGAGGATGAAATCGTCCCACCAGGGGCGACCTCTGGATACCTTGCAGTAAAGACGCAGGGCGAGGAAGGCGCCCGAGGCAACAACGAGAACCCAGATGATGGCAGTCAGACCGGGGCCGAGGTCGTCGTGAGGAAGATTTGCAAGGGGAAGGCCATCAGGTCCGAGAGGTATGCCTGGAGGGGGAGGAGCACCTGGCGGGGCTCCGTTTGGAGGTGCAAGGCCACCGGGGGGCCCAGGAGGGACGTCGGCCATGAGGGGATCGTGATGTCGGGAATGGCGACGAGAAGGAGCTCATGGCGATCCGGGGAGGGGAATCGAGTGGAGAGGGGTAGCATTTTAAATCGAGGCCGTAAGCCATGTGCACTGGACGTGGAGCGCACTCCATGCTAGCGTAGTGTCGCGAGTCTTCCCTGGCGAAGTTGGCAAGGGAGAAAACTAGGCGTGCGCATTCGATGCACGGACACGTTCGGACGACGTTCAGACACGGCCGTTCCCAGGGCAGTTAGACTCGCCACGGATATGTGTGTGATACGGCCGTGTACTCCGAATAGGATTACGGTCGCCGGGATGACACGAGGGTGCGGAAGCTTGTCAGGTTGATCGAGCCGCAGAGGAGCGCCAAGATCGACGGCTGGCAGGGTTGGATCAGGGGATCTCGGACGCTGCGGGGTACGGAAGGCAGACGAGCAAGACTGCTCTTTCCCTGTGCAAACTGAAGGTCTGAGCTTTCAATTTTGCGCAAGTCTGTCTGTGCACTGCAGACCGGGAACGGAAGGCGGCCCTGGGACTTGCTGCTGTCAAGCTCGAAGATCGGAGAGGAAGAGACTCACCAAGCAAGTCACGTTTATGATGCGCGATGCGGAAAAAAGCAATATTGGCCTGCTGCTATAAGCTTCATCCCCAGGTTCCAGGTTGAGGTGAGAACCAGAGCTGGTAGAATCTCGGGAAAGAAAATTACAGGCCCCCAAACCACGGTTCCAAGCTGGTTCCAAGCAACCCCAAAGAACCTCTCCCCCCACAGCCAAGCGCGCCGACCTCTGGTATAACCGAAGCGACTCCACCTCCCATGACAAACGAAGAGGCAGCAGAAAGGGGAAAACGAGAAAATCAGCAGATATGAAGCGCGCCAATGGAAAAACGCCCCAAATAGTCCACCGTACCTAAACGCCAATCCACCTCCACCTCCACCGTACCGTACCAAGAGTCGCCCTATCGCGCAAAAAATCCAGCCCAACCCCATCAGCGATCCCCCATCAGATCTTGAACTCTTGTCACTCGGGGATCCGTCCGACCCGAGAGATCGTGTTTCCTGGGATTCCAGTGAGTCGAGCCGGTTCTCTTGGCGCTCGTCCTTGGGTCATGTTCAGTGAGCGACGACGATGCCGGCAGTGCCGGCATTACTACCGTCTCCACCATCTTGTTCTCCGTTGTCGTCGCTCTTGTCGTTCATTTTGTTCTCAGCCGACTTGGTTGAAGACTTCGAGCGGCGAATTTCACCCTTGCGGCGGCTGGCCATGCCCTCGATATATCCAGCGTCTGCCAACTGGGAAGCAGCGGTCTTGACCTCTCGAAAGGCTTCCGGGAACCGGTTCGCGTCCTGGCGGACAGCCCAGGCAGCTTGGTATTTGTCCCATAGGACCTTGATAAGCTCCACGCCCTTGGAATCGTACTTCAGCTGGTTAGACGACTTGGTCTGGAACCCTCCGACAAAACCTTCCTGGTTCGGTCCGAGAGTGTCGCGGTCCTTCTGCATCCAGACACCCGTCTCATGCTGGACACTGCACTTGACGCACTTGACGACCTTAGGGTTGCCTCCGAATCGCTCCTCAAAATCGACTGGCCGACCAATCCAAAAGCACCCAAGCATGCCCCCAGTCAACCTAGTATCAGCGGGGTGATTCGAGATGACTGTTCCCGCGGCGATGTCCGGGTTTCGTCCTTCGACACGCCGGAAAATCTGCTTGGTGCAGACTCTGCAAGGCCACTCGAAATAATTGACCGCGTTGCCTAGCATGTTGCGCTTCGTCTCCCATTGATCAATCAGTTCCGTTTGCTTAGACTTGAGCGTGACAGGTCCCTTGTTAGGCTGCGGAGCGACAAAGGGCGGCTGGCTGACAGGCGACGATGCGTTGAGGTCCTGCCCGTTAGCAGGCATCGGAACAGCAAAGTTCTGCTGGGCAGCGGGCATGGGGGCGGAAAAGTGCTGCTGGGTATCAGCCATCGCGGCGGCAAAGGGTTGCTGGCTTGCAGACACTGGATCAGTAAAGTACTGCTGGGCGTCAAGCGTCGGCGCGGAAATGTCGTGCTGGAAATTAGGCAGCGGGTCGGCGAGGTAGTGCTGGGTAACGGACACCGGGGCGGAAATGTTATGTTGGAAAGCAGGCGACTGATCGGCAATATACTGCTGGGTAGCGGATATTGGGGCAGCGCCAGGAATCGCGATGCCAAAGTTCTCCTGATTACCGGAATTGACTAGGTGGGTAAAGGGGAAAGAAGATGCCTCGCTGACGAGCGGCGGCGCGGCGAGGTACTGCTGGTGAGTGGCTATTGGAGCAGCGAAGAATTGCTGGGCAGCAGGCAAGGGGTTGGCAAATTGCTGCTGGAGGCCATGCAACGGATTGGCAAATTGCTGCTGGAAATCAGACGACAGATCGATAAATTGCTGCTGGAAACCAGACGATGGATCAGCCAATTGCTGGAGACCAGGCGATGGATCGGCAATATGCTGCTGGCCACCGGAATTGACTTGGTCGGCGGAGGGGAGGGGGTTACCGCCGACCACAAGAGCGGCGTAGAGCCAATCTTCCACAGCGTTGTCGTCGTCGTCCATTGTGGCTGGGGGTAACGAAGATGTGAGGTATTGTGAAGAGGGTAACCGAAAGAGGTCTGGTAGGTGTGTACACAACCAGTAGGGTTCTATAGAAGAAAGAAAAACCCTTGCCAGCAAGTGCTGGGAGAGAAAACTGCGCAGTGTGTAGGAGAGAGTGGAAGGAGAGAAAACCTGGTCGAAGGAGGGGGAATTTATACCTGGCCCGGAGCAGGTACGGAACACGGCGGGGGTCTCGGAGCGGCTCCGAGGGCGCGTCTCGGAGCAACTTCCGGAGGGACTTTTGCACTTGAGGGATGTTTATAGTCGGCGTATGGACAGACTGACCCGAGTCAAAGTTCACCGCGTGTCGTAAAGCCGGTTCCGAAGCGGATCCTTGAGGAAAATATGGGATATTGGGCCAGACGTGATGAGATGGTCGGAGCAAACAAGTTGGCCCGAGGCATGGTTCACTTCGTGTCACCATGGGGACCACAGTGATATTATGGGAGTTTCGGCCTTGTAAGTGGTGACGGTGACTGTACTACCAGACTGGCCTACGGCTTGGCTCGCGGTATGTCCTGGAGCATGTCCCAGAATGTGCCATGGTACAAAACTCGAGCTAAGTCCTGGGATCTGCGGCTCTCAGGTGAGTGGTTCAGGATGTATCGACAAACTGATCTCAGGGATAGTGCACGTCGCGTCATGATGTGAGGCGTGTCTCGGAGCAACAACACTAGAAGTTCGGATGACAAACGACTCACAAACAAACAAACTCCCCGCATCAGATAGTTCACGGCGTATCCCATAATGTGCGCGCGTCCCGAGGCAGAAACAAAGAAATCCTGGCAGGGAATTTTCACGGCGTCAGACGCGACACAGCGGAATCAAAGGCGTCAATTATTGTGCAAGCTAACGGCGGGTGTCTAGGCAGAATCACAAATGTTTGCCAATGAAGCACTGTGCTGCGGTGGGGAGGGCGAGCCGCAACATGAAGAGAACTCACGGCGGCTCCTAAAGTACTGAAGTAGAACCAGAAACGCCAACGTATGGTGGGCACTAGGCAGTCGCGGGGCACCCAAGTAACCTGTTCTGCGAGAAGAAGATTCGTATGATCCATGATTGTATTTTGGATGGAAGAGTATATGTAAGAGAGGGGGTTAACTGCTAGTGCTAGAATAAAATTGCGGGATGTGTGGGAGTAACAAGGCTGGGCTGAAAACATTAACTGAACTATCTGTCAAGTGAGGAGGAATTTATTTCTGGCGGGCGATGCCCGACGTTATTGTGGCAGTGGCAATGGCATTGTGGCATTGTGGCATCATCGAGACAAAAAAGATTTCACTTTTTGGGGGGGAACTCGAGGAATGTGTTTAGACGCAAACTGTTGGTCATATATATATTCCTTGTCTTGATGATAGGTATGAAACCAACCAACCAACAAACAAACAAACGTAGCATAACATGACATAACCCGGTCAACACCAACTACTACAAAGAACCTGATAGTGACTGGATAAAAAAAAACAGTCTTATTCTATCACTAGAGCAACCCCTGGAGCAATCCCCACAGAGACATTATTAACATATGAGTTGTTGCCGTGCCCTAGTACCCTACGGTAGCTTCCAATGTTGGTTCTCCCTATTCGATATGTAGGTACCTAGGTAGGTAAGCAGATCATAATCCCTTTCCTCCCGTCCAGTCCGCTGCCTCAGTAATAGCAGCAGCAGCAACAGATCCAGATAAAAAAGATAGCGATCTCTCAAGTCCCGGCTACGGCTCATCTCGCGCGCCAAAACCATGTCGTTTACAGAACCGTGACTGGAGATGGAGATATCCATCGGGGACGTACATAAGGGAACAGCGCAGTGTTTTTTTTTTCTTCAAGGATCGCCCTACTTCCGAATATGACGTAAGATGATGGGTTTCGGTGGACATGCCGTTGATAAGGTACTTTAGGATTGAACGATGTTACGAGGGTACATTCACAGTCGGTGCCCAAGTTGAGCTATCAGTGCATGTAGACGTTGGCGGCAAACTTGAATCACGTACCCGACATAAACAGGCAGCCAGCCAGGCTGGCCAGGTCAGAACTTATGTTCCAGTCAGTCTGTTTTGAGCAGCGACTTACGAACTTGAAGTACACCGAACATGGACTGGACGATGCCGCAGCACGCACGCAGCTCGCAAGGGAACAAGATAGAAATTTCATCCATCAGGATCGGACAGAACAGGTAATAGAATGGATACCAGAAATCTATCATTCAATGCGGTATGAATACAAGAGAACCTGGAGAATACAAGAGAACCTGGAAGAAATAGAAAACTCCAGTCATTGTCTTGCACGTTGTTTGTTCACAAAGGCACCTGTGCTTGGTGTGGGCAGTTCAACCCAGGCCCGGGCTGAAAGGCTGTTAGCGCAGCCTGCCAGGCATCCGCAGAGCGGTTCACTCGTGAGAACATCTAGCTGCAAAGCAGGGTCAAATCTGTCAAAAAGATTTACCAATCTATTAGCCGAGAGAATTTAATCAGCAGACGACCGACTTCCAAGGTCCAAGACAAAGGGTTTTCGGGTACTTCGTATTACAACACTCAAAATCTCGCTAGCATCCCTTCAGGGTCTCAAACTCTCCAGCTCCCCTAACCCATCTCGCCAAGAATTGCCCAGCTGACCCAATGCTTGGCCAGACAGGATGCAGAACACATCCCCCGACCCGACTCCGACGACTCCGTGTCTGTCACCCACAATCCAAGTAAAATGGCGCCCTCAACCATGGCGTCCCGCCTCCGCGGCGCGGTGCTCGTAGCGGCCATCACATCGGTATGCAGTGCGGGATTTCTCCTTTTTGGCTATGACCAAGGCGTCATGTCGGGCGTGGTCATTTCGCCTTCTTGGCTTGCCGCCATGGGAAACCCGTCGGATCTCGAAATCGGCACCATCACCGCCGTGTACAACGTCGGCGCCGTCCTGGGTGCTGTGCTCGCCGCATTTGTGGGGGAGCCACTGGGGCGAAAGCATACTCTGCTTTTGGGCGCGCTATTGGTGGCGGTTGGGGGTCTGGCTATGGGATGCGCCCCGGCGCGTTCATGGTTTGTGGCTGCACGAGTTGTCGTGGGTGTCGGCATCGGCTTCACCACCAGCGTCACACCTGTGTACCAGAGCGAGATCAGCCCCCACGCTCAACGTGGTTGGCAAGTGTGCTGCCAGCTGACCACTATGCTAGTAGGATTGCTGATGGCCTACTGCATAAACTACGCCTTCTACTTCCACCCCGGTGACGCCCAGTGGAGAGCACCCCTGATATTCCAGTGCATCTTTGCGCTTTACATTCTAACTGCTACGCCGTTTCTCCCCGACACGCCCCGGTGGCTGGCTACACACGATGGCGACACAACCGGACAGGCTCTGTCGGTCTTGGCGAGACTGCGAGGTAAAGATGAGGGGGATCGCGAGGTGCAAAAGGAGATGGACGATATTCTCGGTGCCCTTTCCGCTGAGAGAGAGGCTAGAGGCACTTGGGGAGACCTGTTCCGGTCCAACGGGGTCAGCGCCGACAAACGATTTTTCCTCGCCATCGGTATCCAGTTTATGCAGCAGATGAGTGGCATCAACATCATCACCTACTTCGCCCCGCTTCTTTTCCGCACCGCCTTGGGCATGAACCAGGAAAGCGCACTCTTGTTAGGCTGTTTCACCCAGCTGTGGTACGTTTTGGCCTCGTTTGTAACGTGGTACACCATCGACCGCGTCGGGAGACGGAGGCTGTTCATAACCATGGCTATCGGGATGGGCCTTGTGCTGATCGGCGAAGCCGTCTCAACTGCTGCAGGAACCCGTGCCGGAGCCATCGCTGCAGTTATTTTTCTCTTCCTGTTCGAAGCCTGCTTCACTTGGGGGTGGATGGCCTGCGTTTGGATCTACCCGCCCGAGATCCTCCCGCTCAAGATCCGGGCCAAGGGATCCGCACTCGCGGCAGCGGCCGACTTTGTTGGCAACTGGCTCGTTGTCGAAGTTACACCCGTCGGAATCGCCAAAATGGGCTGGCGATTCTACCTGATTTGGGCCGCATTTAATCTCGTCAATGCCGTTATTGTCTGGCTCTTTTATCCCGAGACGGGCGGTCTGATGCTGGAAGCGGTCGACCATGTTTTCACCAAGGAAATCGAGATTGACGAGAACGCGGGCCTTTTGCGCCGCTGGCAATGGGCGCGGGTCCGTGTCGCTGCAGATGCCGTGCGGAAGACTAAAGCATCGGAAGAAGAGCAGGCGCTCTTGGAAGAAAACGACAGGGAACCAGATCAAGGACTCGAAGATTGAAGCGTCATGGATCGGGCCATGGTGGCTTCGGCAGTTCGAAGCCCTGAAAGCTTGGCGCGGGAAATCCGGTCAACCCCTCCTAAACAACTGTTTGAGCGGTACAAAGTACTTTCGCGCAGCCTACGGCGTGACTCTAGATGCCTGCATCTCGAAGCTCAATTACCAGGAAGAATGTAAAGGGCTCGAGCCATCTGCGAGCAATAAAGTTTTCGACGAGGAAGCACACCAGAGTTTTAAAATCAGGGCCGAAATCTCTTCGCCCTCCACCCACGGGCAGCAAGTCCCATGCTAACAATTTTGGGGTAAACCGCGCAGCATCCCCCGCCACCAAGTGGATCAGGAATGCGACCAACCCCCAGCAACTTGGCACAGATGGCTGCGATTTGCCGTGCATCGTCATTGTCGTTGTCGTCACACACACGCCGCTTGCAAAGGACCGCCCATTTTTCTTTGTGGCTGTGGAACATCTCCCCTCCCGCTTCTTAAAACTCTTACCATGAACCGCAGTTTCCACTCTTATCGCCCTTTTTCGTCGTCATATCACCAAATCGACATAATCACAGCATTTTAAATGTCGCTGACTCCAGCTAGTCATGACGTCAATATACCCAAACGGCACCGCCAGGATGCCTGATGATAAGCCCGCCGTCACAGAAATTCCGGAATCCCCTTCGCTTCAGCGAATCCGCCATGTCCCCGACTGGGAGATCCCCGTCAATCCACCAAAACGGCCTTTTCTAACACGCGATCGTGTGTCCCGATCTTGGCGTCACAGCCGGCTCGCCACGGCGCTCAAGCCCCGGCCAAGCCAAGGATCCCGCTCCGCCCTCGGCCCCGCTTCGGTCGACTCACTCCCGAAAGAGACAGCCGACTCCCTCCTCCCAACCCACCGTCGTTCCTCCTTCCAAAGCTTCCCAACTCCACCCGCTACGCCGGGCGGCTCGCTCCCTGCACGATGTCGCGCCCGTTTCGTCGCTTTATTCTCCCGAGGCCGAGACCGAAAATGCTGCGGTCTCACCAGACCTCGGTTTATCTTGCTCCTCATCTTGCTCATCCTCGCCATCATTGCTCTAGCGCTAGGTCTCGGCCTTGGCCTAGGCCTGAAAAAAGACGCAACACGACAGCTCCCACTCCCCGACAATGGTGATCCCACCCGATTGTACGAGGGCGACCTCACTTTCTTCAAACCCGCCCTTGGCGCCTGCGGGTGGGTTAGCTCCGACGCCGATTACATCTGCGCCGTCGGCCACGAGCTGTTTGATGCTGCGGGGGCAAACGCCAACGCGGGCGGGAACCCCAATCTGAATCCGTTGTGTGGAAGGATGATTCGTGTGTCGAGGGCATATTCCGACGAAGTGGGCCACCCGAATACATCGGTTGACGTTATGGTTGTGGATCGCTGCACGGGGTGTGGGCCGACGGATCTGGATCTGGCGTCGAGTGCGTTCAACAGGCTGGCACCTGAGACGCGGGGGAGGGTGGCGGGGCGGTGGGAGTGGCTGCCAATGAGCAAGCAGTAGCTTGATGCAAGTTCCTTTGGATAGGATAGGATGGGCTTTTCGGTTTTTGCTCTGGATGAGCTGATGAGCTGGAAGGATGGCGGGATTGGGATGGACTTGGCGGGCTAGTAACAGACAGGCTTACGAATCATGTTAATGATCAATATTTCAGTTTTCTTTCTACAGTCTGGAAGCTGAATATGCCGAGCTTGATACGACCCGCAGCAATGATGCCCCAGAAACGCCAAGCGAATAAACACACTCGATACCCCCTGGTCTCGCAAATCTTGTCCTACCCAACTGGCCAACCCGAGGAGCCTACCGCCGTACTTGGGCATCTAGCCTGCAGGCGGCGCGGCTGACGGCGACTCATCCTTTCCCCCACATAGTTATGTGCCATCCCGTCATGCCCAAGATGGAAGCCCGCCGAGACTGCATCTCCAAAACCCAAAGGCCGAAAACAAACCGATTGGATCTCTAAAAAGATCGACGGCCTGGTGGTCTAGTCGAGTCTGGCCTGGTCTGGTCCGGTCTGTTCCATTCTGGTCTGGCCACCTGCCTGTGTGGCCCGCCTGCCTGCCTCTGTGGCCGCCAATGCAATGTAATGGCGTGAACTGAACGGGCGCTTCTACACTGGGAAGGAAGGAACCGCAAAGGGAGCTGCAATGGAACCGCAATGAAGCCGTACTGGCGCTGCACTGGGTGCTGTACTGCAGAGCTTGCAGAGCCCAATACAGAACTTGCATCCAAACGCTTTGCAACGTTCTGTAGACGCCGCGTTGATGTGAACGCGTTGGCTGGCTGGCTGTTTGGCTGAATGGCTGAATGGCTGAATGGCTGCATAGGCTGGAGGGTACTGCAACGCTGCACCACAACGCTGCACTGCTTCTCTGCACTGCACTCTAGTTGAGGCAGCTGAGGCAATCGGAGGCACGCTGGAGGTACGCGCCGCGCTTTTGCATTTCTGCATCAACATTTACGGACTCTGCAAATGAACCGGACTAGACCAGACCAGACCAGGCTGGTGACCTTTACCTTTCCTACCTACCTACCTTAGGTACCTACTTAGATGTATCTTATCCAATATACACATGAAACTGAATCGTACATGAAATCGCCCTGTCGAGATCGAGTTCGAGGTCAAGTTCGAGATCAAAGTTTGAGTTCAAGTTCAAGTTCAAGTTCAAGTTTGAGATCAAGCCCGAGGCTGGGTCCGATGACGGGAGGTGTGGTGCGTGTGATGTGTGTGACTGCTGCTGCTACGGACGTATCCTACCTGAGTTTACCTAGGGGATAAATAAAGTAGAGTGCCTGTGTTGCTGTGACTGTTACTGTTACTGTGAGTGTGATTGACTGTGTTGCTGTGTTGCAGCACAGCAGAGGAGGACAGTGGGGGGACATTACAGTGCAGCCAGCAGTAGTGGACTTCCAATGATCTCTCCATACACTTACTTCATTGTATGGGTATTGCCGATACAAAACATCTATATACTGTGATGATACCATGCCCTGCTGCCATGCCGTGCCATGCTATGCCCTCAATTCCATGATGCAGTGATGCAGTGGTGTAATGAGCGCATGTAGGATACCCTCCAGCTACGCGGCGTGTAGGTCATCTGCGATCACGGAATGTTGTTGATGAATGGCGGCCTATCAACTGCCTTACCTTACCTTACCTTACGTAGGCAGGCAGGCACCTAGGACATGAAGCTCATCTAATCAGATACTTGTCTAGCTTAGGCAGGCAGGTACCTAGAGGAAGAAAAGAAAGAAAGAAAAAGAAGAAAGAACCAAAAAAAAGAGGTTGGGTACCTAGGTAAGACTGACTTACTCAGTACTCACTCCCCACCCTCACTTCCTACCTTTGGACAACCGTGCCATCAAATCGGCCTGAACCTAACATTGGGGCCGCCACGGAAGTTAAGTTGAGCCAAGTTTATTCA
>Ga0247760_1001096_pt1 | contig 26983 bp, 19 predicted proteins | sample UWRJL171409R4_FD_179936 | JGI IMG/M metagenome (GOLD analysis project Ga0247760, IMG submission 179936) | Plant litter microbial communities from Arlington Agricultural Research Station in Wisconsin, United States - UWRJ-L171-409R-4 | ecosystem: Environmental > Terrestrial > Plant litter >... | reverse complement strand
TGAAAAAGATTAGGGGGGGAAAGGGGAAGGGGGCGTTGAAAGGGGAGATGATTAAGTTAATTTGAGCGTTCAAGAGTCCGCGTTAATTCCTAGCATATTGTATAAAGAGGCAGGCGAGCCCGGAGTTTAGAGTGTTCGCTGTAGATGCTAGATGAGGAGGTCCTGGCGGAGGGAAGCGCGTGGGACGGGCACAGCGAGAAGGTTGTTTCGGACGAGTGCGCGGCCATCTGTCCCTAGAACAATCGCCCAATCTCAACAAGCCACAAGCGTGTCCGGATAAGCTCTTTCATCCCCTAGTCATCTTCCCTGTTCGCCAAATTGATCAGCTAGTGGCTTCTATGTTGTCCTGAAATTACTGAAGATATAAAACCACTCCCTTATAACTCACAGACCAACCTGGATAGCTCCGCCTAGCTCAGCTTCCCTGTTATCCTTGCACGTTCTCTGGGGTTCCTCTGCCCTGGCTCTCTCCCTTTCGCTGAACAAAGAAATCTTAGCTTAGAACATTCCTTTTGATCTTACATTATGGATACCTGTGGAACGTTTTGACTGAGGAACGAGGGGCTCAGGAGCAGCGGAAGTGCAGTTGCAAAGTGACTTGATTTGGTAGAAAAGGGGAGTGCTTCGCACTCCCCAGTTATATACAAATGGAAGCTCCCGGTGTGTGGGGAGAGCACATGATCCAAGGCCCCTGCGCTCCAGCCAAGCCTGGAGCGGTAAGGCGCCTGCGCGCCTGAGCGCCAAGAACTGCCGCTGCAGTTCGACAATACCATCATGGAACAAGATGATCAGGTTGATTCCAGTCTCTTGATCCTGTTCATCGTCATTGTCTGGCTGGGCTAACTGTCCTCCCCATTCCCGACGTGGAAAATATCGGCGAAATATTTAGAGATGCCGCTCAGTTCATCATCATCATCAACAACAACAACAACAACAACAACAACTCTACGCAAGAGACGCTGATCTACCGCAACGCTACCGCGACTCACCTTGACGCCTTCATTGCTCATATCGACGCCACAAGGCTCGGTATCTGAGTTCTACCTCAACTTCACTAATAGTGACAGGGGCTGCATACAATATTGATCACGATGGGCGGCCACATCGGTCGGAGTTATGCCGAAGGTCACACCGCACATGGTGATGAACTAATATAACGCGACCTCGGGACTAACATGAACCTGCAAGCTTCTTTTTCACCAGCCTGCAGTCCAAGACGCGGGGTGAGAACACTGAGAAGTTGGATTTGTCAGAGGAGTAGTCAGCCGCGGTCTAGTATAAGAAGTCGTAATTTCATCCTCTTAAACATCTCTATACATGGCACCTCTTTTTTTCTCACCATTTTCCCGATACGCAACTTGATATTGTTTTCCATCTCACAGCACACCTCTGAAACACAGAATGAGGCTCTCGCTGCTTATTAAAACATTATTTGGCCTTGCCAGTGTCCCTCTGGCCTATGGGACTAACACCCCACCACCGCCCCAACTCTCCTATCTGGGTAGTCTGCTACGAAAAATAAGTGGGCTCCGGCTAAAATGGTTAGCCTAAAATCAGGCTCGCTTCACCCCCAGCTCAGCTTCGGCTCACCATTGCTCACTCTGCCATGAGAATTGTATTAAGACCTGCACCCAACATAGGCCTCGAGAGGACAAGCGCAGGTTAAGACAGAACGTATAGCAGGACGCTAAAGACTAAGGGGCGCTCCGAAAACGGCTTGTTAAGCTAGCACTCCTAAACGGGGGGTTTAATGTCACTGTAAGTCGCTATCACTATAATATATAAAGGTGAGTTTAAACAGTAAGATATAAATAAATAATTAAATACTAGCGTAAGGAACTGGGAGTCCTTTACAGCTATTATTATTATAATGATAACTATCTATATTAACTAATTAAAAGGTACTTTATACCTATCTTTATAAGCTATATCTCTATACTCCTTAAGGGGAGGTACTATAAATACCTCTTTTTCTATAACTTTATAAGTTTTTATTAATAGAGATAAGTCTTAGTATAAAGACTTTTTTACTAATTATAAAGGCTTTAAGTCTTTACACCATTAAACTAGTACGTAATATTGTATGTATTATTCTCTTACACTCTTCCTTCTACAGGGAATTATTACGACCTGCACCCGACACAGGCCTCGAGAGGACTGGCGCGGGTTAAGACAGAACGTATGGCAGGACGCCAACAGGTAAAGGGCGTTCCGAAGACGGCTTGTTGAGCTAGCACTCCTAGACGGGGGGGGTTCAATGTCACTGTAGGTCGCTGTCACTATAATGCACAGAGGTGAGTCTGAACAGTAGGACACAAATGAACAATTGAATACTAGCGTGAGGAACCAGAGTCCCTCACGGAGGTTGTGGGCACAACCATAGCTATCTATACTAAACAGACGGGAGGTACTTCGTACCTTGCTTGGTCTGTTGTGCTTGGTGGTGCACCACGCAGTTACGGCCAAGCAGTCGACTGAGTGGTGCTTGGTGTTGTCAGTCCCTGTGGACCACCAAGCACTTTCTTACTGGTCGTAGGGGCTTCGGGTCTTTGCACCCCTGGCCCAGTGCGTTTGGACAGTGTACACCGTCCTCCTGCACTGTTCCTTCTGCGGGGGATTCGTCGGGCCGCCCCGGCCCAAGTGACGGCCTGCAGGGTCGTCACAATGGGCTAGCGTAAGTAAGGATTCTAATAGTCTAGCTGGAACGTGTTATCGTTTACAATACCAAACTCTAGGCTAACGTGTAGAATATCCTTATTATACTTAAAGCAGCACAGCTAAAGAATACGTTATCAGTATATAAGCTGAAAGAAGAAGAATTCTAGCAGTTCTGTTAGTACAAACAGTATTAAGACAGAGAGACGGTAACAGAGGATAAGTTACTTTTTTTCCTTATTAAGGAGGTTATAAATCGGCCGTTACGGTTATAAAGCTGGAAGGCTAACGGTAATATGCCGCTTTTAGAGACTTAACTTACCTAATGGTTAGTTTGGACCTTATAAGCTACAACTATAAGCAAGAAGCCTATAAAGCCTATAAGCACTATAGCGTACCCTGCAGTATAGAACAGAACCTGAGCAATTATAGCAACTGCGTACCCTATAGTTATTATAGTAATAACTTTACAGCCACAACTATATAACAGAGTACTTTACGTACCCAAGAGTCATTCCTAGGGTTAGGGTTGCGTACCCTGTACCCTGAAAAATATTGTTCCGCTTCTGGAACATCTGGAATAGATTGTAAAAGAATTAAGAAGTTGTGTAAACCTTAATTTAAGGTTTAATATAGCCAAAACGTTGCTTAAATAAGATTTGAATAGGCCAAGGCTGTTCAAAATAAAAAATAGAGTATAAAACGTATCCGAAACTCCAATTTATATAAGGTTATCTATTATATAATAATTCATAATAAGGTTATCTTATTACTTTACCAGTTCTAATGCGTAGGGTAGCTTCATGTAGCTACCGGCTGTAACGGTTATAACGATTATTCAGAACCTTAATTATCGAACCTTGTTCGAGTGGAATATAGAAGCCTGGAGCCGGAAATTAGATACATAAAGGAGTCGCTCCCCAGGAGAGAGGTCTTCCAATCTTCATCCTTTACATCATTAATTCAACTTCGATTACGACCATCTCGGAGTATCCTATACTCCATTCAATTCTCTACAATGTGGGTATCTTTGATTTTCCATATCTGGCCTTCAGCCTTCACAACAACTGTTGGAATATGGAAGAAATTATTTTTTCTATACAGCCTTGTATTCACTATCAAGCTACCTTATTCCACAAGCTCCGCACACACTCCAGTTGCCTACTAGTGGTTCACCCTGTAGACCACTACAACACCGTGTGCAAGGCCCTGGAATTCCAATCTTTACAGCTCGTGTGGTAGGGGTGGGGTAAGTGATCAATTGAAGTCTGCCTTCTGCTTTCTGGCTCCGCCAGAAAGCTCCTGTTATACTGGTAGTATTGTGGCGATGTCCGCCAGCTCGACTCCGTTCAGCTCCGCTGACCTCCGATCAGCCGTCGGCATTCCGCATTCTACACTGAGGTGTTACACTTGCTTTACAGAATAGTAGTATGTAAAAGCGAGGAAATGCCAGCTATTATTAGCCTTATGATGTGCGTAAATAACTTGGAAATATAGGTGATCCGTGCATAGCACCACTAAAAAGTGCAATAATAGATGCTTTATTATTAAAATAACGTCTAAATAAAAATTTCTCATAGCAGCTATCTAACTTGAGAACGAATCCTAGGAGCCATCGTCTAAGAGTGCTCTACTTTCTTTCCTAGGAGTTATCCACTCCTAGGAACCATTCCCCACTCTCTCCTAGAAATTATCCGCTCTTAGGAACTATTCCCCACTTTCTCCTAAGAACCATCCGCTCCTAAGAACCGTTCCCTGCTCTCTCCTAAGAACCATCCGCTCCTAGGAACCATTCCCCACTCTCTCTCCTAGGAGTCATCCACTGCCAGGAACCTGTCGAACTGCAGTGGCAGTTCTTAGCGCTCAGGCGCGCAGGCGCCTTACCGCTCCAGGCTAGGCTGGAGCTGCAGGAGCCTTTCATCATGTGCTCTCCTCACACACAGGGAGCTTTCTTTTGTATTTAGTCTAGGAGCTTCGCTCCCCCCCTTTCTACCTAATCAAGTCACTTTGCATCTGCACTTCTGCTGCTCCCATGAGCTCCGTACCCTCAGTGAAACGTTGTACAGAACCATTCACTATTCTTTCCTAGGAGCCATCCGCTCCTAGGAACCGTTCCCCACTCTCTCCCAAGAGCTATCCGCTCCTAAGAACCTGTTCCCCTCTCTCTCCTAAGAGTCATTGTTTTCTAAGAACCGTTTTCCACTCTCTCCTAGGAACCATTATCTAATTTTATTAATTGGTGGCTCAGAGCCTCCCACACCAATTTGTAGTGGTTAATAAGATGGACCACTAGAAGGCAAAGGGTGGATTTGTTGATCCGGTGGAAGAGAGTGGTCTGATAATGGATTTGGATAAATCTACCAGACCCTTCCATTTCCAGCTAGTGTTGTGAAGTCACTAAGCCGAAATAGGAAGTAGCTAAATAAAGTTAGTGCAGAATAGTCACGTGAGTAGGGGATGTTAAAAGAAGGAAACGATTAGAGTAGGATTGATTGATTGAGAGATCATGAGAAAACGACCCTAATGGAGGGAGTAACTCGCTATATATATCTGTATCTCCGAATCCACTTATCGTACCCACTTCAAACTAGGTTATTATTTTGAGCAATTTTCTGGCTGTCTAACCGTATAGTTGATGAACACTTAGCGTACACTGTTGTAGTTAAAAATCTATCTATAGTTTGAAAGAATGCCTCGGTTTATATGAGGTTTAACCTTAATACAAAAACCGTTTATACTCTATTTTTCTATCCGTATACCCTCAGTTTGTTCTAACCTTATTTAGAGCCGGATTCGTTTAAATAAAACCTTAATTTAAGGTTTACCTAACATTTAGCCCTTTAGACTTTTAGTCCAGAAATTCCAGAAATGGAAAAATAATTTTAAGGCTGCAGGGTACGCAGACATCATTGCACGGTACGCAGTATAGTTATTTATAGCCCAGGTTATGTTCTTGACTGCTATAGGGTACGCTGGTTATTATAAGCTTATTATACCCTTCTTTTTATATTATAGCTTATAGTGATCAATTCCAACAGTTATTAAAGCTCACAAATAGTTATATAGATTAATGTAATTTATATTAACTAATCAAACTTAATAAAGTATAGTTCTAAGATCTAATATATATATTACATTTACTTATACATTACATACGTCTAAGCATAAATTAATGTTAACCTTAACCCTATAAATAGTGTAATGTATCAGCTCCTACTACTTTTACCTAATGTAGATGATAAGCAAGCGCGTACTTGAAAAAATTACCTATAACCCTGGAAGCATACCCTTGCTAAAACTACTAATCTTTAATTAAAATCTCCTAAATTAAAACATAATAATTTAACATTAAAATGTGAAGCATAAGCTTATGCACTGCTTACTAATCAGTAATACCTCCAAGTTATAACGAATTAAAATAAGTGGTTATACTACTTTTAGATTAGCCCTTTATTTAATAAAAGTAATATAAATAGTAGGCATTATAAATTTTATACCAATAAATAATGCATTAGAGTACTAAATGTAGAATAATAATATATTTTAATTAATAATTTGTACTTTTAACAAGGATATAATTTTTAGGGTTATGTATGTATATTAAAAGTGTTAACTTAAGCTATAAACGCATTAATTATGTAAATAAACTATCATGTTATTAATATTTTAGTGTTAACTTATCGTTCTTTAATTTGGGAGATTTTAATTAAGGACTGGTAGTTTTAGCAGAGGTACGTTTTCAGGGTTAAAAGTGATTTTTGAAGTGTGCGCTTGCTTATCATCCACGTTATAGAATTTTCAGGGTTATATATAAGGAAAAAAGTTCGCTGTTTGCTTGTATTCGCCGTTCGCTTATTACGTACGTTAAGTATACACCATAATATTTAAACGAAGCGTTTCCAGACAATAATCCATCCTCTATGCCCAGGGTGGGATTTATAGATCTAGATACAAAGTTAGTGGTTTATGTAGTTTAAAAAGAGTTAGTTTTTAGCAGAGCTAAACGGGGAGTATAGGATGAGAGTTAAGGCAAAGGGAGGGGGGGCGGGGTTTAGATGAGGGATGTAAGTTGGATAAGAGTCAGGATAGGGTTCCTAGAGAAGAAGAATAGGTGTAGGCAGGGTTATATGGTAGATGATGGCGGAATTGTGGATGGGTGGATTCTGATTGTACTTCATGATTGGATCTACCCACTACTGACAAAATACATGTTTTACAGCCAATATATCAATATATAAACTTAGACTAAACGCCAAATTTGACCGTCTTTCCTCAGCACCAGCTATTACTCATCGAGAATTCTCCTCCGCAACAGCATCAAACAACGCCGCCTCGTTGCACCCCACCGGGGCAGAAACATATAGCTCCCTTCTCAACCTTCCCGTCCCTCCACCTTTTCCAGACGCTTCCACTCTGTACGCCGTCTTGGAATCAGTCAGATATCGTCTCACCACGATCGGCATCGGCTCGTAAGCACCCGGGGGTGCAACCGTGACGACTTTTGCTTCAAGGACGAGCGATGACGTCATCGGACCGGAAGGATAAGTGCGGGGTGGGTAGGTGCTTGGGGAAGATGTGCTACTGGGCGGTGGAGTCTCAGAGTAGGCCCAGGCGTGAGGGGAGTAGCTCACTTCGTGCTGGGTGGCTGTTGCGGGGCCGTAAACGGTGGTGGTCGTGGTGTAAGTTGAGGTTGTGTAAGTCGAGGCCGCATCGTTGTCCATGGGGTGTGAATGGGTTGGAGTGTCTCGTTGCGTCGGGGCTGTTGCACGCACGGGTGCAGACACAAGAGGAATAGCGCGGGAAGAGGAGTTGTTGGTTGTCCAAGCTTGTTGGCGAGGGGGAGGTGCGTCATGGTAGGTCAACTGGGCGGGAGGTTGCTGGCGAGAATTGGTGCCTCCCGTGAGCCAGGGCAACCAGGACGACCTTGATCGGTTTTCGGCACGGCGGCGATTTGATTCTTGTTCCTTCATCTGCACCGCGACGGCGAGACGAGCGAGTCGGGCCGCGTGCGGATTGTTGGGGTCGGTCACGGCCGAGAACGAGGTCCCGGTTGCTTCATTGACGCTGGAGTAGGCTACCACGCCGGGACTATTTAGATCTGGCTCGTGAAGGGGAGGAAGCTTCAAGTCTCTGGGCATCGTGAAGGTGAAGTGGAGGTGTCTGAGGGGGCAGGCAGTCGGGGGTTGATAGACGAGGGTTTGGAGGTTCGAAGGTTGAGAAAGTGCCTTGGTGCGAAGATTCCGTTGCAGAAGAAGTAAGGAGAGCATAAATCGGCGACTTGGGGATTGGGATGGGTCTGCTTTCCTGAAGTCAGGTTGCTGCAACTTGACCCTTCACGTCCATCAGTGACACAATACCGCAAGGCTCCCGGCGTGACATGCTCCGCCACTGACCACCAATCCGCAAGGTAGGTACTTCGGCAACCCCAAAACAGAAAATGGAAATCTCAAGGGGGAAGGAAGAAACGCGAGCGGCATTTAGAAATTCTCGGCTTGTCACCATTCAAGTCCCATCTTTGCTGGGCTGTCGGCCGAGAGCTTGCATGATATATGTGGACCGCATCTGACACCCATATAAGCCGGGCAAAGGACTTCGTGCCAAGGCAAGCCACTCCGCGCTGTTGATGCTTGTTTCAGACTTTCCTGCGTCTCTGAGTGGAGGGCAACAAGAATAGGAGCACAATTCGCGCAAGCAATGCCGAAAGATGGACCCATCACCGCTGGCTGGACCCGGTACACCATCAGAGCCTGCCGCGCTGGCGCTTGCATCATGCACATGCCAAGCAACTCAAAGTCATTCTTGTCAGCGCAGAGCCTTGTCGATTGTAATTTTGGCACGAGTATTCGGGGAGCGTTTGGAACGATGGACTGAAAGTTAGGGAGTACGGAGTCCCAACCCAAGTCCGCTCACAGTTGTTCCATTCCATTCATTTCCCTGCTTCTTGCGTGTCCAGCAATCACCGCAATCACCGCCACCCCGCATCACAAAATGGGGTTACGAGACTGGTTTCGGCACTTTCGAGCCAAAGTCTACGACACCTTCGGAATCTACGACAAGTACACCGATTTCAAAGCCGAAGCCATCTTTACCGACGGCAGCGAGCTCACATATAAGGGCCGTCCTTGGGGCTATGAGTTTGGTCTCTTTAAGGAGCTGGTCGAGGAACACGCGTATGCGGTCAAGGTCAACATGGAAGGGAGATTTTTCAGTTTTCAGTAACAGATTGATGGATGCGAACATGTGAGTACCACCAGCACGTGTTTCTGTGGGTTCACGAGTTAAGTTTTTTGATTCTGACATCCAAGCTTCACAGATGAAACAAACGATTAATGCGAAGGGGTCTGGAACAGGTGGTGGCGGCCTAGATAGGCAGCTATATGTTACAGTAATCGCCGTAATTTTTTATTTCGAAGTGTTCGGTATAGCACAGTTACAAGCATTGCTCTACCTATTTTAGCGACCCAAATCAATTCAATTACGATGGAGAAACATTTCAAAAGCACACCAGAGTTTTGACAAGCGACATAAGGTACCTAGGTTCTATTTGATTGACTAATCAACTACGATTAAGGTACTCTGGTAAAGTGAATTCATCTTACCCTCCCCCCATTCCCTATGGCCTTCTGCACTTCTTTCTCTAACCCTGTAGCCCATAAATCACATCTTAAGTTCCCATCTCGGAGTCGGAGTGCTTGCGGTTGTCTGGAATGGAGATGATTAGTCAACCCTCCAACGACACCAAAACGGCAGCACCAAGTGCATGCCAGGATACATACATCGCGCCGCCTAACTTCCAATGCGCTCAGCCAGGGCAATAAGACGGTCGGCATAGGGACTGTCGTCGGCGCACTTGAATGCAAGTGACGCTTTCGAGTTCTTGACATTGACTTGGATCGGGCGAGCGTTGCTTCGGACTGACAAGGCACCTGAGCAGACGCTGGCGTTGGAGCGGACGAGGGAGTTGGAGCTGCCGTTCTTAGGATTCAGGTAGAGGGCGCCATTTTGGCTTTTGCTGAGGACCTGCCAGTTGCCAGACATGGTGACAACGCTTCGGTGTTTGAAGGGGTGGTGAGAAAGGGAGGTTGAGACCCGGCGCTGGAAGTCAAACTTCGGAAAGAGGGGGTCTGGCGGTTTTCCAGCAAGATTTTCGAGGGGGTGCACAATCGTTCATTTTCGGAACCGGCCGCTCGGAGAGCAAAAGCTTTGCTCAATCTCCGAACTCGGACACTTTTTGGCATGGCAAAAAAAAAAAAAAAGAGACAGCTGGCTCTTGCGAAGCAACGGGCATTTGTGAGGCTAGCATCAGACATGTTCAGTCTTGTCAGTGGGCCTTTGGGAGCTCTGAGCCTATGCAGCTGGCTGCATTATCCGACGCCCGACGCCCGGCATAAGAGCAAACACCAACGAGAATTCAATAGCGAATGCACTTTCCCAACAAGCCAAGGTTTTAGTCAATGTGCTTACAGTACCCCCCAAACAATCCAGTTCAAAGCCCCCTGAGAGGCCAGGTTGGATGGCACGGCGATTCCTGCTGACAAATGTGCGCTAAAGCTGTGTAACACCTCGCTCAGGTTCTCAAAAAACATTCCCCTCAATCTGTCCAGTTCTGACCAATCAGTCACTTACATCACATGAAATGCATTTCTCGGAGCCTTGCACCCTCTCAGCGAATTTCTAAATCACTAAAATCGCTCGACCAACCCGCATCCTCATCACATCCGCCGTCGCAGCCTCGGTCATGCTGGATGTAATGGCGGTGCGCGGCCATTCTGAGTGCCATATCGGAGGTCAAGAGGGATCGCACATCAGTCAACACCCGCTGTTGACCCAGGGTCTGGAGGTAGCCTATAGAGGGAGTTGGTCAGGGTTGGGGGAGAGAATTACCCATTTTTCGAGACATAAACCTACTCGTAGACCTGCACGCTCCTCCGTACAGCTGCTTCAGCTTGTTCCAGAGCTTGGGGAGGATGGGCCCTGTGAAGGCGAAGATGGCCGCCACTACGGCAATTGAGATGGAGATGGGATCCATGGCTGTGTTGAAAGTTCGTGCGGAGTCTGGAACGCGTCGGAGATGGCAGAGTCCAGATGCGATGCTGGCACTAATAAGTAACAGTCTCGCTAGAGGGGGTGTTACATGGGTTCGATCCACACGTCCACAGCCTGCCCCCGCAATCTTGCAGGGGGTTGGGGCACGCAGACGAAGTCATTCGTCACGGGGTGTTTGAACTTCCTGTTCGCCTCACTTATGCGGTCACCCGCGAAAGCATGCAGAGCACGTACAGTAGCTTACACTTTGCCGCAAACTACCGCTGCACTAAAAAGCGCAGAACGTTCATTATTTTTATACAGTGGTAGTTGCTATTTATCTGACATACTTATCTCTGCAAGCACAGACTTAAAAAATTTAAGTGGGGGCGCTTCGGGCCATCCCCCGGCCCGCGGGCCAACCCCCCCAACCCACAACACATGGTCTGTGCCAATGTACTGTGGGGCCCAACTCTAGACACTTAAAATTAAACTCTGTGGCTCGTCTGCGCGAAAACCGAAGCTGCGTTATTGGTAAAAAATAGCTGAATAATCTGCAAACACTTCTTAATTACTATGCGCATAATAAACCTACCATATAGAAGAATACATTCTGAGGATAACCTGAATCTAAGGATTTTACATCTGAAGTCAAATTTAAATTTGGGTCATTATTGGTAGAAATTCAACCTCAGAAAAAGCAAAGTTTTTAGATTTTTTAAATCGAAAAAGAAGCTCCGGAACGGCATTTAAAGAACATGTATAACAAGGATAGCCTTTTAAGATCTATTTCTAAATAAAATTTTCACTATAGTGCGGCTATAATTATTTACTTTCTAGACTGAATAGCAAGATTTCTAAGAAAAAAGCAAATATTTTCTAACAAATTGAAGAGGTGAATGTCAGAAAGAAGGGGGTTCTGGACCCCGGCCAGAACATCATGAAGGTGTGGCTATGTGTTGGAAGCGCGGCACTCTGGATTCTGTGGAATTGAGGGGGTTGTAACTGCGTGATTCTATTGCTTGTGTTCACTCTGTTCCTCTGGCTCTGGCTGGAAGCCAGAGGCTTCTTTATAGACTATTCTGCAGGATTCAGGCTTCATCACTCTGGTGGCTGAGGCTCACTGGCGTACTGGCAGTGCCAGGTATCCAGTCAGCTCCGCTGACTAGATGCCCAGGGCCTCTGAACCCCCTTCTTTCTGACACTTCGTGACTTTCCTTTACCGTGCAATCCCCAGCCTTCCTTCCGCCTAATAAAATCCCCTAAGCCGTTACACCACACAACCCCAATAGCAATCCATCCTCCGATGCTGCAAACATTAGCCAAAACCCATATTTCAACTTGTAGTCTAAAAAGGCGGTTAAGTGAAACTGTAGAAAAACTGGGCGTATTGCGGCCCCATTTCATGGCGGCACGCCCGAAGCTGGCGAATTAGAAGGTACTCAGGGAAGATAAGCGACGGTTTAGGTGGGAGCACATCTGGTCAGCCATCCTACCGTGCCCCGCACCTGCATCCCAGCGGGCGGACAGGGGAGATACGTCCCTTGCTGTTGGTTCTGGAGATTGGGCAATCTGCCTCTTCCCACGAAAATCAGATTGGCCCCTTTCGCTGCCCGAAGACTCGCATCTTCCAACATCCTCCTTCTTTTGACTTTCTTTGCTCCTACTCACCCGAACTATTTTCCGTCCCAGGAGTTAGTTTCAGCGTCTGGTTGGAAGCAGTCATGATGCGTAGCTCCGTGCCACTTTTTCTGTTGTCGCTCCTAGTGTCGCCCCTCGCGTCCCCTGTATTTGGACTACAGAACGCGCAGCCACAACCCCTCGGGGTGACAGCGGACAGCAGTGACCACGTCCGCATTGTCCCGCACCAGGCAAGTGCTGAAACCTTGGAGCGATACGATACTTTTCTCCGCCGGCATTGGCTCCTATTCCACATGGCGACAAGCCAACCACTTGGGCCCGGATATAGTCTTTCGTTGGCGTTTTTCGAGAGCGCCGACGGCGTGGGAAGCTGGGGTCTGCTGATCAGCTATGAAACCATGAAGGAAGAAATGAAGTATAGCATGAGACGATTCTTTCAAACGCAGCATCTGCAGCCTCTTGATCCAACCACAGACCGCTTCATTTACGCCATCACCCCGCGCCTTCGGTTCGCTCGATTCTTGTCCAACCGTGGCAACGTCTCGGTATTCAAGCCCCTGGTCACCGACAAAAATAAGCCATCGACTGTTGTGGGTGCCCTGTACACGTCAGGGGACCCTCGGCACTCCGATGCAATGGCCACTATCGGCGGAGTGGTTCTTGCAGTCAATGAGCGCGAGGAGCGAGCGTATTACGGCATCACGCTGGCTACAGTCTGGAACGGGGAACCGGAGGAAGAGCTTGCTGCCAGTCCATTTCCAGACAATGATATGCAAAGGCCATTCTACTCCCCCCCTATCGACAGGGGCGAGAGTGAAGTTGTGGTCGAAGTTCTTGACGACACCACCTCGGCCATTATTAGCGACGACGCTGAGCCAGCTCCGACGGACGGCTACCGAGTTGCCGCATCCATCCAGGACTATCAACTAGCAAGTGACAAGCCTATCGATTTAAACCTTCGGTTCGGAATATGGGCGGGTAACTGGGCCCTGGTGACGCTGGATGACCAAGACTACCCTCACACCAATCGTCTGAGATCGGGGGAGGCTATCGGGCTCGGAGAGGAGGAGCCCGCCGCCGGCAGCACCTTGTTTGTCGCAACAGCCAATGACTTTGCATCACTGCCCCGGTGTACTCTGCTAGACAGCGGTGTTGATGTGATAACGCCATACACAGCCGGATCTAGGAGAGCCAGTCGATTCCAACTGCAGCCGGGTTCTAAACTTCACACTCGCGACATTGGCGCATGGATCCTCGAGGAAACTAGCAAAGGGCTCAAAGCATGCTACCAGATTGTTGCGCTCGAAGCCCCGGATATGATCTACGCCATTCCCATGATAAAAATATTAGGGGAGGCGTCCCGTTCTCGCCACACACTGACTCTTCCGGTAAGTTCTTGGGAATTGCTGCCGATGGCGTCTCTGTAGATGCAGTCGGATGCTGGACGTTAGGCTTACGTTTCTATTTCAGGGTACCATGGATAATGTTCCGTACATTGAGCTGTTTGACTGGTTGCATCACCGACAAGAATACAACGTCACCGGTGTTGTGGTGGAGAATATATATTGGGGCTAGGTAAGGTGCTCCTGAGAAGTGCTCGTGTCTGGCATTTAATCGCCTAGCAGAGAACTCAGCACAGTCAATGACAACGAACTCTCCCTGACCTTACTGCCGAGGTGGTAATACAATCGCGTCATTTTATCTTGGGGCTTAGAAACCCACACGAGCGTGTTCCTGTCATCAATGTTGCTCTGCTCAGCTTCTCCATTCACACCTGCCTTCTCCCCCCTATCTAAATTACTCGGACGGCACTCTTTCCTAGCCACGGCGCTGTAAGTCTCGGGTGCGAATGTCGTGCTGAGTCGACAACTGAGGATACAAATTGTCGTCGATCGCAGCTGACGTAGTCCAATAACTAAAAATAAGGAATATCAGTCTCTACCCCGGACGGCCGGGGGCGTCCATACAAAGACCCTGGATTTCGAATGGCATAATTTACCCCAACCTCAGCTTGCGCGCGAGCAGGATTCCCTCACGCGGCGTCAAACAGTAGGGACCTCTCGCTGATTAGACAGGTGCAAACGGTCGTTAGGATGCAAACGATGTCTGCCAACCCTTATCACGGCGACTTGGAGCAGTTGTGGCCTTAAGGGCTCAAACAGTCTTAATTCACGTCTGATCGTTACCGCCCGGCCAAGGCCTTTATGGCCAATGGTCGGGTAGTAGGTCTCTGTTACAACCTGCACCCAGGGTGGGTCAGACTGTAAGGCAGTACGCCGCGGGGTTATGAACAGTAGTATCATAACCCAGGTCTGGACATTAGGCCGTCGATACCTGGGGCATCCACGGCGGACCAATCATTCAGGACAGAGCCAAAAGGCCATATACAGCCAATTAGAGAGGTCCTATAGTCCCGGAGGGCCGGGACATCGGGATACCTACACAGTCCAGGGGTCCCGGGGCTTCGTGATATCAGGACTAGATATACTACTTCTATAATACTAAAATAGTTCCCTATATAGATAGGTAGACTTGTACCCTTAAATAATAAACTATTCTTATTCCTTACGTAAGTAATATTGTTAGGTTCACTAACCCTAACCCTGATAAGTAGAGCCCGCAGTTGCCTGCCGGCACAGCGATTCCTGCGCACGATCGGCACTATTCGCCCAGCCAAACCGTATTAGGAATTACTACGCGCTAAGAACTGTCGCCTCCACAAGACTCCCCTGTAGCCCACTTGGCGCAGAGGCAGTGTAAGCCACTAGCCCAGCCAAGTCGGCGTAATAACTGGCCGTGTGGCAGCCTCAGGCAGCTGCACCACCAACTATAATAACACGGCTCCCGCTCTACAAGATAGAAAGAATATTATCAACTCTTTAACTTTCTTGCCAACTGTTAACTCCATGCCTTGTGTCAGAAAGAAGGGGGCTCAGAGGCCCTGGGCATCTAGTCAGCGGAGCTGACTGGATACCTGGCACTGCCAGTACGCCAGTGAGCCTCAGCCACCAGAGTGACGAAGCCTGAATCCTGCAGAATAGTTTATAAAGAAGCCTCTGGCTTCCAGCCAGAGCCAGAGCCACAGAGTGAACACAAGCAAATATCACGCAGTTGCAACCCCTGCAATTCCACAGAATCCTGAGTGCCGCGCTTCTGACAGTAAGAGATATTTCTATTATAACCTAGTAGTCTCCAAACCAGTCTATAATTCCCTTCGCCACCGTAAGGCCGGTAGCGCACAAGCCAGTCCTAGCCGCCACCGCAGAGAACCAACGATGCTTACCCACAGTAAATGGGACATTTTTGTTCCGGAGGGACGCTATCCCAATTCTAAACATTGCAAAGCTTAGCATCAGTCCTAATAAGGCTCAAGCCAACAAGGTGCATAGAGGGTGTGTAGTATTTAATTACAGGATGCCTGGGTTACAGATAGTTCTCGTATTATTATCAATTGGGGCGCAGTGTGCTGATAGCCGGGTAAGTTAGGCTGTAGCACAGACCGATCAAAGAACTTTGCCTCATCCTTCTCCCTGGCCAAGACATGCTCTTTCCAAATGTGGCAGAATGTGAATAAATGTCCCTTTAACCCAACGGAATAATTACAGAAGTTCACTCGTCTCAGCTTGAAGTACCTACAGTTCAAATAGCTCGTGCGCTGAAGATAGGCAGCGCGGCAGCCGAAGACCCTGTTATAGATGGCTGCAAGCCCCATGCTCCATCGGCTCTATCAAACCTAGCAGTCCGACCGAGGATTCAGTTCATCTTATTAGAGAATGCAGATGGCACGGCTTCTACCGCTTCGCGAAAAATAGCCCGGTCGTATGCCACGAGAGAATCCCATGCCCAAGCCAGGCGAGAGCGGATGGCCAAGCATCAAGACGCCAAGAGACGAGAAGCTAGGTAAAACACTTTACTGCCGACTCTGCATATCCCTCCTCCAATAAGGAGACCAATCCTGTAACTACTGCTGCAGCCTTACAGAACGCTAACGGCAGTTTAAGTCGGTGTTGGCGAGCCCGAAGACCCTGCTCTCCGCTGCCCCCACGGACCCCTTTATATCAGCTGCAAGACTAATCTCGGCGCTCGAGTATTACCTCCTCGACCACCGTAAGTCGTTACATAATCCTACTCCTTTACTTCTCTAAGGTCTTGGCTAAGTGTAATAACACGATCTCTGCTAACGGCAGCAGTTGTGAATGTCGTTATCAGCCGTAGTAATTTCACTATCTGCACTTTCCCGACTCCCGAAGCATATATGTGGAGAATAAAGATGGAGTGGGTATTGCTGGCATTAACGGACCTTGGTGTGTTAAATAGCATCCTTATCCTGGCCTGTCGTAGTCTGTACTCCCTATATAGCAGCCGCCCCTATAGGTACTTGAAGTATACCCCCAGGTATAAGATGGCTTGCATCGCGTCTCTGAACAAGGCCATCTTGGAGGAGGGGAGCAACCCTTATACCACAACTATAGCCAAAGCGGTTATACTGGCTGGAGATAAGGTAGGTAGTTCTACGTTTAATTGTGCCTCGGGATCTAGTGGAGATACCTAGTGTTAACATCTTATTCTTCAAGTCTCCATTAGGGATATTCTAACTGCAAGGCAACACACTGAAGCCGCTTTACAAATGGTAGCATTAAAAGGAGGCCTTAAAGCTCTTAGAACTAGTGGCTTTCTAGCTGGAATGATTGATGCGCTTTCGAGCGACTAAAAGAGAGAGTATGTTTTGTTCTCGTACCCTGTTTTGTTCTAGAGGGCCTTGAGGCTAACACAGACCTCAGCATCGCGGTCAATAGCATTTTAAGCCATTACAGCAACTTCAGGACTTTGGAATAATGATAAAGAAGTAAACTCACCGCACAAGTTGGAGTCTAGATTGGATGCGGCAACCTTAACACAAATAGAAAATATTACCTATTGTAATGTGGGCCTCCCACACGCCTTGTAACTTGATGCCAATGGCTTCGAAAGCAGCGCCCCCCTGGCTTATGGTGGGTAATTATGTCGGTGGGGCGATTGCCGCCTGTCTTTGCACTGGTCACGCATCCTCCCACTGTTAGCAGCCGTAATTATGCCCTCGTTTTACCCCGAGATGCACCAGTAATATGAGATCAGATCACGTTCTCCAGGCACGGGGCTCCGTGATACCTGCCGTGAGTTATAGGTGCTTAAGATAAAGTGTTCTTGTTTACCTTATTTGTTTAGAATTACGTGCATTTACTAGTCAGGGTGGCGCAGCATGTAAACTCCGCATATGCCCAAGGGGGGAAGCTGCAAGGATGGGCACTGGTGATGCTTATACCACGTTGGTGCGAACCCTGCAATTGCCAAAACCGCAGTTACATAAAGGAGTGCATGCTATACTGTACCACTTTAGCTTGGTATTGGCCAACCCCAGACATGAAAATTGCTAATGGCAACCTGCGCTGCACCACTGCATAACCTAAAGTGTTCTGGGTTATCCCACAAACCCCAGGTTAGAGGAGAATAAGAATTATCAAGGTTGTCTTGTTACGCATCTGAAGAGCGCGGGGAGAGGGATTTGACGCGAGGATATAATATAAGAGCAATTCTGATCACCAGGTTTGTTTATATAAAGCCAGCAGCCTCCTCCATATTTTGTTTTTGACTTCTCGACTCCAACACAATCCGGAAGTTACAGGACATCTACTCAAAACTTTGCCTAGCTAATCCCTTTGTCCTGCCCTATCTTTACCTGTTCCCTTCCTCGCCAGACTCTCCTAACCTCCAGAGCCACTATTTACTAGCTATTGAACTAGCCGTCATCATGAAATCCAGCTCCCTCGTTGGTCTCCTCCTTACGGGATTCACGACTGGGTATACTCTGTATCCCCGTAACGACGATACCAGCCTCGAGGGTGGTATAATTACTAGCGCAGACGATCCAGATGGCTATTACCGCGCTACACTGGGCGCAGACGGCCAGATCACCAACAAGACCTTTATGCCTCTGTCGGGGCTCACTCACAAGCAAAGCGCCGCCCTTACTCCTCGCGGGATTCCGATGAACCATATCGAGTGCAGCGGTGGGGGTATGAATGTAGCAGACTGGAATACCGCCTGGGGCCTCTTCACCAACCAATGCGACACGGGCTTCGGTGCATATATTCGCGAGGCGGCCAGGGTTACAATCGGGGGCGCTGCCGCCTGGGTTTGTAATAAGTCGGATTATTTTGCTCCTTGCGTTCGGTGGGAATATAACGAGTTTGTGAATACGATATCTGTCCGCTGTGGTGGCCTCGGCTCCGGCTTCGCGGACCTGGACTCGTGGGGGAAATCATACGGCCGGAACAGGGTTGATCAAGCCTTCTGTAACACATATGCCTGAATTTTTTCAAATGATAGTAACTTGAACTGGGTGGGCTTTCGACGGATTGGAGATCTTTCTGTGGTTTATAACTGTCGCTACTATGGTTTTACTTGCACGCGCATCCTGTCGTTAATTCCTCCAAGATAGTAACACATTGATGCTTTACTGTCAAAAACACACCGCTCTTCGGCTGATTCTAGCGGTGAGTTCATGGATAAGGGTAGTCAAAACCTAAGCTGCGGGTGGGAGAACACCTGTTCCTGGAATGTCCAGCCGCACGGGTCGTAGACTGAGGGACGGATGGAGTAGTGGCAAAGGGAGGCGGAGAATACTATGCCCTTGCCCGCTCCTGCATCGCTCACTAGTCGAAGGGGTTGTCGCATGTTAGGTCGGATGCCTAGAATCGAAGATGAGGCGTCGACGCTACTATGGGCCATGATGGTGTAAACAGAGTGAGCGTAGACGATGTCCATCCTACCAGTGAGGTCATATTTCGACGCGGTATCGTCCTAGACGATGCAGGGAGAATACGGCGATCGGGCGACGGCGTGGAGCTAGCATCGAGCCGGAAGCTGTAGCCACAGACGCATCTCGTAAGGCTCGCCATAGTCCTGAAGATCTCCTGTACACTATAGTAACATACGGCCACGATGACAAGTGTGTCCACCCCCGGCTGAGAGTGCTTGCCTCAGCATTCAGTTTTCTGATCCTCGACCCTGAAGGTGCAGCCTCACACCTCGGTGTGACTCTCACCTGCGACCTGTCTTAACCCATCTCGGGTGCGGGCCGCAACATAAATTTCCGTTTCGCACCTTGCCCACGTGACATTGCTTACCCCATCGACCTCTGCACCGGTTTGGCGAGTGCTATGGCCCAAAAGCTTTTAGGTTATGAGGGGCTCATGGGCCTGGCCGGTGGGGCCTATGTCGTCTTTCCAGCCTTTAGTGGGCTGGCTGACGTAGCAGTCGCTTCTTTGGCATTCTGTGCCTATTTTGTGGTCGAACCACACGCTTCCATTCGGCTTGAGCTTCCTGATTGGTGATTGTGTGTCAAATTGCTTGGCCGCCTTGTTTCGCCCTCCGTTGACTGGCGGGGGTTTTCGGAGGGTTGTCATCTTGATGACAATCGGCATGTCCGTGTTGGTTCCATAGGGGGTGGAGCAGTTCTCAGGCTGGGGAGGGTCTTCCAGCACCCTCTACCTATCTAGGTACGTATACAACTGACAATTTCAACGCGTATTAACCAATCGCTTCGTGCCTTACCATATCGTTGGTACTGGCTTCATCTCGCGTTGATGCCTAATTGAGCGGGGACTTTCTTACAAAAGCCGCCTATTTCTAAGGGGCGACCCATCTTAAAGCTTCCGAGGGCATCGTCCACCTTGCGCGCAAGTAGCTCTGTAGCCTCCTATATTTACCTTGCTGACTTCCGACACGGCCATCTGAAAACTCGGAGATACCGAAGTTTTTAGCCATCTCCCAGCGCCTCTCTCCTACGCTGCCGAGCAGCTCCGATAAGGTATCTGCTTGCGGAGATGCGTCTTCAACATCTCCCCCTTCTCTTCTCCCTCTCTCTCCTTGCCACCGCGAACTTCATCCACGTAACGCCCCCAACCCCTGGCCTCTCGCTGGGCAAGATCCTCGGCCCCGATATACTCGGTTCGAAACTGGGTTTCCTCGACTGTGCCAATGGCGGCCGTGCTATGCGCGCCATCTGCGATGCAATCTCAGCGCGTGTTCAGGCCGCGCTCGCAGCCGCCAACCTGCGAATCGACAGCTCTGGCCTCCTATTTACCTACGACAACCCAACGGCCATCAAGATCCCCACAGGCCACGCCTGCTCTGCCACCGCCTCGATTCGGCACACGCGTTCCCAGGCTGTGCTCCTCGCCCCTACATCGCTCGACTTTTTCGGGAACCCGCTGAGCGCCAGTGATCCGGCCCTATTCCTTGCTGAGATTCCAGTCAAAGTTGCGGCGCAGGTTGATGTGCGGCAGAAGTTTGGACAGATGCTGTTTGGCAACTGTCTCTACATCGGGCGGGATGAGTATGAGGTGAGGGGGAGGCTGCAGACAACGGCGAGCGTGGCAGCCTTGTTTAGCATTGGGCCGACACATCTGAAGACCAACGATAAAGGGGATTGGGTGTTTACCATTCGACCCATGTTTAAGATGGCCATAGAGCTGGGGAGCACAGATGTCAAGCTAGACAGTGTGCACGGCAGGAGTCCCTTTACTGGATTGGTCACGGCGTTGTTAGGGGGAATATCGTCCTTGCTTAAGGCGGTGACTCAGATGTGCCTCCTAGATGTGGATAGGGCGTTGGTGGATTTGCGGGTGATGGCGTCTGATGTTGGGGTGGGTGTGACCATGAACCTTCCACTCTCCCTGTATCGCGAGACAGTCCAGAAACTGGCGCTGGCTTATGTAGAAGAAAAAAAAGGGAGGGTGACGTCAGAGTTTTCGGCCGACATGGAGAAGAAGTTGAGGGAGCAACTGTCAAAGGCTTTAGGGCTTGATGCGAATGGCGAGAGGACCTTTGTTGTCAGGAAAGAGTTTATTTGGGTACTAAACATGTTCGGGGCTGGGGCAGATATATTTGTAAAGAATGATCTGCCGGAGGACAAGGAGCTCTAGGCGGTTAGTTTGTTTTGTATGTACTGCGGGGACGTCCTCTCCCGCTACGGGTACGCGGACCCCGCCTCCCTTGAGGTAGTCGGAGAGCGGACGAGGGTTTCTGGGCCAAATCTATTTCGTCGTCTCGTTGAGGCCTTTAGCGATGGCAGCAAACATTGCAGCCTTGAGAGCCACGACCATGACCGACACCAAAGAGTTGAGGGCGATGGAAAGCGGCCAATTCGGAAGTAGGCAGCCCTGATACATGACGAGAGTGATAACAATGGCCGCAAGGGAGGCAATCATAATACTGAGCAGGACAGCGGACTTCCACTAATGCTCCAAAAAATGTAAAGACTGGGCCCCAGCCACCTTTCGACCCATTTTGGGCGAGTCTTCCCCCTCGCGGCGGGAGTGAGGTTAAGTTTAGGCAACTGGTAGGGGAGCGTCCTCCCCAAGGAGGTTAGGGCTAGGGCTGCATTGTTTTCGCGGAGCGCACTAACTTCCGTTGCAAGAGGGGGATGGGTTGTCATCAGCAAGTGACGGTGACGGAGCTAATGCTGTGCGACACACGCTGCGGCTGAGTTTGGGAACCGGATGCGCATCGCGCTAACTGCTTTCGAAAGGCATTGCTACCACAAGGCTCTAAGATATAGAGGGAGAGGAAGGTGCGGTGGCTTGACATCACCCCGCTTAATCACTTCCTCTCATGTTCGAGTCGTTTGGCGGAAATGCGACTGCTCAACGCGGGGAGCCTCGAGCTTGTTGACGTGCGCGATGACGCTACGCCTCCTATGCGATCCCATCGCACACCTAGGCTCATTTCATGTGATCTTTATACTAAAGGTTAGACCATCTGCGATTTCTCTAAATATTATTGGTTTCTAGCCCCAGTGGGTCCACTGGGTCGGCGCACTGCGCCGAACCCTCTGGAACCCTCTGGAATTAGTAAGTTTCACCTTTTGAATTTCACTAGTTTCTACTGGATTCCAGTTACCACAGCGGAGCTGTGGAAGCCTCTGGAACCCAGTGAGTCATACAAAGCACTTACGTAGCCTACGGCCACTATTCCAATCTTATATAGTAGATAGAAGGCTCTAGAAGCCGACCACAGCCTACAAAAGGCCCTCTCCTCTCTTGTATCTAGCCTTCTATAAGCAAGCAAATCACACTATTTATTTAGTCATATTATTACAACCTGCACCCGACACAGGCCTCGAGAGGACTGGCGTGGGTTAAGACAGAACGTATAGCAGGACGCTAAAGATTGAGGGGCGTTCCGAAGACGGCTTATTAAGCTAGCACTTTTAGACAGGGGGTTTAATATTACTATAGGTCGCTGTCACTATAATGTACAGAGGTGAGTCTGAACAGTAGGACATAAATGAATAATTGAATATTAACGTAAGGAATTAGAAGTCCCTTACGGCTATCATAGTTACAAAAATGACTATTTATACTGGCTAATTAAGAGGTAGTTTATACCTGTCTTTATAAGCTGTATCTTTATACTCCTTAAGGGGAGGTATTATAAAAACCTTTTTCTTTATAACCTTATAAGTCTCTATTAATAAAGACAGGTTTTAGTATAAAGACTCTTCTAACTAGTTATAAGGGCTTTAAATCTTTACACTTTTAGCTTAATATATAATACTATATGTACTGTTCTCCTACACTATTCCTTTTATAAGGAATCTGTTAAGCTGTACTGGCTTAAGTGACAGCTTGTAAAGTCGTTATATAACTTCCCTCCTTTAACGTTCATTTCTTATAAAGAACTTATAAGGTAAGTTCTTCCTGTAACTATACTAAAAAGAAAGTAACTAGTTATAATCTTTTATAAGAACTTAATTACCTGTTAATCTATTATAAATATTACCATAAATCCTTATTCTTATTATATTTTTAAGTCTTTCCAGTACTTTATAAATAACACCTTTAACTAATATTCCTATTATAACGAGTGAATGTTTCTTATAACGTTTTTAATATAGACAATTCCTTATAGAACTTTATAATCCGTTAAAAGGAAAAGTTAAATAAGGATAAGGATATTACCTAAAATAAAATTAATATATTTAAACTGTAATTAACGTAGAAACGTGTAAAGCTTTACCACTTCTAAATTTAACGTCACGCCTTTAAGGGTCGCACTTATAAGGCGTTATTACAAGATGATAAAGTCTTCTGGTTCTAAGAGGCTGAAAAGGTACACTTAAATATAGATCTTAAGGAAGCGTTAAAATTTATTAACTAAAACGCGTTTATAAGATCGTTACCCTTAGTAATAATTACTTAATTAGGTTTATAACTCCTTTCCTTTAATAAATAAAACGGTTTTTTTAATATAATAGTAATACGTTTATATTTCACTTCTTAATATAATATATTAAAGTACGTTATATTAAGATATATCTTTACGAGAGGTATAAGTTTAACTTTTATAAGAGTTTTTCGTTATAGGTTGAGAAATAAGCTTTTAACAGCTTTTTTTTTTTACTTCTGTTAACACTAACTGGGTTTTCGTTATATGTTAATTTCTATTCTTAATAGATATTTATTATATAAATACGCTTTTCTACTATATATTACTATATAAATAATTTAGGAGACTTTAAGGTAGACTAACTTGCTTTTTACCTTTTAACTCTTTCCTTAAGCCTATACGTAACGTAAGCCGTTTAATTACTAAGGGTAAGTTATCTTATAAGCTATTAGTTTACAATTCTGGTTCTTTATATTACTATATATACGATTTACGTAAAGCTTACCAGCTTTAAAGGCCTAACTTCATTATTAAATCTACAGTCCTTTTAACCTTAGTTAAAGGTTTTAATAAATATCTTTCTATACCTACTAAGGAGTTTCCTGCCACTTCCTAAGCTTTATATCTTATAGTAATCTTACTCTTTAGTATAACAGTTTAAATATTAGACTTTATCTTAATTTTAATTTTTATTATTAGTTTTAATTAGTTTAGATTCTTTTAGTGGAACTCCACAATTAAGTTTAAGCACTCAAGAATTTTAATAAGCTTTTATAAATTACTTTTAAAGCTGTAATTTACCTATTTAATAAGATATTTAAATATATTCTTTCCCTTTTATCCTGTCCGGAGGATAATTTGTTGTAAGGGTGGTCTAAAAAAAATTACTATAGGAAATTCAGTCAAAACTGATAAGGAAATTCAACTCGACCTAGGACTGGTCGGTTCATTATCAAAAGTGGGTCTGCTCGGGCCCTTCCGCTCGGGCCCCAAATCACGTGATATGATATGGTTTCAGATACGTCACGTGACCAGGATTCCAAATCTGAAATTAGATTCAGGGTTAGGGTTATGGTTCAGGAGTTATTAGCGTTTCAAAAAATTAAACAAATGGGTATTTAGAAATAAAGACAAGGCTAAATCTAATCAAAGAAGGTGGTTTTATACGTAGAGTTTTACTTAGAATTTAGAACTGGAATTCGTTTTACTATATAAAGCTTATAATAAGAAAGATATTACTATTTAAAGTCCAATAATAATTATGATTTATATAATAACTAGTTAATAAGTAATACAATAAGTTCAATTGCTTACGTTTATTATATAACTTATTACGTAGAATCCAGGACTGGAATCAGTTTTACCATACTGCTTAAAGTGAAAAAGATATTAATGTTTAAAGTTGGAAAATAATAGTTATTATAATAATAACCTGTCGATAAGTAGTATAAAAAGAAGTAATAATTACGTTTCCTATACAGTTTATTACGTAAAATACAGAGGTGGAACTCTTGTCATTATACAGCTTATAATAACATTAATATAAACTTAAATATCTCTCTAGTTTTAATAGCTATTCCAAATCAGGCTTTAGATTAAGAATTACACTTCAAATCTATGCATAATACTACGTTTTTCTATATTATAAACTAAAATAATGACTGGGAAAGTCATGATTTTTTCACTTTGAACCTGAATATCTTCCGTTACTTAACCCTAACGCTGAAAACAATGTGAAAATCGGATTCTACATCATGTGATGCATACTGAAACGTATCATTTGATTATGTAAGCTTTTAATTAATCATTATTAAATTATTACTCTAATTCATCTAGTTAAGTTAAAAAAAACCTTTAGTTTTTCACAGATAGAAATAGAAATAGTATAGTGGTAAATAGCGTAATATAAATTATATAGGTTTCCAGTTCGAATTGCATTTGTGAAAGTGAAAAAAAACTGTAAATTGTAAATTGTAGAATAAAAACTGTAAACCCTGTTGAATAAAGCCTATAAGCCCTGTAGAATAGAGCGTATAAGCCTTATAAAATAAAGTCTTTAAAAGTAAGATTTTTTTTAATTGTTATTCTTTTTATTATTTCTTTAAACTTTATAAAATAACATTAATAAAAAGTAAGATTTGTTTATAAAGATTACTTTTCTTAACCTTAATTATTATTGTTTTTAATATTTTTTACCTTTTTAAACGGATATATTGGCCTCTAGACAGGTTTTCGTCGCTTTGTTCGCTATACGTATTAAAATAAGCTTAATACCCCACGCCAAAATTGCCAGGAGCAAAAGTGAGGAATGGAGCGTCTCGTAGCGTGGCGAGGGCCGTCGCGTAATGACGAACGAAGCGACGCCAGCAATTTTAAGTATTAAAAGATATTTGTTAAAACCTTTAATTAAGGTTAAAAGAACTTTAAACTTAATAAGGAAGTTAGACCTTTAGAATTAGTAAGCTTTACATGAATTATATATATAATAGTATGGAGAATTAAAATTGTAAACGAATAGCTTATAGGATAATTTACCCTTAGTAATTAAAAGGCTTACGTTACACACGGGCTTAAGGAAGGAGTTAAAAGGTAAAAAGCAAGTAAATATACTTTAAAGTCCCTTAAACCAGTTATATAATAATATATAATAGAAAAGTATATTTATACTATAAGTATCTATGAAGAATAGAAATTAGTACATAATGAAAACCTAATTAATATTAGTAAAAGTAAAAAAGAAAAGCTATTAAAGGCTTAATTTTAAACTTATAACCTTCCATAAGGATATATCTTAATACAACGTACCTCAATATATTATATTAAGAAGCGAAATATAAACGCGTTATTACTCTATTAAAAAGCTGTTTTATTTATTAAAGGAAAGGAGTTACAAATTTAATTAAATCATCATTATTAAAGGTAGTAATCTTATACACGCGTTCCAGTTATTAAACTTTAACACCTCCTTAAAATTTATATTCAGGTTTACCTTTTCAGCCTTTTAAAACTAGAGGACTTTAACGTCTTATAATAACACTTTATAAATGTAACCCTTAAGGGTGTAACGTTAGATATAAAAATAGTAGAGCTTTATACGTTTCTATACTAGTTACGCTTTAAGTATATTAATTTCATCTTAAGTAACGTCTTTATCCTTATCTAACTTTTCCTTTTAATAGATTATAAAGTTTTAAAAGGAATTATTTATACTAATAATATTATAAGAAACTTTAGCTTAGTTATAATAAGAATATTAGTTAAAGGAGTTATTTATAAGGTATTAGAAAGACTTAGAAGTATAATAAGAATAAAAACTTATAATAATACTTATAGTAGATTAATAAATAGTTAAGTTTTTATAAAGGACTATAGTTAGTCGTTTTCTTTTCAGTATAGTTACGGGAGGAACTTACCCTGTAAGTTCTTTATGGGAAAAGAATATTAAAGGAGG
>Ga0247760_1001095_pt1 | contig 26996 bp, 20 predicted proteins | sample UWRJL171409R4_FD_179936 | JGI IMG/M metagenome (GOLD analysis project Ga0247760, IMG submission 179936) | Plant litter microbial communities from Arlington Agricultural Research Station in Wisconsin, United States - UWRJ-L171-409R-4 | ecosystem: Environmental > Terrestrial > Plant litter >... | reverse complement strand
CCAGAATTCCCAGCAGCAGTTTCCGGTGGCGTCTGCCCCCCATTACCTCCCTTCTGTCCTTGTCCCTGCCCATCATCCCCATCATCACCACCATCATCCCACTCCCCACGGGAAGCCGGAGCCGGAGCCGGAGGCACCATCCTCATCTCAAACTCCACCCCCGCCGGCGCACAAACCATCCCGTCCTTGCACGGCATCACAACACTCCAGTGTCCCTCGGCACAGCGCTGCCAGGTCGTGACCATGCAGTTCCAGATTCCTTCCATGGCAGGGGCGCAGGTAGTTCCTGGGACGAAGATTCCGTGGGAGCCTGCGTGGGTGTCCATTCGGGTGTCTATGTGGCTGTCGATGTGGGGGAGGACGGGGGAGGTGGGTGTGGCGGTTGCGCGTGTGGTGAAGAGGAGGAGGAGGGTGGTGGTTGTCATCAAGAGGGCGGGGAGGCGGGGGGAGCGGTAGTTTCTGAGGAGGAAGACCCAAGGGGAGGAAGATGGGGAGGTTGAGGTTGAGAGGGAGGTTGAGAGGGAGGTCGACGTTTGTGGGAGGACCAGCTTGGGCCTGGGAAGGTTGGGGTAGGGACTTGAAGACATTTTGGTTGAGATGTGGTGGTAAATTGGTGGTGTGTCTTGTTCGGGGTTTGATGATGTTATGGTCGCGACTGGTGACAATCTGAACTCAATGGGTGTGATGCCGGAATTTGGACAGCATTCACCGACGAGGGAAGATGGGAGTTATACCTCCCCCTTCACCCATTCAACTTCATCACCAGCCTCCTTTCAACACACAATTCCCAACTCCTGTCATCAGCCAGGCCAGCTTCCGTGCAAGCTGACATTTCTGCGGCAGTGTCGGCAAGCGGCGCGTGAAGCGCTATTGTGCGGGAATAGACTAAGAACGTTTAGCTCGTTCATTAGGTCGCACATCCAGTGGCAGATGACAATGTGTCTCGCTGACAACCCTCCCATCTGAGGACTTGGTGCAAAGACTGCTCAACTTTATCCCAAGGGTGGCCGGAAAGAGCAAGTCACTTGCCCAACGGCCGCGCCCAAATCAAAGAAATTACTAGTAGATAACTTGAGGTCTTGTGCAATATCTCTCCCGCCCCCTTTTTCCTTTGAAAATGTACCATTTTTGCACCGTAACCTCCCTTTATTCACCGTATCTCTGATGTTGAAGTGCATTCCTACTGTGCGGCAGGCCGCGCTGGCACTGGTAGAACGAAAAGTCAGTGGAGGAAGTTGCGTTACTGAAGGGACCCAGCAAAAAGTCGAGGATTTTACTGCCGCTGCTGCTGTGCGCGCCTGGTCCAAACCGGTCTCGGGAGGGACATGGTGAACTACCAGGCCCAGTATCGCTTGACTTTCGACTGCTTATCTGTGGATTCTGACCCTAATCAGGGCAAGAGTTTCGCTCTGCTGGCGGCATGGTTTGTCACGAAACGGCGAGGGGAGTGGTGTTCAAGTAAATCACAAAGTGCTTATTGAGAGTTTGGCAGTGCTGAGGGGTTTCCGGCTCCGCAACGTATCTTGTTTGACGCAGAAGCAGCTTCTTGCAGTCTCAAACTCAGCAATATGGGGGACTTCGAGCGCCACAGCGAAGAGGCTTTCCAGAAGAATGCCAGTGCATGCTCCCAAGGCAATTTTATCGACGCGTACTAACTTCTGCCGAAGTATACACCACCGCGCCCCAGAACCCCACTTGACGAACTCAGATCTTCGCCGCCGCAGCATAAATACCCACCCAGCTTCCCCCCTCAGCTGCGCCGCTCTCTCTTCTTCTCCCTTGAAGGATTTAATCTAGACTCTCTCAGATTTACCATCTGGAATGTTGACGTGTGTCATTATTACATCCAATACAAGGCACATTACAGGTGAGTACCACCCAGCGAGAGACAGCCTGCAGAATGGAATCGCTGACAAAAAAAACATACGGATCTCAGATTTTGTTTTTTATCATCTGCCAGGGCGCCAGATTGCTCTGGCTGAGAAGTGAATGCGAAGCTCTCTTAGAGTTACCCCAAGGAAATTGTGTGGGTACCTAGTAGTCATCATCGAATCGCTGCACCACCTGGCCCGTCTTTTGCTGGCAAGGGCAGACAAATTTTGAGCTTATCTGGGCCAAACGACCGCTCTGGGGGAAGTGACCGTTCTGGGGGAAGAACTTACGTGGGTGATGGTGAGGGCGAGGGGTTGTCCGAGATACCGAGGGAAGGTGCCAGAGACTCCTTGTGGGTCGAACATCCTGCGGAAGTGGGAGGCTGAGCACCGACGGATCAGGGGGTTTACCAAGGACGATGATGAGACAGAAGACCGCCATCCCTTTGGGCATGTCGTCAGGTTTGATGAAGTCCAAACTGAACGGCTGGGTTCTGTCTGAGTCCTTTCGAGGGTGATCCGTCTGAGTCCCGTTCATCAGATGGCAAGGTGTTGGGCATGTCACTCGCCAAGTGGTGGAGTTTGGAAATGTGCCGCGAGGTTATTATCAGAAATTTCTTTTGGAGCTCGTATTGTCCGAGGTCAAGGAAGCAACTCGTCTGGATGATCTCATGCGGGCTCCTTGTTGGTCTACGGACTGCATCTTTTTGCTAATGATACTAGGCCACACCCTGGAGAGAAGGCATCAAAATGAGCGCGGGTCACGCGTTGAAGACGATGGTGTTTCAGTTGGAAGTTGCCTACGGATTTCCTACGATTTCATGGCGGAGGGGTTGTCGTTCTGGTATCTATCTTCGCTGCGAATCTTTCGTGCCGACATCATAGACAATGCGAATGAAGCCCTCTATGTAATAATTCAGACCTCGCTGTTTGAATCGAAGGTGTTCAGCTTCACTGCAAAACTACGGAACAAATAGAGATGACGACGATGTAACTAGATATACTCTTCCCTTTCCGTAGCTACTCTGTTCAAATATGTTCTTTCCCATCAACTATCCAACCAGCCTCAGCGGACCTTCCTGTCAGCAGCATGGTAAATTCCCAGAATCCTATTCCATCTTACCCCCGCCCACATTGGCGCACGACTCAGTTCCACATCCTGAATCCGATCACCTGGTCGAGGCGGGTACCGACACACATGGTCACCGCTCTCATTACCCTCTTGCCGTATTGACATCCGCACATCCCGCTTCTCCGATCCCCTCCTCAGATCCAGACACACTAGTGCTGAGCCATCCTGCATCGATACCTTGACCAAAATCAACCCCGCAGCCACCAGTGTCCTGACTTCAGGCTTGATATCAATCGAGAAGCCGCCAGACGAGTGCCCCTCTCTTCTCGTGAACATCTTGTTATACGGCCCTCGGCTAACAAGCACCGTCTCCGACTCCTTGGTCAGCAAATACAAGTACAGGTCTTGCTCATTTGCCCCTGTAACAGCCCGCAGCTCGCTCAGGCTCCTACACGTCACCCGGCCTAGGAGAAAGTCACGCCACGGCCACTCCGTAACGCGGATGCTCTTTGCGACCAAGATGATGAAACCCGCAAGTAGCCAAGCGAAGGTGGCAATATTGAACGGGTCGACGCCTTCTAGCCGGTCACCGACAGTGAAGCCGCATACTAAGCCGCCGATGACAAGTATGCCTGCGCAAGCCAGAACCGTATACACGTACTTGGCGCACTTGACTCGGACCGCCATCTCTTCTATATCCCACTCGTGGCCCTCCTGTGCGAGGCGCTCGCGGCGCTTCTGGACCTCCTCTATGCGCTGTTTGATCGCAGACGTCGAGGCGAGATCCCAGGCTGCTGTGCTGGTAGGAACTTTTGGGTGGGATATTTGGCGATCTGCATGAGCGAGGAGAGAAAGTGAAAGAGGTCGAAAATCGGCTTCAGGCAAGCAGGAGCTACTAGCTGATTGAAAGGTGCGCGTGCGGAGCGAAACCATCGCGGTAAACTCTGGAGGGTTCGGCGTGAGCTTTTCTTCGACGTTGATGGAGAGCAGATCGCCGAGACTGCGCAGCGAGGACTGCAGACGTGAAACTACGTTTGGCGATGTAAGGAGCAAGGGTATCATAACAGCAATGATTTCGCCGAGACTGGTCAGCCGTAACTTGATCGCCTGTTGTTCCATGCCCGGCTCGTCTGGCTCACTGATGCCGTCCTGTAGCTGCATCGTGATGAGGGTTCCACTCTCGAGCTCGTGGGCTTCGATGGAATCCGAATATGTGTCTCGTGACCCAGAGCTAGCCTTGATGCTATCATTACTGCGGTCGGCTTGGGCTTTGCGAATGCTGTTGACGGCGTGCTTTACCTGCGCAAAGGCTAGGTAAGCGTGCTTTGTGAAGCCGAGATAGCTGGATCCCTCAAGCTCCCCACCTCTGTCTTGGTGGACGTAGATAGGCAACGGGCTGTCGGTCGTTCCTCCTTGGTAGGTCACAGTAGAGATGTCGAAGCCGTCAATCGGAAATCCTGACTCGCCACTTGCCATGAGCGGATACACAACGCTGAAGAGACTCGCCGATGTGAACCGGAAAATGGCGGCGCTGTCAGTGAAGTACAGATCCTCCTTGTGGTCTTGCATGTTGATCAGAGCATCGAGCTCTTTTCTGTACTGCGATTGGTGGCCATCACGGTGTTGATACATCGGGCCCATGCCCATTCTCATTCCACCCATGCCCATACCCATGCCACCGCCGCCGTAGTTGTTGTAATTGAAATCATAGTCCCACATGTTATCTCCTGTCTTGTGTTCGTTTCTATGCGCCATGTCGTTTCCCATGCCTTGTGGACCGCCAGTGCCACTAGAAATGCCGGCCTTAGAAGTGTCAAAAGCTTGCATCACGCGTCGCTCCGCCCGGTACTGCTTGCTTGACTCGACAGAACGCGAGGCGTATAGCTCAGGCTTGCGCGCAAGTATCTTCAGCTTTGCGGAGTGCCTGGCTATCCCGGCAAGAGCCCGGCGCTGCCAGGCATCATTCTCGGCACCAGAGACGGCGAAGCGTGCCACAACGGCTGTGATGTAGTCGACGAGAATGATGTAGCTTCTTGTGAAATCGCTCACAACATTTGACCCCTTTTTGCTCTTGGAGGGCCAGTTCCCGTTTTGTAGTCGGTTGTTGATAATCGACTCGCTCGTTGACATGGCGGTTTGGTTCTGCAGCCTCTCGTCGTCGGACCGCTGCAGCATCAGCTCGTTATCCAGACGGCATATGTGGAGATTAACCAGGAGTTGGTCGGCTAGCGAGGCCAGGTAGTCGTATGACGACTTGCAGTCGGGCTGCTGGAACAGGCCGTACGTCTTGAAAGCGAAGGCGTCCGGTCCGTCCTTCACGGCGGCCATGAGTCTCTTGACCTCAATCTCCCAGATCTTGTCCTCTTCATCCTCCGAGACGTCATAGAGCGCGAGCTCGTCGAACTTGGGTCTCTTGCTGACAAGTCTAGGGTCTGAGGAGTCGGTTGTAACGACCTGGGGCTCAACTTGGTGGGCTCGCACCGTGCTCAACACATTATCAAGTGTGGTTACGACCGCCGTCGGTCGATATTTTGGAGGCGGCATCGATAGCTGGCGGGTTGCAGTCAGCTTTTCTGGGTCAGCCGACGCCTTGCCGAAGCCTGCGAAGGGCACCTTGAGCAGTGTGCCCCTTTTCTTCGCTTCCACCATGAGGGAGAGACTGAGCGCTGGCAATTCCGGGGAAGATGGCGCGGGAAAATTGGTTTCTTTCGAAACAAATTTGGCAGAAGATAGCAGAGTCCCGATCGAAACCGGTAGACTCAACCAAGTCACTGCTGCTTTCAAATAGGAAGCCACGACCTAGACGTCTTGAAGGCAGCAGCGGACACCCTGAAGTTATGCCCGAACTACTGTGAGCTGCCTCAGTTCCCATTTAGACGACTCGGAAGTGTATCGGTGCAGTCAACTCCCGTGTTAGTAACAGCCAAGGCTGCCTTGCCGCAAAGCCTGATTTCGGATGATCCACGGCAGGATTATCAGCAGGATTGAGGCCTCGCTTCAGCTCCTCGGCCGCAGCACCTCGACAGGTAGTTTTACGTCGCTCTTATAGGTCAGTGACTACCACTTGGCACAGCCCCGCCCCGCGAGTGGCCGGGATTGTTTCGCATCGAGCTTAGTATTTTGTAGCGGTAGTCAATTGCCTGCTGCACTGCAACCGCAATGTTTACAGCGCCCCCATTACTACCCGAAGGATCGTGCTAACTAGACAAGCGGCGGGTGAGGCCTCAACACACACTCACATGGATCCCCGTCAAGATGTCAACGCCCGCCAAGGAATGAGCAAAGGATTTAGGCCTACTACTCCCCCGGGCAGCACCCTAATTATCAACCGAAATGGACAGCATTCGAGTTTCTCAGAATCAAACCTTCTTTTTCTCTGCGTCCCTTTTTCTTAAGCTCGCTTCAGACTGCAGAATCAAGATTTCCATGCATGCAGTATCGCTATGGCTACCATGCAAAGCGATAACCCGATCGCAGACTATGACGAGATTCTGGGCGGCAAATTTGCCTCTCCGGATGTCGACGAGTCTGACGAGGATGCCGATGCCGAGAACGACAATGACCGGACATCATGGAAGCCCGAGCTGAAGAAGGTGGTGCAGATGACCGACGAAGATGGGAATCACCACCTTCTGGGTTTCGAGAACTACAAACCCACGCGTGCTCCTCGGAAACAGCGGAAAGAAAACGCGCCAAAAAAGGAGCCATTTCGAGACTCGGCCATGCTGCTGAAGGCTGTCGTGAGCCGCAATGGCTTCTGGGGCTCAACAATCGACCTCCAACTCGACATCCAGTCGGAAAACCTTCAGCAACTCTTCCGCAAGCACGCCAAGCGTCACAAGGAGCTCAGCCTCGACGCCTCTCCCATCGTCATTGAATACCCGTTCCGCTGTCTATTCTTCCTGCGCTCAAAATTCCAAGAGCTATACGAGGACGGTAAAACGTCGAGTGAGACAAAGAAGGAGCTTCTTCCTTTACTCAGTTTTATCGAAGAGCCCCTCGGCGTCCAGAAGCACATTGAACTCTATGACGATCTTGTGTTGAAGCAGCACCAAATCACTTTCCGCATGATGTGGTCCATTTTCCCACCCTATACGCCTGTCGTGGCCGCCGATCCGGACGAGCCTGACGGTGCAGGTGCTGGATACTTACTGGAGTCCATTGACCTCAAACACGATTCTGAGGATAACACGCCCCGGTGGGAGCTTGGCCTTCTCCACGGACACCACAACGGGTCCGGCTTTCAAATCCGCAAGACGACACACACCATCAACTTCTTTAACGGCAAGAAAGAGATTAGCCTGCGGCAGCTTTCCATCATCCCCCTCCACCTGGTTGAAGAGACTCAGCGGAATACCATCCGCAACCAGCTCATCAAGAGAGGCAGAAAGTATTTCCGGTACTGCAAGGCCGACACCACCTTCATGCACTACAAAGGCCCGGTCAACATGCAGAGCGACGACACCACCGCCAGACTGGGTGCCTGGGGCTCAACGGGCGCCTTGGAGATCGACGAAAGGATCGTTCTCGACCGTACCGCACAGCACAAGGTGGATGGCTTCACCGACAAGTACGGTAGCTACCGAGCCACTTGCCTCGAGGAGTACTTTTCCAGCAATGAGGATGAGAAAACAACATCGCACGCCACACCATCCATTTTCGACCGAGTTACCCTGGCAGATTTGGCAAAGCTCGGCAAGTCCAAGGGCATCGCAGTAGACCAGGAACAAATCAAGGGTCAGAAAGACGCCGTCATGCTGGACCCAACCACATTCACCAAGCCCCAAAGACTGCAGATGATGGAAGAGGATTACTTCATCTGCCAAAACACCACGGTTGGCTTCGCCATGGATCAAAAAGCTTGGGTTTACAATGTCCGCATCTCGTTGCTGACAGAAATCGAGTGGCATGGTGATCCGTTTCGCTTGCTGCAGTTCACACCCGAGGCGAAACGGCTCGTTGAGCGACTGGTAAAAGGGTTCAGTAACCGTGCCGAGGACGTCTACGACGACATAATCAAGGACAAAGGGAAGGGGTTGATCTTCCTGTTGCATGGCCCTCCTGGTCTTGGAAAGACTCTGACGGCAGAAAGTGTGGCCGAAAGTGCCCAGCGTCCACTCTACCGTGTCACAACGGGCGCTCTTAGCACCGATGTTGCAACGTTAGAGAAGCAACTAAGCGACATATTCCGACTAGGAGCACGATGGCGCGCCGTGGTACTTCTCGACGAAGCCGACGTACTGATGAGCAAGCGGACGGTCACAGACCTGACACGCAACGCCATCGTGGCCGTCTTCCTCCGCCTGCTCGAGTACTACCGTGGTATGCTCTTCCTCACAACAAACCGACACGACGACTTCGACGAGGCCTTCCACAGCCGTATCCACCTAACCCTCGAATACGGCGCGTTAACGCCCGCTTGGCGCCAGAACATCTGGAGGGAGCATATTGGCCGTGCGAGCTCAAAGAATAAGAACAAAACCCTGTGGAAGGATGAAATATTTGAGGCGCTGGCGGAGATTGATACGAACGGGAGAGACATTAAGAACTATGCGCGTACGTCGTATGCGTTTGCACAGGCCGAAATGGAGGATCTCACGCTGCAGCATTTGTTGATTGTGCTGGTTAATAATTTACCTGAAGTCAGGAGGAAGAAGCATGAGTTTACGTTTAAGAAGCTGAGGCTGATGGAGAGGGAGTTGCAGGAGGAGATAGAGACACTGAAGAAGGAAAAGGGGGAGGAGACGGAAGAGGAGGCCGGAGGGGAAGCTGAATGGACGGGGGAGGAAAGTGCATGATTGGATGAATTGGTGTTGTCTCTTCAAGGTTGGATTTTACCGTTATTCGGGTCGGTTCAAGGCCAGAAACGTCTTCCTCCCTCGCAGATCCCCAGCATTTAGACATCTCGCCACCATTCACTTATCGGTACCGATTCAATCTGCCCGCCGTCGGCCGGGCAATCCGAGCGAAATTCTTTCAGCATGCTAGGTATCGGGCATAGGGCATAGGGCATACGCATCAGATCGGCGATCCCCCCTTGGCGAAGCCATTCAGACCGGAGCTCTTCGGTGATAAGCACGGCGATTGGCCGAATATACAGTTACACAGCAGCGAGGGAGCATACGGCGCCGGCAGACGTCGTAATAAGCGACCTGACAAATGGCACCTGCGTGTTTTTCCGAGCCTCCAATCGGCACTACAAACCCCCGCAGAAGACGCCTACGTCACCTGCATCTGCTTTTTGCTTACTGTACACACAATTTCCATTGTTCCAACGCCCAATAGGCGAGCACAATACATAGGATAAGACCTGGTCGGATGCAACCGCCGCCAAGCTCGATATCTCTTAGAAAGCAAATTATTGGACATCCCAGTGCATCATCCCGTACTGGCGAGAGCTTTGTCCTGACCCCCGCACGATGCCGCCGCGGGTCTATAAAACCGCAGGCGGAAGCCGCTGCTCGCAGTGCAGATCACAGCATCAAAGAGACTTCACCAAGTCCACAACTTCACGTTGAATTCACCACAACCTCACTCCAGATCACCAACTAAACTCACAATCACAATGGCTACCCCCTCCGAGCAAACACTGCTTCTTACAGGCGCCAATAGCTACGTCGGCAGCCACATCATCCAACTCGCCCTCTCCAAAGGCTACCACGTCCGCGGCGTCGTCCGCTCCTCACGCTCCATCCCCGGCATCCTCGCCAAATTCCCCTCCCACGCCTCGCAACTTTCCTTCGCTGAGGTCCCGGACATCACCAACCCGTCCCTCTTCGCGCCCGCCTTTGACTCCCCCCCTCGGCCCATCACCGGCGTAATCCACGTCGCCTCTCCCTTCACCCTGACCGTCTCCTCCAACAAAGCCGACCTCCTCGACCCCGCCATCAACGGCAGCCTCGCCATCCTTTCCGCCACAGCCCAGTACGGCGGTCCCTCCGTCCGCCGCATCATTGTCACCTCCTCCTTCGCCTCCATCCTCGACGTCAACGCCGGCGCCCGCCCGGGATACACCTACACCGAAGCCGACTGGAACCCTATGACCTATGACGAAGCCACCACCGCCCCGGGCCCCGCCGCGTACTGCGCGTCCAAGGCTCTCGCCGAAAAAGCCATGTGGGACTGGGTCGCCGAACACAAACCCCCGTTTGGCCTCGTCGTGGTCAATCCCCCCTGGGTATTCGGCCCGCACGTCGGCGGGATCGAAGACTTGAATCATCTCAATGAGTCGACCCATGCGCTGTACTCGCTTATTGGCGCGAAGGAGGTCCCGCCGCTGGACTTTGCGGGGTTTGTTGACGCAAGGACGCTGGCGGAGGCGCATATCAGTGCGTTTGAGAGTAAGGAGGAGGGCGTGGTCGGGGAGCGGTTCTTGGTGGGTGGGCATTTCGATTGGCAGAGTGTGGCGGATGCGGTGAGGGAGGAGTTACCTGAGTTAAAGGAGCGGATCCCGGTGGGGAACCCGGGGGTGGTGCAGGAGACGTATGTGGTGGATGGGAGTAAGGCGGAGAGGGCGCTGGGGATTAAGTATATTGGGTTGAGGGAGTCGATGAGGGATTCCTATAAGCAGTTGCTAGAGGCGGAGAAGAAGGCTAGTGCGAAGTCGGGCTAAGGGGGTGAGGGGAGGTTATAGCTGGTAGTGATGTTTACAATATTGTAGGTTGGACTTTCTGTGCTGCCGACAATGGTGGTTTCCTATGAGCTGTTACGCGCCGCTCACAGAGATCATGGCCTATGTTTCACGCCAAAAGGATGCGCATTGATTGAATGATAACCAAGCAAAATAGGAGGGGGGAAAAAAGAATGTTTTTCTAGACGCGACAGTGACAACTTGAACCTCGGCGGTCTGTAGGTGAAATAGGAATCTTGGAAAGGAGGCAAAAGAATCGTAAACGCCACTCCACCTGCGTCCTGCCGTGGGTCGAGTTTTGTTTGTGTCAGTGACAGCATTAAGCTAGGTTATAGGTATGTCTACCCGGCGGTGCTAGTGGCTTGAGAGTGATCCCATCTATGAGTGGTTCCATCTGTGAGGGATCGGAGGAGAACAGCTAGAAACCCAACTGGCTGCAAGGGAGTTCTAAAACTTTACGCCCTGTCACGTGTAGAGCGCATCGAAGGGAGTGCCATATTGATTGGACCAGCAGAGGCTGTAGATTTCATTTGTAGTGTAGGTAAGGTGCGGGTTAAGAAGGATCTCAAGTAGGTACCTATCACCTCACCATGACGTGCTATCACAGCCTTCGGTCACTTGGGTTTTGACTGCCCGCCATTGCACACCGGAGTCTGTTACACCAGGTACTTTGAAGGGCAGAGACGTACATCGGTAACGACAGGATGAATTTCAGCACAAAAGCCAAACGCAACACCACTCGGTTAAGAGGCCTAACCGTCCAAAGCCCGATCTCATTTACGGAGTGGTCGGGGTTGTAGTGCCGTAGCCCGCCTTCGCATCCCGGTTAGACCCCTTTTTATCTCCGCGGGGAATGACATGTCCATGATCAACGTCTGCGATGCGCCCTAGTAGGGATACAGACATTAGCATCAAGGTGAACTGAAATCTCATGGTTGGGGGGAACCGGAAGCTAGAGGCTTACTTTCGATGTCGGCAGCAGGAGCTGCGGCCACCATAGCGGCGAAAATAGTGACGAGGATGAACGAAACTCGCATTTGTGAGGTGAAGACGGATGGTTGAAGGTACTGGGATGGTCTTCGTAGTAATGTTGGTGGGTGAATGGATGTAAGTTGTCTGCGCTGTAGTTCTAAAGAGCTTCGGAGCCATGGAGCTATCAAGTGCAAGATAAACTTTATATAATACACTTGTCCATGAAGACTTCCCCCATGTGCGTAGTTCGCAGGTCGTTGCGCAAGGCCAAGCATCGAGGCGAGAGAGTGGAGGTGGGGTCATGTCAACAGCCTAGTTATCTGAGACGAATCTGGGCACACGAAATTTCCTTCTTCGTTCGCAATCCTGAGCTGGGGTGAGCTGGGGTAAGCTGTGGCTGATTTGTCCTGAGCTTTCCCTGATTCTTCCCTGAGCTGGGGTGATCCCGTATACCGCTGCCGTATAGCATCAGAGGCCCCTTTTCAGTCCCCCCGGCTAAAATCTCCTACCGATGGAAAGCAGACGACGCGTAATCTGTAAGGATAGCTTCTAGGTAACAATTCCAATTACAATATACACGCATACTGGGTATACGTGTGTGACTCGGGCCGGAAGCCCTATTGTCAAAGCTAAGCAACCTATACCTTATAAAAAACCTAAAATAAATTAAAAGGATCTAATCAAAATAATTTCCAACCTATACTATTACTATGCTATACCAGAGAAGGATGCAGTGCAGATGGGGTCGCTAATAATAATAACAACTTCACCTCTCTATGCTTTTATCACAAGTTATTATCTACTATTAGGGATATATAAGTTGCCTTGTTAAATTTTCAATTTTCGCTAGAGAGATGCTGGAGAAGTTAGTAGCCTTAGCGAATAAATTGTAATAAAATTCTGATCGTAATAAAATAGAGTTCCCAACCTCGTCGAAACTTAGGTACGGATAGTTTTCCTAAGTACCTACTTTATTCTGCTGGCGGAAAACTATATAGCGTCTTACTTTCGTTCCTCTGTATTTTGCAATGTTTCTACTGGCAGAATATGAGACCGAGTTCTCGGCCACGAGCCTACATTTTGTACCCTCTCGTTGTATCTTTTCTGCCGACAGAATTTACTGCCCCCAGCGACCAAGTTCTTGTAACACGCAGTCATAAGGAAGGCTCTGGAAGCCACTGGAACTAACTACTAGTATATTTGTCAGTAATCGCTACCTAGTTGCCACCAACCCCAAGCTATAAGAAGAGCTCTCTGGCGGAGCCAGAGAGCAAGAAGCAGGCTTCAATTGATCACTTACCCAACCGCCTACTACACAAGCCGTCATCTTGCAGTGCACCCCCTATCCTCGTCCCCAGGCGCAGTGACCTGCGTTACAGTTCTCCACCGTTACCGTGCGCTGCCGGCAGAATTTACTGCCCAGTCCCAGCGACCAAGTTCTCCACCGTTACCGTGCGCTACCGGCAGAAATTTACCGCCCAGCGTGAGCGACCCAGTTCTCGGCCATGAGCCCATATTTAGTCCCCGTCACGAATCCTGGGCCGCGCTGTCCCAAATTTTGGCTTCAGAATATATCAGTACATGCCACGGGATGGTACAAAATATCCCAGCTTAATATTTGGGATAGTACATGATATTCTAGCTTGGAATTCGGGATGGTACATTTTATCCTAACTTAAAATTTGGGATGTTACATAATATACCAGCACCTATAGGATATCCCACAGTATAACAGTACATAACGGGATGCCTAAAATATACCAGTACTGTTGAAGCTGGGAGCCTGACATGGAGCCCCGGAGCCCTTGAACCCCTTTCCACCGTTCAGCTCCGCTGACCAGGGCCCCGGAGCCCCGGGGCCTTAAGTTAGAGTAAGCTGGAGTGAGCGAAGGCTGATTTATTCTAAGTTTCCCCTGGTTCTTCTCTAAGCTAAGGTAATTTTGTATACCGTTACCGGGTTCGATGTACTCGATGGGCGCGATGGGCGCGATGGGCGCAATAGGTGCAAATGTAGTGGGTTGTTTGATGCTGTCAAAGTAGACAAAGGGTTTGGGCGTCTTTCGCTCCCCAAAACCGTAGACAACAAGGCCTGACTCACGGATACGCGAAGCAAGCCGCGTGAAGTCGCTGTCGCTGGAGACCAGGCAGAACCCGTTGAAACGGTTTATGTAGAGCAGATCCATTACGGCGATAATCATGGCGGAATCCGTTACGTTTTTACCCTGTGTGTAAGAAAATTGCTGGATCGGCTGGATGGATAGATTGCGTGAGGAGCTGCTCCTTCTAGCCTTTGAGGTTGACGGACGTAAGCGGTTTCATACTTGGCTACTTCTGCGAGCAGAGCGTTGGCTACGCTGGGCTGCGCATTGTCGGCGTCAATCAGCACGGCGAGTTTGACGTTGGTGTCGGTCGCCATTGCTGCCTGGTGTGTGAACGGTCGATGGGCTCGATGGTGGTGGTCAGCCGCAGGGTTGGGACGGGTGTTGCCGTTGGACATTTGCCAGTGCGCAACTTGGTTTCCTCGCCGTGTGGTGTGTTGTCTCGAACAGCTTTGTCTATATTCGGACTAATCGAGGCCCGATCGGCTTCATTGAGCGCCCAATCTCGAGGGTCTTAGCATTGGCTTTCCGGCCTTTGTTTCACCGGGCCCAAGGCGAAGCAAACTGCACGTGCGGCGTTTGGTTGAGTTTCGGAGAGCATCCTCGCACGGAGCCCAGGGTTCTCAGAGCCTTCCCCGCATTTGTCCGAAGGCCCTTTCCGCATCTTCGACGGCTGTGAGTTTTGTTAGTACGGGCTCCTAGTCCCAGCCTGTCTCTTCAAGCCGTAGTGGTGGTTGGTTGGGAAGGAGGAGAGGAGAGAGACGGAGGCGAATTTGGCGACGTTTCGAAGGGCCTGAGGATGTGCATGGGGATCAAGTGAGTTTCGTCCCAAGAGGTTGTTCAAGGATGCTTATGGGGAACAACAGCTTTGCGAAGGAGATGGCGGAGTAGTATTAGCGCTCTTATTCCGGACGCCGGCCTCGGAGAGGCCCTGGGAAAGATCCGGGGAACTGTTAATCTTGGTCATCAAGCCAAAGCAGAAACTGTTCCTCAAAGGCTCAAGGCGAGTCTCTTAAAGAGAATGTCTATTTGCACCGTAGCCTTCGTCTATTTGTACCGTAACCCTTGAAAAGTGGCCCATGCACTCTGCGCCCTGGCACACCAAACAGTCACAAATACGGATGTCCACCCTAAAAGTTCTGTCTAGGCACTAAGAACGCTACTACCGTTATTTACATATTATTTTAGCACATCTTAGCCCACGTACCCCGCTCCTGGCCAGAAACCCCGCACATCATCAATCTGTCAACATAACAAAATGCCTCCTAATATTGTACCAGTCTTACAACGCGAGCTCTTATCGTTACGTTAAAATCTCCAGTTGGTGGAAAGACCTCTGCTCAAATCCATCAAGAAACTGGTATATCTGTACGACAGATCAACTGTATCTATGCTTGAGTTATTAAGCGTGGGTTTGTGTGACGACCCTGCAGGCCGTCACTTGGGCCGGGGCGGCCCGACGGATTCCCCGCAGAAGGAACAGTGCAGAAGGACAGTACATACGGTACTAACGCACTGGGCCAGGGGTGCAAAGACCCGAAGCCCCTACGACCTATCGTTAGTTGATCACCCTGATCTCGCCAAGACCCAGTGATCAGAGTGAGCAGCCAGAAAGGTGATCACCCTGATCACTCCCCAAGAGAGTGAGCGCAGTGATCAAGGTACGAAGTACCTCTTAGATAGTTAGTATAGATAGTCATCATCGTGCCCACGATGGCCGTGAGGGACTCCTGGTTCCTCACGCTAGTATTACATTGTTCATTTGTGTCCTACTGTTCAGACTTCCCTCTGTGCATTATAGTGACAGCGACTTACAGTGACAGTGTACTCTCGTCTAGGAGTGCTAGCTCAACAAGCCGTCTTTGGATCACCCCTCAAGCTTGGCGTCCTGCCATACGCTCTGTCTTATCTTGTCCGGACCCCCCCTTGGGCCCTCGTCAGCTTCGGATTCCAGACCCTAGTACGCTCCGGAATCCCAGTTTTGGGGCACGATGGTTGCCATTGTCACGATTGCTGCTTCGGTGGGGGTGGCGTGGTGGAACGTTCGGGCCGCCAGAGATTGCGGTACCCCTGGGTATGTCTGTTTTTTGCCCCTTTGTGCCCTTTTACATGTGCTCCATTGCCGAGGGACATTCTGGAGAGGCCTTTGATAGCTGAAGTTGACCACTCAATAGACCACCGGGACCGCCGGGACCTCGGGGGCTCCAGGGATTTCGGGGATTTCGGGGAGCGCAGGGAGAGAGGGGGGAGAGGGGGGAGGGCGTGACTCCCACTCTTCGGGACGTCCTCGCGGCCTTCGTCGAGACCACCCTTCGGGACGCCCTCGCCGCCTTTGTCGAGACCACCGCCGGCCCCTTCCAGGCCATGATCGACCTCGCCGCCGCCATCACCGCCGACAGAGAAGCCGCTCTCGCTGATAGACGGGCCGCTCGCCGCGAGAGAGCGAGGGCCCAGGCCTTTTCGGAGAGGGCTGAGGCCGACGCCAACAGGGCCGATGACGCCGCCCGCCGCGCCGCCGAAGACAGGGAGGAGGCCGCCCGCATTCTCGCCGCCGCCCGCCTCCTCGTCGCCGCACCAGCTCCCGGCGCCGCCCCCAGACGTCCTCCCGCCGCCGCCGCCGACGCCGAAGTCCCTGGCTTTCTCCGGCACACAGAGGCGTCCCGCGGCCGTGGTCGGGGCCCGGGCGCGTCGTCTTCTTAGGTGATGGGGGTGGACCAAACCACCCGAAGGAAAGGCGTGGACCTACCACGATAAAAAGGAACCCTGCCTGGATCTGAAGTGCTCGGTGGACCCGGAAACGGGGGAGCAGGATTATCGCCTCTATCGCACTGTCGAAGGTTATTGGTCGCGACCACAGCGAACCATTGTACTAGGGCATGTGCGCAGCTGGCTCAATGGCTGGCGAGGATCCATGCTTTGCCTGCGGGTAAGCTGGGGAGCTGGTGCATCGAAATCCAACCCGTCTCTGCGGCACCCCATGGGGCTTCTGCCAAGTAGAAGAGCGGGCGGTCAGGCAAGGGGGACAGCAAAGTCGTACTCTACCCCTCCGCGTTGGGGCTGTCTGGGTTCATCATTTCCTCCAATACGATGAAGCGAAGTAGAGACGCAAGGGCAACATCCATCACCATCATCATCATCATCCTCTCACCATGATTGGCATTAAACTACCACGGTATCACCAATCAGCGGCATCACCTATCAGCGGCATCATCATTCCAAACATCAGTGGCACCATCCATCGACGGCATCACCTCAACCGTCAGCGGCATCACCATCCCAACCATCAGGGACACCATCCTCCAGGGGCATCACCTATTATCCCATCCATCAAGGGCATCATCTATCACGACATTATCAATTAGCGGCAAGCCGTGTTTCTCTCACTCTTGAATCGACCCGGTTATCGGCGGTCCGGTCCTTAAGTCCACAAACACTCTGCGGCACCCTCGTAGGATCAGTAGACCAGAAGCTTCGAACCGCATCCATCGCGCTGAGACCTTCAATCCCCCCAGTCCTCCAAGCACTTCCACTGGTCGAGCGACCCGGCATTGGAACTGGAGCGATCGGAACGCGGTGCAACCGTCGATCTCAAAGATTCACTGGAAACAAGGCTGGAGACGGGAGTCGACCAAATCTGGGCGAGACTGAACAGGGCTATCAGCGCTCGAGGCTATCGGATCCACTCTCCAACCACCGACCCCACGATTGGCAGGCGGCTCGTCGTTATCGGTGTCGACATTTAGGCTCGTTAGTGAAGGTCAATGGTAGTTCAAGTTATCGCCCACCTCGGCTTTTGAGAAGCTTATTGACTATGAAACAGATGCTTTACGGATGCAATCCACTTTCTACTACTGGACCAAAACTTTATCCATCCGGCCATATCTTGTGGCACAAAAATGGGTCTTCGTCGGACTACAAATTCTCGGGGACCTCGCACAAAACAACCAATTTTTCTTCCTCATCCATCACCATGTCCATCGTCTTTGCTGTGTGGGAATCGATGCAAGTCACGATGAAGCTCACGATGCAGCGGATTTTAGCATCAATACGCCGGCATCTGGACGGCGGCGAAGGCTGGCAGCAACTCAGTGGTGACGTGGAAACCCAAGAGTTCCCCCGAGAGGCCGAGCCAGCTTCCCTCAGGCGTTCCTCCCAGACAGGGGGTTGCCGACTGCCCGAACTGGCATCGGTCGCCGAGACCTGGAAGACGCATCAGGATACCGACAACCGCTGTGAGACGTACGAAGTCGACAACTCTACGTCTAAGAACCTGGCAGCCGATCTCGTAAGGCCCTTTGGCCAATCCACCGGGCGCGGCTTCTCCTTCACTCGTTTTAAGATAGACGGCAGCTATAAGACCCTCATCATGCGGCAACAGGACGTATTTGCACCGTACATGGGGCCCGGCCATACCGTCACCCCGCAGACTCTCTACGAGATCGGCCATGTCATTACCCATGCCGATCCTATTTGCGGTCATCTTTGGTGGAGCGAGGAATATCCGTTTCTTATCCCGCATATAGCTAGCGTGGGTCTCGATTACAAGTTCAGCGACGACGATCCTCGCCAAGTTACTGATTTCTCACTTCCCATAACATCATTGAACGGCCAGAACATCCCCCAGCTGGCGGCGAGCGCCCAGATACAAAAACGACTTCGGTGTGCACTGTTTCACGCAGCTCACTGTATGTGTGCCGATAGTGTCCCATTTGGCGCCGTCCGAAGTTGTCCACGCTGCCATACCGACTATGCCGTCAGCATCGTGCCCGACGCTGTTCCCGGCTGGCCTGAAGCACGACTCTTTGTGTTCACGACGTGGAAGTTCTTGGGTGAGGGCATTGCACAGGACATCTACTGGTCCTCACATATAACATCGGCGCCACCAAGACGGGAATACGGCCTTGGGTATATGCATCTTTACTTCGAGTCGCGGCCCAGGCAGGATTATATCTACAATATCAACATCGAGGACACCCAGGCGCGCGTCGCTTTGGCCCGTCTGACTCGAAGAGACGTTCCACCCGCGTAAATGGCCGTTGAGGTGTTGAATCATGCTGAAACGCCGAGCCTTGATGGAACGCCATGTTACTACGCTTCGGTTGGGTCCATAGTCTGGAACTCTGTCTTCAGGGTTCAGGTTGCATAGGCCGTCACACTCTGAAGAAGGTAAAGGTGCGAGGAGGGCAGAGGCTAAGTGCACAGGGGTTAGGTAGGTAACATGAAAAAATACAAGAAGTAAAGGCGAGGCTGTTCATTTTCAAAATGAGGACCAAATTTTGGCCATCTTTATATATGGGACCAATTCTGGGCCCACTCGGCTAAAGTTGAAGCAGTTCAGCATGCTGCGGCGCAGCGTGCCGAAAATAGTACTTAGCCTGAGCAAAGGTGAGCAAGCCTGAGCAAATCCTGAGCAAAGACTGAGCCGGCCCTGAGCCGGGGTGAGTAGTGTCACGTGGGCGAGGTACAAAAAAGGAAATTTCGCGTGCCCAGATTCGTCTCATATAACAGGCATTATTGCCCTCGTGATGTTGGAGATCCCCCAATGACGTGGGAAAATATTAGCAAATTTCCTGGATAAATGTTTGCGCGTCACTCAGGGCGGAATGAGGTGAGATAATTGATACAGTTGAAATGTTCAGAGTAATGACACCACGACCTTATCTCACATTGTCTGCATCTGTCACCGTGCGAATACCTAGCTGACTCGTCCTCTTGACCAGCCGCACTGGACGCACTGCAGCGCGGCGACGTTGACGATTGGCCGAATGAAGACCCCTTTGTACCTTCTCAATTTTCCTTGCAGCACTCCACTTCGCCCAGCAAGCGCCGACCAGCCCGGTATCGAATCCCATTTCTCCTCCCGGTGGACATCTCACGTTATTCCAGCCCCTCAGGTTGCTCGCGGCTCCTTGACGTAATGGTCCAGGGTAATTAGGCGCGTGTGCGTCCATCCTTGGCCATGCGGGCAAGCGGTATTCTGTCTAGGTAAGAACAACGAGGGTCTGCCCCAGGCTGATGGTTCTTGGCATCCATACTTGGATCAGAATCATACCAAGGTGTTATCATCCGGAGATAAGATGGGGAGCGTGCCGGCGGGCTACTACTAGACGTCTTTGAGAGATCATGTTGTCCACTATGCGGTGCTGTGGAAGAAGCAATTTCGAGTTTTTATGGAAGAAAGAAACGCCATGGATAGCATTGTGGCTGACGAAGAGCACACTATGCACTGCGCGCAGTTTTTGATAGACATGACCGAGGGCGGGGAGGACTACAGGAAAATCCCGATCCGGGTTTTCGTGGGATACGGTGGTTGCTGGATTCGCGAGTAGCTTCGGGGAATCATGTGTAATTATCTATGAGAGCAAGAGGAGTCTAAGCATTTACATTTGCACCACGACGCAACAAGATGGATGTGATCTCCTCAAGACCGTGTTCAACAGCAAGATGCAGGGGAGTGTTCCCTTCGGAGTCCACAGCATTAATATCCACAGCGCCCTTCTCCAACAAAAGACGAACCACTTCCTCGCTCCGTCCGAGGACACCCGAAAAAAGCGCGTTTCGACCCTGGTAGTCTGTCTGGTTTGCATCGGAGGAATGTTCTAGGAGAACTCTCACCACGCTTTCACGCCCGGCTTCAGCGGCAAGCAGCAGCGGCGTTTTCCCATTGCTGTCCTCCTTCGAGACCTCCGCTCCATAATCAAGTAACAGGCGAACAAGCCTGTCGTTTCCCGCAAACGCCGCCCGGTGGAGGGCAGTTTTGACCTTTCTCGTTGGGCACATGGTGTCGTTGCCATCGGTGTTGCCGTCGCTGTTATCCTTGGGGGAGATGCCGCCGTCTGAGCTTTGGAGCGTTGCTTGTTCTGAACTATCCTGCCATGTGCACGTGGGCTCGACAGCTGGTCAGTCTATTCTGGTTCGGAAAATCTCATCATCGAACAGTTGTTGATTTTGGCATTCGTCTTGCATGCTGGCGGGTGGGGATGTGAGCATCGGAATGCTAATCCCGGCGACAACTGCCTCGAGGGCTTTGAGGCGCTGCTTCTGATTTTGCCCTAATATTCATTAAGTTGATTTGTTAAGTTTTCTGCATCAAGACCTCGTCATTGAGGCTCAGTTTCACTTACGGTAATTCTTCTGGGCGAGACGATTTTGTTGTCGCTTCCGCTCTAACTTCTCTTGCTCCCCTCGCAGCGTCTGGTTCGCTTCCACAATCCCTGTCAATGCTGTAAGGGGGCGCGAGCGACAGGTCATATTGCACTTGAAACAAATTCTTCCCTCCTCAAGATTCTAAATGGAGCCTCACATGTCGTGGAATGGAGGCACCCGATGCGTATGGCATCAGCCCCGGGTTCAATGTTAGACGAAGAGGTATATACATACCTAAGTACCACACTACACCGCTTAACCCCCACTGGCACGGGCCGCGTCCCCCGTGATGGGGAGGATGGCCACCCGGAGAAGGCAACCTGGAAGTTGAGTGGAACATGCTGTTGGTTGTAAATTAAAGTCCGAGCAGAGTTGCGCGGGTTGTGAACATGGACATGTTCGCACCAACAAAGTCTTTGCTATTGGCTAAATAGGGCAACCGCTCTACAATCTGCTCAGTCCATGCAGTCAGTGGTCATCGAGGAACAGCGCGACGCGCCCCAGCATCGGGCGACGGGTCGGGAAAATAGCTTGTTTGTTCACCCTGCATCCAATTCTTGTGCCATCGCCGCCGTGAGGTGACCCCTCCATATTCTGAAGGAGCCTTGCCCTAAATTACAGCTGTTTGCTTTTTCTCAGCCCGGCTCGGGGCTTGTTGTTTCCCCGACCTGGTCGCATTTTTGTCTCGGATCAATTACATCGCACACCAATACTTGGAATGCCGTATGTCAATTTCTTGACTGTTCTGAGGATGATGCTCTAGCCAATTTGGTGTTCAACATTACATGTACATGCACTGCTGGTCGTAGGACACACTCCCAGCAAACGTCGCAATCCTCTCTCTGTCTGGCTCGCTCTTCAAGACATCCAAGATCAGTCCCGCACAGTGTTCCATATGCGCGTAATTCCTGTAATACGAGGCATGCGGCCCTTTCTCCTTCACGATTTGCGCTAGGGCAAGGAAGAGAAAGACGCAATGCGCCGTGTGTTCTCGCTGCTCGCCCCACAGCTCAATTTTGTTGTCCAGAGCCTCAATCCACCTTGGGTCCGTCTTCGGCAACGCGAACCGGTGCTGGTTGTCAAGGAAGAAGGTCCAGTTTTCCGCTGCCAAGTACTCATCGTTGGCGTAGTGCGGACAGCTGGGCGGGAACCATGACCATGTGAGCTGATCGAAAGTGCACCCCAGTGACAGTGCTTCTTGAGTGGAATTCCCGCAGTACGATGTATTGGCGGGGCTTGCGGACGGTTCACGGCTTGGTTGGTAGCGCTGGGAGCCAATCCGAGCTACCACTGTTGGGAAATATATTCGCCTGGCTTCTGCAGGAAGCTGAAAAGAAAGCTGTGGATGGTGGTTTGAGCCAGACAACGACTCGGAGTCGATCTCGCCATCTCTGGCGGCTTCGAAATCACGCTTTTGAAGTTCTCGATAACTTGAACCTCTGGCTGGCCAAGTCTTCCATCTGGTGAACATGTTGACTTTGAGATGGAATGATCCAAGATCTAAACAAGAATAGGATGTGAGGGTTAGGTACCTTGGTGACTGATAATCGTAGGCGCGTGCGTCACCTTGATAAGGCAGCAAGCCGTCACCTCAGTTGAGGAAGATTACGGTTGTGAAGCAATGCTGCATCACCTCAGGCCGCCACCCGACACGAAGAGCGCCGACCACGCAAGGCGCTTTCTTGGAAGCAGATTCCGTTGATGCCGCTTACAAGAATGAGGGAGAATTACCCCACCTCATGTAATGGATGGGTGACGTTGGTGTTTTGCCGACAAGCTGTCTCTCCTCATGTGGGTCACACGGCACTGCAACCTCAGCCCCTCCAGGTCACCAACAACAATGACTGAGCCCACCAACGAATAGTGCCGTCCCTGTTGATCTGGAGGCCAGTGGTGCAGGTCAACCTCGCCCCCTTGTTCCGATTATTATCAGTAAAACACATCTGCGAGCAAGGAAGCAATAACATCGAGCAGTCAGCATATCAGCACTCCTTTGATGGCAATTGCCTGATTTTTAGAGCTGCCCGCGCACCACATAACTTTGGTTCTCTGGTCGTTGACATCGCTTCATTCCATCATGGATACCATTTCCTTTCCGCAAAGCCCAAGCCCACCATTGGACGAATCTCACGAGGACGAGCATTTGATCACCCGGGATAAATTGGGAGGTGCTTCAAGTGTGCTTCGAAGGTCAAAAGCCTCCAAAGGTCGACACTCATTTTACTGCTGCTCATTACTTTGCTCTTAGGCTTTGTCTGCAGCACTCATCATATTCGTTATTGTCTGGAGCAAAAGGTCATGTGGTTGCCCGCAACGTATTGCGTCAGCAGAGCGAGGAAGTTTCTGGAGGGAGACTGAGTTTAGTGAGTATTGGTACAATTCTGAGCTGGGAGTTCCAATGCCTGGTCGATATGTCTGGCGCCGTTGACACTGATGATAAAGTTCCGGCCACCGAGGAAATCGCCCCAGTCTACAAACGCGTGCATTTTGGCTCCACAATAAGCTACGACGAGAAAGGGCAACCCTATCGGCCCAAAACAGACCCGCCATATGTTGGCGATTCGTCTCCTGAGATTGAGGAGGCGTGGAAGAGCCTTCAAGGTGGTAAGCTCATGAGAGTTGTATGCCCCACCGGACCAAGCTAAGGTCTCATGTTAGCCCAGTCGATTTTCATAACGCCAGAGGAAAAGAAAAGGTTAGGATTAGACTTGTGGCTGGACCCAGAGACTGGGCTCTATATGGCAGAGTAAGTCTTTGACCCGATTCCCGGCCCTGCTCGATGGTGCTGCATGTGTACCACACTGAACCGTACTCCAAGTCTCGCCGTCTTCCACGATATTCACTGCTTGGACTTCATCCGTAAGCGGATTCCGGTCTATTCGACACTCGACAATGTGACCAAGATGCATTTTGGTAAGCAGATTTCCTTCAGATAATACCGAGGGAGAATGACAAGATACTGAGAGCCTTTTGGGGACAACAGACCACTGCTTCGATGACATTCGACTCTCGGTGATGTGCGCTGCAGACATGACAATGATTCCGATTCGTTGGTCGGAACGGCGCGGCTGGATCTTGCCAATCTTCGATGTCGATCACACTTATAGGGACTATGAGACGCTCAAGCAGTGGTCGCTAGAGCGAGATGCCTCAGACCCTGCCCGATACCCACAAGTCGCAGCCAGAATCAATGCTGAGCGGCTGCGAGTAATGGGGGGCCAAGACTGAACGAGGAAGGCGCCCGCGTTCGGGGTGGTTCAACGTTGGATGGGCGCACCCCCGCTCTCGCACCAGGGTCATGACAGGTGCGGGGGCCCGCCTTGGTTGCCACAGCAGACAATAGGTACATGCCATGAAGTGTAGTCAGGGCAGATACGCCTAGCTGTAATGGAATATGGACATCACCAATTCCCCGCGCCCCATAAAATGGCTGTTTGCGCGTTTCTTTGCAACGAATTCTGCTCCGCCACACATTACATGTCGTGAGAGTCAGGGATTACATCTGACCGACCTACCTACGTGGGTAGTCGGTCGCTAAAAGGAAAAGAGCCGCATCCAAGGATGGTTAGCCTAAAATCAGGCTCGCTTCACCCTCGGCTCACCCCTAGCTCACCCCAGCTCACCATACTACAAAATTGTCAACTTTACGCGACGAGGGACAGGTTTTAGGCCAGATAGGAGTGGCCCATTTCTGGTCCCCCCACTAGAAAACGGTGGTTCCAAGGAATAGACTCGATAGCCAGCGTCTTCATCCTCCTCCGCTTTAAGGTTCTACGCTATAGTACCTGCCTACTACGCAACTGATCTTTCCCCAGCCATAAAAGGCAGCTCAATCCGTCCTTTACTCCCTACCTACCGCACGACTGCTCTTTCCCAGGTGCTGGTTAGATAAAGAGGCAGTTCGATCCTCCTTACCATCTACTACACAAGTTTTCTCTCTCTCGCGTATCCCTTATATCCGTACTTCTCTTCGTACCCTATCGCGCCTTACCGGCCCTCACTCTTCTACCCTATATTGAGTTTAATTTGCTCCATATCATACCTACCTTAACGATACCGCGAAAGAAGAGCGTTGCAAAGTTCTTCGGCCGAGGAAAGGCGAAGGGCTCGGAGAACTGCACGGAAGCAATAGACGGCTCTCAGTAATAGCAAAATCTATATTTCCGATTACGGGCCAACCAAACGGCCAAATAAACCACATCAAGGTCCAACGGCCGCCAAGCCCGCGGCGAGCGCGCGGCCATCCTGCAGAGCGGCGGGCCCATAACCATGACGACCCCCACGGGGACCCGCGCAACCGAGGACACCACGTAGGGGCATATACAAGGACCTCGTGCGCAAGCTCGGCTGCCACGACACAGACGACTCGCTCAAATATCTACGGGGGGTACCCTTTAACACGCTAAGCGGCATCGTCACCAACGAGGGCACCAATTTCGTCTCGCCGCGCGGCAAGGCCTAGGAGTAAGCAGTTTCGAAAGTACCTGACTAACGTATACCCTTCATAAACCCTCCCGGCATAATTTTAACACCGTGGCCCAGATATACAACAGAGCAGCAGCGGAGGAAGATGATACTCAATAAGACGGGTCTTTGTACTAAGCAAGACAATACGAGGCGAGAAGCCTTAGAGTACATAGCCGACCAGCTACACAACTATGTAGATAACGGACGGGCATAACAATATCAAGGTTGTTGAAAATCAGCTGGCCGAGGTCGTAGGCTCGGTGGCCGTACCGGGCAAACTCCCCAACCGATAATATAGAGCTTATTGCCACCCTCGCCTACCGCCTTCCTCAAGTCAGCTTATAGAGTCACCATCAGCGTAATTGGGGGTGAACTCACTTTCCCGGCCAAAAATCTCCATAGATCATAACCCAATTCTCATCCACCTCTCCACTAGGGGCCTTCTCAAACTCCTTACCCAAAGCAGCCACCAGTATCTCCAGCGTCTCCCTATATCCGATCGCAACCACGAGCCCAGATACTACCCAATCGCCAACGGGCTAGATCCCGGAAGAAACTCAGCGGCGTTGGGCAAGAAAAAGGTCGTCTTGAGATCATCGGTGCCGGGTAGGTCCCTAAGGACTTGCGTATTGCTCTCGCGGCCGAAGAGGTGGAGACGCGGCGTCTTGATCGTCGTGCCGTCCGCGGCTAGAGGGAACTTGAAGGACGCAATAACGGCAAGCATCGACTCTTCAAACGTCTGCCAGATGGGAGGGGTTAGCACCGTGCGCTTAGCTAAACTCTTAAGGGGGGGGGGCAAGTACGCAACGTATGACATGGAGCGGAAAGTCCCGGTTGATGGCCACAAATTTAGTGGAGTGTTTGATGATCACGGTCGTGGCTGTAGATGCACCCTCGGCGGGGAAAGGCTTGGCGAGAGTGACGCGGAAGACGAAGTTGGCGGTGCCTCCGTGCAGCTGGGTGATGGAAGGACGGAGCATAGGGAGTCTGCGAGAGCTCCTCGACGATTCTGTCGGCGATTGCCTGTTCCTCGGCTTGGCTGACAGGGGGCAGCCTCTGCGGAAGCGACCCATGGTGGAGATGGAAGATAAAACTAGATTGAGGAGCTTTGGAAATCGGGGCGTGGAACCAGGAGAGTACTACGAAAACTTGGATCCCAACTTGGCCACTCCAAGTTCCGCTGAGCGAGATGCTGACGGCTGTTGTGGCTGTGGAAGTGACGGGAATATTTCCGGTGGGGCCAGCAGAGTCGGTGCGACGATTTTATCCCTGGCGAATTACCGGATTGATGGAGTTTTCGACTCGGCCAGCAGAGTCATCTTTGCCTGGGTTTGTTGAATTTTGTGTATGTCATCGATCTTTGGTGGTGTTTTTTTATTTATTTAACTTTGGTGGCACATGGAGCCGTGGCTGACATCCAGTCGTGGCCGGACTTGCGACAGCAGTTGTTTCAGGGTTACATATACCATGTGGGTAACCGCAGGAGACCGCCATCACGTGATGCAGACGCCATATTCAAGCGTTCATGCGTCATGAGGGGTCTTTCCCTCTCTTTTTTTCCCCTCGGTTTGCAACAAAGCACGATTCCGTCCATTTGCAGAGAATCGCGCAACAACAAGATGTCTAGAACACGGCCCGACATGGAGCCTCGTATCACATCCTTCTTCCAGCGATGCGCAGACGCGCAAGTCGACTTGATCGAGTGGGATCACCCCCTGTTAGCACGCCTGAATTACCCT
>Ga0247760_1001093_pt1 | contig 27049 bp, 19 predicted proteins | sample UWRJL171409R4_FD_179936 | JGI IMG/M metagenome (GOLD analysis project Ga0247760, IMG submission 179936) | Plant litter microbial communities from Arlington Agricultural Research Station in Wisconsin, United States - UWRJ-L171-409R-4 | ecosystem: Environmental > Terrestrial > Plant litter >... | reverse complement strand
CGCCCGTTCGGCGATTTCCGGGCCGCGCAGGCCGAGGGCCACGTTCTGCCAGACCCTTTTCCACGGCAGCAGGCGCGCGTCCTGATAAACGACGGCTCGCGAGTTCGGGACACGCACATCCTGCCCTCGAACGTCGTCCAACCCGGCCAATGCGCGCAGGAGCGTCGTTTTGCCGCAGCCGGAGCGGCCGACCAACGCCACGAACTGGCCCGGTTCGATCTCGAGCGTCAGGTCGTCGATGACTCGATTGTCACCATAGCGGCGTGTGAAGCCGCGCAGAGAAATGGCAGAGGCTACGCTGCCCACTCAACCCTCCACCAACTGGGGGCGCCAGGAGAGCGCGCGCCGTTCGAGCAACCGAACGATCAGATCTGCGCCTAGCCCGAGCCCCGCATAGATCAGCAAGCACACGACGATCACATCAGTGCGCATGAAGTCGCGCGCGTTGCTGATCAGGTAGCCGAGGCCACGTGAGGCGTTGATCTGCTCAGCGACGACCAAGATCAAAACCGAAACCGAGAGTGCGTAGCGCAAGCCGACGAGGAACGAGGGCAGCGCGCCGGGCAGGACTACGTGCCGAATCAGCTCTTGGCGTGTGAGGCCGAAGCTGCGCGCAGCATCCAGCAAGCGCACGTCCACGCCGCGAATACCGCTGTACAGGTTGAGGTACACCGGAAACAACGCGCCGAACGCGATCAAGGCGACTTTCGGAGTCTCGCCGATGCCGAACCAGACGATGAACAGCGGCGAGAGCGCCAAGGTGGGCAGCGTGCGCAGCATCTGCACTGGCGAATCGATGGCTACTTCGCCTTGGCGAGAGAGCCCAGAGACGAGAGCCAGCACCGCGCCGAGCGTAACTCCGATGGCGAGCCCAGCCGCGACGCGCCCGAAGGAGACCAACAGATGTCCGGGCAGCTCCCCCGAAGCGATCATCTCTCCGAAAGTGCGCAGCACCTCATGTGGCGCCGCCAGCGTGCCCGCAGGGATCAAGCCGAGGAGCGCCCCCAACTCCCAAAGGAGCAGCAAGACCAACGGCGAGAACCAGCGCGACTTCAGCATTGCCCGATCGCGCGCTCACTCGAAAAGATCAGGCTCTTCGCGGCTGATCAGATCGAAGTACGGCTGGAACGCATAAAAGCCTCCGGTGTCGCTACCGGTCTGATTGGCGGTGTGCTGGGCTACATCATGTGGGATGGGCTTGACCGTCCCGGCAGCCTCCGCCAAGAGCTGCGCGTGGCAAGCGTTCTCGAACGCGAAGTAGCGCCAGACTGCTGCTTCCAGGCTCGGACCAACCGTTAAAATGCCGTGGTTCTGCAAGATAACGGCCTTTTTCGGGCCAAGCACCTGGGCGATCTTCTCGCCCTCGCTGGTGTCGAGGACGACGCCCGAGAAGTGCTCGAAGACGGCATGGTCCTGGTAGAAGGCGCAACTATCTTGGGTGAGCGGAGCGAGCAGGCGACCGAGCGCGGACCAAGCCTTGCCGTACAGCGAATGGGAATGGGCGGCGGCGATCACGTCCGGGCGTGCCGCGTGCAGTGTCGCGTGAATGGCAAACGCGGCGCGGTTCAGCCGCTTGACCTCACCATGTTCCACGATTTCGCCGTGGTGATTGACGCGCATCAGATCGGACACGCGGATGTGCCCGAAGTACACGCCCGCCGGATTGAGCCAGAACGAATCCGGGAACTCGGGATCGCGAACGGTGATGTGCCCCGCTCCGCCGTGGTCGTAACCGAAGCGCCCAAACAAGCGGAACGCCGCTGCGAGCCGCTGCTTGCGATACAGCCGCTCGAGCTCGACGGTCGGCTGCGAGACGAGCGGCTTACCCCACTCTCCCCAAATCGTGGGCAGCGCGCGGGCAGGCAAGCGACGCAGCGGCGCAGGCTGAACGTGACGTTCGGAAATGGCTTGGGCGGTCATCGGCTTCCTCGGCCGAAGCTTGGACGCGCCCGGGTCTCGTGTCAAGGACGTATGTCTTTAATGGTGGACGTTGACCGCGTCGAAGTTGGCGCGGCCCTCGCCTTCGCTAGGCCCCGTGTCTGCCTGACGACGCCACAATTGATAGTACGCGCCGCGGCGGCTCAGGAGATCCGCATGACTGCCCTCTTCCACCACGCAGCCGCCGTCGAAAACGAGAATCCGGTCGAGGTGCGCGATCGTCGATAGGCGATGTGCGATCACGACCACCGTCTTGTCGGTCATCGCCTCGTCGAGCGCTGCTTGGATGGCTTGTTCGGTCAATGAGTCCAGGCTGGATGTGGCTTCGTCCAGAATCAACACCGGGGCATTCTTCAGGATCACTCGTGCGATGGCGATTCGCTGGCGCTGGCCGCCCGACAATTTGACGCCGCGTTCCCCGACTTCGGCGTCGTAGCCGCCAGGGATCGCGGCAATGAACTCGTCGGCGTGAGCTCGCTTGGCAGCCACCTCGATTTCTTCGTCGCTGGCATCGCTCCTGCCGTAACGAATGTTTTCGCGGAGTGTGCGGTGAAAGAGCGTGGGATCTTGAGGGATCAGGCCGAGTTGTGCGTGCAATGAGTCTTGCGTGAACGAGCGAATGTCGTGGCCGTCGATGCGAATGCTGCCTGCTTGGGGATCGTAGAAGCGCAAGAGCAAACTGACGAAGGTCGATTTTCCAGATCCGGAGAACCCGACCAAGCCTACGCGCTGACCGGCCGGGATGGTCAGCGAGAAGTTTCGAAATACCCGCGCGCCATCGGCGTACCTGAAGTCGACGGAGTCGAATTCGATGCTGCCGCGCGCGACCGGCCGGGGCAGCGCGTCATCGCTGTCCGGGAGTTCGTGAGGTTGCAAGATGGTGCGGACCCCGCTGCTCACGTTGCCGAGCGCCTCGAATAGCTCCAAGAGCCGCCGGCTCAAATTGCGCACTTCCGCGATGATCAGCAAGGACAAGCTCACTGCCATCACGAATTGGCCGATCGTCAAAGCGCCTCGGCTCCAGACAATCACGGCCACCGTGACCGTGCCCGCTTTGAGCAGCGCGGAGGCCGCGAACTGAAATAGCCTCACCCGCTCCATCGCCAAGTTCGCGCGGAGTACGGTCACGAGCTCGGCGTCGTAGGCGCGGTCGAGCCGCGTGCGCTCATGGCCGAGTTGCGCGAAGAGGCGTACCGTAGCGTGGTTGGCGACGGAATCGACGACCATGCCCACGGTGTGGCTGCGCGCATTCGAGGCAGCCGCTGCCAGCGGCTGCGTACGGCGAGCGAGCAGTAGGGATATGGTCAGAAAGACGATCGTCCAGCCGCAAGTGAACGCACCCAGCCATCCGTTTGCCAGCAGCAACAGGGCATTGGCGACCGTGATCACGATCGCTGTCGGTAGAAACTCCTGGATCAGCGAAAATAGCACCTGATTCGTGCCGTGCGCGGTCTCGGAGATGCGACTGGCCAGGGCGCCCGCGAAGCTCTCGGTCAGGTAGCGGTGCGAGTGTCGATGCAGGTGAGCGAACAACGCCCGAGCCACGTACTGGCGCTGCCGTGGGGCCACGCGCAGCTGTAGCGCAGAGTTCACCCGCCCGAGCACGAGCTCGCCCAAGCTCAGGGCCGCGAACAAAGCGAGCGGAGCAGAAAGCGTGGCCAGGATCAAAGGCCGTTCCGCGCGGGCAGTGGTAATGGTGGTGATGATGCGATTTAGGGCATACGGTAAGAGAATGCCGCAAGCCGCGTTGCTGCCCTCGCCCACGACCAAGGCCAAGAGCCAGTAGCGATATCGCCCCCGCACCACCAGCCGGATGAAGGCAAAGGGGCTCTCCGGCAGCCCACGGCTGGGCAAGTCCAAGGCATTGGCGTCGAATGAGAGACGAGCGGTCACGGGCGCTCGTCTATTATGGTGGACGCTGGGCGTCAAATTGCCGCGCCGGAAACGAAGACGTTTGTCTTCTTACGGGGACCGTTGTAATGGCCGAGGTCATGGCGAACAGAGAACTCAAGCTCGGTTTCATCCTGCATGGTGTCGGCCCCGGTTGGGGCGATTGGCGCCATCCGGACGCAGATCCCACCGCCAGCACCAACTTCGCGTTCTACAAGCGCCAAGCCAAGGCTGCAGAGGCGGGCAAATTCGACTTCGTGTTCGTCGCGGACAGTGTGTTCGTGACGGCCAAATCGAGCCCCCACTATCTCAACCGCTTCGAGCCGCTCACGATCTTGTCGGCGCTGGGCGCGGTCACCGAGCACATCGGGCTCGTGGCGACGCTCACGGCGAGCTACAGCGAGCCGTTCAACGTGGCGCGCCAGTTCGCGTCGCTCGATCACTTGAGCGGTGGACGCGCTGGCTGGAACGTCGTCACGTCCTGGCTGGAAGGCAGCGCCAGCAACTACAGCAAGCCGAGCCACTTGGCGCACGATGTGCGTTATCGTCTCGCCGGCGAACACTTGAACGTCGTCCAGGGACTCTGGGACTCCTGGGAAGACGATGCGCTGGTCCATGACAAGGCGACCGGGCAGTTTCTGGACCCGAGCAAGCTTCATGCGCTCAACCACCAGGGAGAGTTCTTTTCCGTGAAAGGCCCGCTCAATATCGCTCGATCGGCGCAGGGCCAACCGGTGATTTTCCAGGCCGGTGCCTCCGAAGACGGTAAAAACTTCGCAGCAGAACGGGCTGATTGCATCTTCGTTTCGCACGACGACCTGGAAGAGGCGAAGGCCTACTACAAGGACGTGAAGGCGCGCGCCGCAGGGTTCGGGCGCGACCCGAACAAACTGTTGATCCTGCCTGGCATTCGCGTGGTCGTCGGCTCGAGCGCGGAGGACGCGGAGGCCAAGTATCAGGAGCTCGCCAATTTGGTGTCGATTGACAACGCCTTGGCCATGCTCGGGCGACCGTTCAACGACTACGACTTCAGCCAACATGATTTGGACGCGCCCTTTCCGGACGTGAGTGCCCAGGGGGCCAACAGCAATCAAAGCGCGTCGAACAGGATCTTGAGGCTCGCACGCGAGGGAAATCTGACGCTCCGACAGGTTGCGTTGCGCTTCGCCACTCCGCGCAGCCATTTCGTCGGAACGCCCGAGCAGGTCGCCGACGCTCTTCAAACTTGGTTCGAAACCGGCGCCGCCGACGGCTTCGTTTCGTTCGAATCGCTGCCGGGTCAGCTCGAAATATTCGTCGAGAAAGTCGTGCCGATCTTACAGCAACGCGGAATTTTCAAGACGCAATATACGGCCGCTACCTTGCGCGGAAACCTCGGGCTCGATTTCCCGGTGAACCGTTACACTCTGGCACGGGAGCAGGCGCGCGCCGCCGAGTAAGCTCTCCTACCAGCGCCGCGGCGATTTGCGGTATGAGCCAAGCAATGAACTTGGCTGCCTACTTCCACCGCGTCGGGTATCGAGGTCGATACCAGCCCGACTTCGCGCTCTTGTCGACCCTCACCGCGGCGCACACGCAATCGATCCCGTTCGAGAACTTGGATGTACTGCTGGGGCGCCCGATCTCGCTCGAGCCGGATGCGCTGTTCCAAAAGTTGGTCGTCGATCGCCGTGGGGGGTATTGCTTTGAGCAAAATGGACTATTTCTGGAGGTCCTGCGCGAACTCGGCTTTCAGGTAACTCCGCTCAGCGCGCGGGTGCGGCTGCAGCGTCCGCGTGATTTCACCCCGCCGCGGACGCACGTCTTCCTCCGCGTCGAGTTGGACGGTGAGAGCTGGCTCACCGATGTGGGTGTCGGCGGGCTTTCGCTGACTTCCCCGCTGCGGCTCGCTAGCGACGCCGAGCAAACCACGCTGCACGAGCCGCGCCGCATTCTTCGAGAAGATGGGCGGCTCTATCACCAGGTGCGGTTCGGAGCGGACTGGCAAGACGTGTGCGAGTTTACGCTCGAAGAAATGCCGCCCATCGACCGCGAGCTCGCCAATTGGTACACGAGCGCGCACCCGAACTCGCACTTCAAAAATCGGCTCATCGTGGCCAGGGCCGCCCCCGAAGGTCAGCGCGTCTCGATCCTGAATGACGAACTCACGCTGCGCGACCGCCATGGTTTGGCGACCAAGCATCAGATCGCTTCAGCACCGGAGTTGCTCGAGGTGCTGCTCAAGCAATTTGGCTTGTCCTTCCCCGCGGGCACTCGCTTCGGGGAAGCCGCAGCTCCCTGGCCCGTGTAGGCCCTGCACTTTCGAAGGGACTAAACCTACCGCGCGCGCGGGCCATCAGAAGGTGGCACGCAGCGTGGCCCCGAACGTTCGCGGTTCGCCGAGCGCGGCCAGGACGACCCCGTATTGTGAGTTGACTGCCGCCGTGTTGAAGTAGTTCTTGTCGAGCAGGTTGCGAACCCACAGCGAAATGTCCCAGCGGGTGTTGTTCCGCAGACCGAGGTGAGCCCCCCACAGCTGATAAGCAGGGATCTTGCTGAGCGGGTCCAAGTTGACCGCTGCTTTGAACTGCGAGCGATAGCTCCAATCCGCACCGAGGTAGGCGTCGAGGGGACCGTCGCTGGTCTTGGCGATGGGAGTCGAATACTCGGCCATTGCCCCCGCCGTCAATTTGGGCGCGCCGGAAGCTTGTTGGCCAGATAAGTCCTGCGTGCCGAGATACGAATACGAAAATTGCGCCGGCGCGTTCGTGTAGCTGTCGTACCTGACGTCATTGTAGGTAACCGACGCCGATCCGAACAAACCGCGCACCGGGAAGACGCGCAGATCGAGCTCGGCGCCCTTGGAAATCACGGTGCCGACGTTGGCGATGTACGACGCCGCCGGCATCACGCTCCTGTTGACGTAGTTGGCCTGGTAGTTCCGATCGATGATGTAGAAGATCGTCGGATTTACCTGCAGGCGACCGCCAAAAAATTCGGTCTTGGCAGCGAGCTCGAAGTCGTCGACGATTTCCGGTGCCACGAACACCTCCACGCCCAACGTCTGGCGCACGAGATTGATGCCGGGCGACTTGTAGCCGCGGGAGTAGGTGGCAAACAGATGAATGTCGTCGGTCAGATCTCGCGCGATGATGCCGGTCCAGGACAAATTGCTGACGTTGCGCGACACTGAGTAGCTCCCGGTGGGCGCGTACTGTGCGCGGCTCGCTGCCGCGGCTGCCTGCTGGTCCTCGGGAAAGCTGTCAATCGGCGTGACGTTCCCCTGTGGGTAGGCGTTGTAGCTGCCCGTCTTGTGCTCGAACGTAGCGCGCAGGCCGCCGGTCAAGTGCCAGCGTTTCGTCGGATTCCAGGTTGCCTGGCCGTAGCTCGCGTAGCTGGTCGTTGCCGGCACGACGTGCGAATAGGCGACCAGGTTGTTCAGCACATTGGGTGAAGTGGTCGGAGAGATCAGCCACTGAGAGCCATGTCGCCCGTAGGCCGTGTACTGGTTGTCGTTGGCCTGCTGATACCAGAAGTACAAGCCCGCCGTGTAGTCCAGCGTCTGACCGCCTGGTGAAGCCAATCGAACTTCTTGGCTGAACTGCTGCTGATGCGTTTCGACGATGCCGAGCGTCGAAACATTGGCGCCGATTTGATCGCCATCGTAGTGCGGCAGCCACTTCCAATTGCGGTACGCCGAGATCGACGTCAGGGTCAGATCGCCGCCAAAGCGCAGCGTCGCGGTATTCTGGATGCCCCAGCTTGGCATGCGATCCGCCTGTGACGAATCGATGTCGACCTTGCGCGCGAACGGGTCAATCGGGATCGGGGTGTAGCCGACGTCAGCTGCTTTTTCGTAGAAGCCCTTCACCGTCCTGCCGTCGGCGAGCGTCGTCGGCGTCGTCCCGCGCACGCTGTAGAAGCCGCAATTGCAGGCTTGCATGCTGTAGTCGGCGATCAGGCGATTCTTGAAATTGTCGCTGGGCTTCCACAGAATGTCGGCCCGGACCGCGTCGTTGTTCAGATTGTCCCAGGGTTCGCTGAACGTGGTGTTGTAGATCAGGCCTTGGCGTGACGTGCGCAGGTAGCTCAAGCGAAACGTGAGCGTGTCGGACACCGGATTGGTGACGCTCAAATAGGCGCGCATGTAGTTGTATTTGCCGTACGAGAACTCGGCTTTGACCTGACGCTTGAAGCCGGGCTCCACCGTACGGATGTCTATCGCACCGGCGACGGTGTTCTTGCCGAACAGAGTGCCCTGAGGGCCCTTCAGCAATTGGATGCTCTCGACGTCCATGAGATCGGTAATCGCCGTCCCAGTGCGTGGTCGGTACACTCCGTCGATGTACAAACCGACGCCCTGCTCCAAACCGTCGTTCGTACCCCCCGCGTTCGTGCCTAGACCGCGGATGGTAATGGTTTGGTTTCGGCCGCTGAAACCCTGAATATTCAAGCTGGGTAACTGACCGATGACTTGGTTCAGATTGCGCGTGCCGCCCAACGCTTGCAGCTGCTGATTGGACAAGGTGGTCATGCTGATCGGCACGTCTTGCGCGTTCTCCGGGCGGTAGCGCGTCGTCACGACCTCCACCGCACCCAACTGGTCGTTGGCTGAAGCGTCACCGGTTTCCGCCGCTGGGTCGGCCGAAGCCGCCGCTGCTGGATCGGCCGGAGCGGCTGCCGCTGGGTCGGCTGGTGCGGGCGCCGCTGGGTTGGTCGGAGCAGGCGCCGCTGGATCGGTCGGAGCAGGCGCGCCTGGATCGGCCGGCGCGGTCGCCGCCGGCGCATTTGGCTCCGGCGCAGCTGGAGCGGCTGGGTCACCTGTGTCTGGCTGGCCCGGCGCTTGGGGCGCCGGTTCAGGCTGCGGAGGTGGAGTCTGCGGCTGCCCCTCAGCCGCGACCGCCGTCGACAGCGCGAAGAAGACTGAAGTCGAGACAACGGTACTAAGCAGCGAGCGCCGGCGCGGGCCGAAGCCATAGGTGATCTTACTCACGATGAATCCCTGGGGATGTGGACGGGGGGGCGTTGAGGTGTTGGTCTCCTGTAGTTAAATATTGTCTCGGTTACAAGACTGATGGTGGGCGCTCACTCGAAGATGAACTTGGTGTCCACCGCTCTGTGAGTTATAGGAGACGCAAGTCTTTCAAAGAACAGGTGCAAGCATGGCTGACTTACAAAAGCGCAAACTGGGACGCACGGGCCTTTTGGTGACGACGCTCGGCTACGGCGCGATGGAACTGCGTGGGGCACCCCGCGGGCCGGAGCTCACGGACGAAGAGGCGGAACGGCTGTTGAACGGCGTGCTCGACGCAGGCATCAACTTCATCGACACCTCGATCGACTACGGTCGCAGCGAAGAGCGCATCGGTCGTTTCATCGCTCACCGGCGTGACGAGTACTATCTCGCGTCCAAGTGCGGCTGCGTGGTGGGCGGCGCGCAGGGCGAGCATGTGCACACGGCAGCGAATATTCGTCACGGTATCGAAAATAGCCTGCGCCTGCTCAAGACCGACCACCTCGATCTCGTGCAATTTCACCGCAGCCTCACCTTGCAGGAGTTCGAGGCGGAAGGCGCACTGCAAGAAGTGTTGAAGCTCAAAGCGGAGGGTAAAGTGCGCTTCATCGGCGTCTCGGGGGTGCTGCCCAATCTCGAGCAACAGATCGAGAGCGGCGTCTTCGATGCGTTTCAAATTCCATACTCTGCGCTGCAACGCGAGCACGAGGACGTCATCGGTCGTGCGGCGGCGGCCGGGGCCGGCACAATCATCCGTGGTGGCGTGGCGCGCGGGACGCCTGACGACTGGCAGCGCACCTACTACATGGTGCCCAGTGAGACACTGCAAGATCGCTGGCAGGCGGCGAACCTGGACCAACTGCTCGACGGCTCGACACGCGTCGACTTTACGCTGCGCTTCACGTTGTCCCATCCCGGGCTGCACACGACCATCGTGGGTACACGCAGCCTCGAGCATTTGCGAGCCAACGTGCGCGCGGCCAAGCTTGGTCCGCTGCCCGAGAGCGTGGTCGCCGAAGCCAAACGTCGCCTGACGCAAGCCGCGGCGACCGCAGCCTGACCCATGCGGAAAATTCCCAAGCGGTTCAAACCTTGAAGCCGCGGTCCCCGATCACGTGCACGTAGACTTCCGTCAGGCTCGGACGCGATGTGCCGAGGGCGGTGACGCGCTGGGAAACCAGGAAGCTCAGCACCTGATGGAGCGCGGCTTCGTCGCTCAACTCCACGCGGTAGGTCGTGGGTTGCTCGAGAGTGCGAACTGACGCGACGCCGAACAGGTCACGCACGCGCGCCGGGACCGACTCATCCTTGCTGGAGAAGTCGATACGCTCGTGTTTGGCCACCAGCCGCGCGAGGCGCTCGGGGCTCTCGGTGGCGAGCACGCGCCCTTTGTCGATCAGCGCCACGTTGTCGCACAGCGCTGCGGCTTCTTCCATGTCGTGGGTCGTCAGCAGGATCGATTTGCCCGCCTGGCGCAGCTCATGAATGAGCGTGCGGAAGTCGCGGGCAGCCAACGGGTCCATGCCCATGGTGGGCTCGTCCAGGAGCAGGACGCTCGGATCGGCGATCAAACCACGCGCTAGATGTAAACGCTGTTTCATACCGCGTGAATAGGTGTCGATGCGACGGTCGCTGTCCAGCCCGACGCGCTCCAGAAGCATCTCGATGCGCGCCTTGGTCTCTCGCCGAGGTACGTTGTACAGCGCGGCCCAGTACGCCAAGTTTTGTCGCGCGGTGAGGCGGGGGTAGAGGCCGCGGTCACCGCCGAGCACGAGCCCGATGTTTCGACGGACCGCGGCAGTCTCGCGCACGACATCGTGGCCCAGAATCGCCGCGTGACCAGCGCTCGGCAGGAGCACCGTCGAGAGAATCTTGGTCAGCGTGGTCTTGCCCGCGCCATTGGGGCCGAGTAACCCCTGAACCTGTCCGAGCTCGACCTCGAGGTCGATCGACCACAGCGCGCGGACGGGCTCGGCTTGGCCACGCTGTTCGTAGACGCGTCCCAGTCCTTCTACCTTCACTGCCAACATCGCGTGATCCTTCCGCCTGCTCTAACTAGCATCGTCGATGGAGCCGTCTCTTCGGCCAACATTCGCCAGCAACCTGGACGCGAGTATTGCGAGCAAGAGCCAGCCAATGCCCACGCCTAGCTCGCGCAGGGCAGCTTGCACGATGTCTGCGATCGCGCCACCGGCGAAGCTTTTGCGTACCGCGTACAGCCCATGCGTGACCGGCAGCATTTGCGCGATCGCCTGCACGGAGCGCGGCCAAAAGGTGATTGGCACGCTCACGCCGGACAGCGCCATCAAGACGTTGGTCGAGCCGAAGTTGAACAAGATGCGCAGGCGCCGCACCCTGGCCACGAAGGACCCGACGAACAGGCTGTAGCCGAACGTGCTGCCGCAGGTCAGAATCGTCAACAACGGCAACAGCACCAGGGTTCGTGGCGGAAAATGCAGATCGAAGCCGAGGCCCAACACGAGAAAAACCACCCAGGAGGTGACGATGCCGTTGATCACCCAAACGAACGAACGGCCGGCAATCGCCGGCAGCAACTGCGATGGGGCAATGACCAACAGCGGGTAGGTGCCATCCCAGCGATCCCAAGCGGCCGCCGCGATCGCCCAGCAAACGGAGGACGGTCCCGCGAGCACGGCATTGCCGACCAGCAAGTAGTTCGTGGCCTGCTCGCTGCCGAGCATTCGACCCAGCAAGACCCAAATCATCGCCTGGCAGAGCGTGCGGAGAAGCCAGGATAGGATCCAGCTTTGCCAGGTCCAGAATAGTTTGAAGTCCGACCAGCCCACGACCAAGCCTTGGCCGAAAATGCGGATCGGATCGGACGCTTGGGTGCTCACGAGACGCTCAGCGTGCCGTCACGACGTAGGCGGTTCAGAATTCGCGTGGTGATGAGGCCTGCGATTGTCGCTGCGCACACGGCGAGCGCCACCAGCATGGCGAGTCGAAAGTAGACGTCGCGAGGCGCTTCGGCGCGGAATACGTCGCGCATCAGCTCCGCCGACCAAGAGAGAAAGACGAACGGCGCGAGCGGCTCGAGCCAGGTCGGCAAATAGCTCACCGGAACCAGCACGCCGCCCAGCAAGTACAGCGGCCCGTACATGGCAAACTGCAAGGTTCTTGCAGTGCGCGCCGCGCTGAACAGCGCAGCCATGAGCACCGAAGTACAAGTGGCGGCGAGCAGGGTTCCGAGCAAGGTAAGGACGAGCAAGATGGGATGATGCAGCGTGATCGTCAGCCCAAACAGGCCGCGTATGATCAACCAGCCCTCGGCGAAGCCGAACAAACCGAGCGCGGAGATCACCAAAATGCGAGCGAACAACAGAAGCGAAAAGGGTGCCGGGCTGATCACGGTCAGCTCCAAGGTCTCGCGCGTGCGCTCGGTCGAGAGCACGTCACTGCCGACCCAAAAGCCCATCTGTCCGATCGTCATCAAGCACGACGCCGAGAGCGCGTGACTGGCGAGGTCGGCTCGGCCGGCGTGCACCAGCACGGCCACGGCCACCACGGCCAAGAGGGGCTCAGTCACGACCCAGGTCACGTCTTCGACGTTGGCGCGGGTGGTCTGTAGCTGCATGCGGGCAGCACCAAGGAAGACGCGAAGCCACCGCGCCAGCTGCTCGACGAGGGCCGAAGGCGGCGCTGAACGGTGTTCGGCTGGGCGCAGAAACTGACTCCCGTCGCTAACCCGACCGTGTATAGTGTCTTGAGACACAGGTCCCGCATACAGGACATTGCTCTTCGCGGCAAGCGTGCTCGCATCCACAACGCCAGAACCGATACCAACCGAAATCGATGGTCTGGTAACGGTCAGAAGCCTAGCGATTGGCCAGAAACCTGGCATTTGGCTGCAACACCCTGGAAAAACCTCGCTCAGCGCGTCCTGTGCCGAAACTAGGCTTGCCGGTAGCTGCCGCGGGTCTCTATGGTCTTTCATGAGAGACTTTGGTCTTTTGGTGTGCTAGAGCGTCGCTGCTGATTAGCGAGCGCCCGACAAAGTCGGGCTAAGCGTCCCACCAGCCTCGGAGCAGACCATGACCATCGAAACACGAGAGACGAACACCGCCTCGCACGCGCAGAAGACGGGGGCGGCGCTTTCCGCAACCGGCTCGTTCGAGGTGAAACGCCTCGAACCGACGCTCGGTGGTGAGGTGGTAAAGATCGATCTACACCAACCGCTCGATGCACAGCGGATTGGCGCGCTGCGCGCCGCCTTGCTCGAACGCAAAGTGTTGGTGTTTCGCGGGCAGAACCTCACCCCGGAGGAGCTGCTGCGCTTCGCGACCTATTTCGGCGAGCCGTTCGGGAGCCCGGACTACGCGTACGGTCACTACGAGGGGCACGACAAGATCGTGAAGATCGGGCCCTCGCCCGTGGGAAGTCGCCCGTCGAACTGGCATCAGGGCGGCACCTGGAAAGCGAACCCGTGGGCGTTCGAGCTGCTACAACTAGCGGTCGTGCCGCCTGTCGGTGGCGCGACGCTGTATGCCGATCTGCAAGCGGCCTACCGGGACCTTTCAGCGCCACTACAGACGTTCCTGGGTGGTCTGCGCGCCGCGCACAGTAAGCAGGTCAAGCCGATCTGGCGCGGCCATTACGACGCGAGCGAGTACGTCGAACATCCCCTGATTTTGACGCATCCCGAGACGGGCATCAAAGGCCTGTATTTGACCAGTCGCATCACGCATTTGATCGGTATCCCGCGCGCCGAGAGTGATGCCCTGCTCGCGTTCTTGCGTCAGCACGCGAGCGGCGTGAACTACCAATATCGCAATCACTGGAGTGCTGGCGATCTGGTGATCTGGGACAATCGCTCGGTTTGGCACTACGCGGTGGACGACTACGGCGACCAAGAGCGCTGGGGCCTGAAGATCTCGATCGAAGGCGGTGATTGGCGCCCAAATTGAGGCGCGCGTCCACGCGGAGGCCCCGGGGAAGCCTACGCTGCGGGACGTGGCTTGACCTGAACTCACGCCACCGGGTTCGAAGCCGCACCGTCCACGCCCGCAGCCCGCTCGCTGGGACTCGCTGTCTGTTCGTCCAGCTCACCGAGTTCCGAAGGGTAATCGCCCGCAGCGCGCCGTGTGACGGGGTTGAATTCGCCTGATTGCTTACGCCAAAGCTCGGCGTAGAGGCCGCCTTGGCGCAAGAGCTCGCGGTGTGAGCCATCGGCGACGATCGCGCCACGGTCGAGCACGATCAGCCGATCCATATCCATTACGGTGCTCAGGCGATGAGCGATCGCGATCACCGTCTTGCCGGCCATTGCTTCGCGCATGGCGCGTTGAATGATCTGCTCGCTATGACTGTCGAGTGCGCTGGTTGCTTCATCGAGCAGGAGGATGGGCGAGTTTTTCAGAATGGCGCGCGCAATGGCGATGCGTTGCCGCTGCCCACCGGACAGCTTCACACCACGCTCGCCCACCATGGTCCGGTAACCGTGCTCCTGCTCGACGATGAAGTCGTGCGCATGCGCGCGCCTGGCCGCTAGCTCGACCTCTTCGTCGCTGGCGCCGGGGCGGCCATAGCGGATGTTCTCGAGCAAGTTCCTGTGAAAGAGCGTCGTATCCTGCGGGATGAGCGCGATCGATTGCCTGAGGCTTTCCTGGGTGATCTCCCGAATGTCCTGAGCATCGATGCGAATGGCGCCCTCGGTGACGTCGTGCATTCTCAGCAAGAGGCCCATCAGTGTGGTCTTGCCGGCGCCGCTCGGGCCCACGAGTCCGACGCGCTGGCCCGCCGGAATCGTCAACTCGAAGTCCTTGACGACATTGCGTAGCAGGCGCTGCTCGCCTTTGCTGGGTAGCTCGTACGCGAAAGCGATGCGGTCGAGGTGGATGGTGCCTTCCGTCACCGCTAGCGCGAGCGCGCCGGGCTTGTCCGTAACGGTAGCGGGCACGATCAGCGTGTCGATGCTCTCCCGAGCGGAGCCCATTTGATCATAAAATTCGGGGACGCGCTGGCCAACGTTGTATGCGGTCTGAAGCAAGGAGCTCGTGAGCGCGGTCATCATCACGAAGTCCCCCGCGCCAATCGAGCCCTTCACCCAAGCACCGAGGGCGCCGCCGACGAACACCACCCACATCGTGATGTCCATCACATACTGGACGCAGCGCAAGCGAACCACGGCGCGGTAGGAAGCGCGGCGCCGGTCGCGCTCTTCGACCGTGTAGCGCTGGAGCTGTTCGTCTTCGAGCGCTTGATTGGCGAAGAAGAACACGTTGCGAATGTTGGTCAGCACGTCGACCATGCGGCCGGTCACGGCGGCCTTTGCCTCGTTGCTCGCGACTGCGCGCCGGGTGCATTCCCGGCCGACGACCAGGCTGACGGAGAAATAGCTGATGATTGCCACGACCTGCGCCGCGAAGAACACCGGACTCGCGAGGTAGAAGAACGCCGCGACGAACACGAAAAAGGCCGCGCTCGGAATGAAATCGAACACCACCATGTCGAACAACAGCAGCACCTGGTCCGGCAGCATGATCGCCCGATGCGCGATCTTTCCCGAGAGGGTATTCTCGAAGTACGAGCTCGAGAGCCGCTGGGTGTAGGCGAAGACCTCCTCCTTGATCCGGCGCAGCATGGGGAAGCGGGTGTTGTACGAGCTGAACCACGCGCCAGCGTCCGCCGCGAAGCGAGCGATCACGAGCCCGACGAACCACGCGAACGGCACGACCAACTTGCCGGCCTCGGCAGCCGGATTTTGCATGGCCAATACGGTGTCGGTCAGGTGCTTGGTCGCGTAGGCGATCGAAGCGAACGCGCCGCGGGAGAGAATGGGGAAAATAATCAGGCCCAGACAGCCCCACAGGAACTGACGGTAAAAATGAAGAGAGAAGGGCCAGAGGCGGTTGGGCAAGGTCGGGGGAGTCATGCGGGTTGGTCGGCGTGGCAACGAACGCGCGGCAGCCGGACGCGGCGGTCAGGCTAGTTGTAGTGGTTCGACGGAAGCTTGACGAGGCCTCGCGGATCGCAGTTTCCCGCGAGCAGAGAAACCGTGAGCCGCGCTCGATTCTTCGAGCCCGGATGTTCAGCGGTCGGCAATCAGCTCAGGCGGCTCGTACACCGCGATCGGCGGGACCGCGCCGACGAACCGCTCGACTTCGACCAAACAGGTTTGCGCGCTGCAACCTTGCGAAAAGGATGACGCCCCGCGATCGAGCGTGAGCGAATTGGGGTTGGCGTTGTTGTCGAACGCCGCGTCGTTCGGGCGTTCTTGGTGCGAGCGGTCGTACCAGCTACCGGTCGCCAAGCGTACTACCCCTGGCATGACCTCCTCGGTCACCAGCGCTCCGGCGAGGCTGCGGCCGCGCTCGTTGTACACGAGCACCAGATCGCCGCTTTCGATGTTGCGTGCCTTTGCGTCGACGGTGTTGATGTAGATCGGCTCGCGGCCGGAGACTTTGCCCGCGCGGCTATACGGACTGTGGTCGAGTTGACTGTGCAGGCGCCGCTCGGGTTGGTCGGACAAAAGATGAAGCGGAAAGCGGGCTGCGTTGGCGTGACCCAACCATTCGAAGGGTTCGAGCCAAACGGGGTGACCCGGGCAATCGGGGAGCTCGAAGCCCGCAATCTTCGCGGAGTAGATCTCGATCTTTCCGGACGGCGTGCGTAAGGGGTGTGCGACCGGATCACGACGAAATTCCTCGTGCATGACGTGAGGCCGGTCGTGGACGGACAAATCCACGATGCCTTGCTCCCAGAAGGCATCGAACGTAGGCAGCTCGACTCCCAGCTCCCTAACGCGCGTCGCGTTTTCTTCGTACAGACGCACGAGCCATTGGCTGACCGTCAGATCCTCGGTGAACGCCGATTTGACGCCCAAGTGGTCGGCGATTTCGGCCAAGATTGCGTGATCGTCGCGAGCCTCACCCTGAGCTGGCACGGCCCGCTTCATGGCGATGTAGAAGCCCTCGCGGGTGGCAAAGCCGATGTCGTCACGCTCCAGTGAAGTCGTGGCAGGCAGCACGATGTCGGCGCGTTTGGCGGCCGGAGTCCAATATTGTTCGTGCACCACGATGGTTTCGGGCTTGCGCCAAGCGCGATCGAGGCGGCGCAAATCCTGATGGTGATGAAACGGGTTGCCCCCGGCCCAATACACTAGGCGGATGTCCGGATAGATCCGGGTGACGCCCTGGTAGGTAAAGGATGCGCCAGGAGAAAGCAGGAGATCCGCGATGCGCGCGACCGGGATGAAATCCTTGACGCGGTTTGCTCCTTGCGGAAACACCGGACCCGGAATGCGACGGTGCGCGCTGCCCATCACGTTCATCGCTCCGTAGCCGAGCCCGTAGCCGCCTCCGGGCAGCCCGATTTGCCCGACCATCGCGGCGAGCGTGACCAACATCCAAAATGGCTGCTCACCGTGCGCTGCACGCTGCAAGGCCCAAGCGACGTTGAGCATGGTTCGGTTCGCGAGCAATTCGCCGGCCAGGCTTTCAATGCGGGCTGCCGGGACGTCGCTGATCTCGGCGGCCCAGGCGGGCGACTTCGGAATGCCGTCGTTCGCGCCGAAGAGATAGGCTTCGAAGCGCTCGTAACCGACGGTGTAGCGATCGACGAAGCTACGATTGAAGCGCGGATCGCGTGCGACCGCGTGAGCGAGCCCCAGCATGACCGCCGTGTCGGTATTGGGCCTGATTGGGATCCACTCGACCGCGCCACCCGTCTCGAGGTTGTCTCGCACGGGGCTGATGTTCACGAAGCGAACGCCGCGTTGGGCCAGGTCTTTCAGCGCCGCGCGCACCCGATGGTCACCCGCGCCACTGGAAGAGACCTGAGTGTTCTTCAGTGGCACGCCGCCGAACGTCACGAACAGCTGGGTGTGCTCGGCCAATACCGAGAACGACGTGTGCGAGGCGTTGCTGTCGTCCATGTCCGTGACGATGTGCGGCATCAGCGCTCGACCGGCCCCCAAGCTGTAGCTGTCGACGCTGCGCACATAGCCCCCGAGCACGTTCAAGAAGCGATGCAGCTGGCCCACTGCATGATGAAAACGTCCAGCGCTCGACCAACCGTAAGAACCGCCGAAAATCGCGCTGTTGCCGTGCTCCGCGATCACGCGCGCGATCTGCTGCGCCACGAGCCGTGTGGCGGTCGCCCAATCGACCTCGACGAACGGCTCGCTACCTCGGCCTTCGTTGTCCGTACCAGGACCGCGCTCGAGCCAGCTTCGGCGCACGGCGGGGCGCCGGATGCGCAGGCGCGTGACGCTCGGGTGGAGCTGGTCGAGGCCGATGGGCGAAGGATCCGGGTCGCGCGAGAACGGGCGCAAGCGCGGGCCGCGAGCATCCCCCCGCGGGTCCGGCGCATCCACTTCGTACACGCCCCAATGGGCTGCCGTATAGCTGACTCGGGTCATCTGGGTCTTGTAAGTGAGACGGTACTCTATTATGGTCCGTCGCGGTCGGCTTAAACGCCGGCCACCCGCAGCAGTTTCGCGGAGCTTGGCCCGCCCACAGGAGCATTTGAGATGTCTGTTTCGTTCACCGGACTGGTCGCACACCGAAATCCATCCGAGGCCGGGGGGCGCATCGAGGAATCGTTCGACGTCGACTACCTTCGTGCCTTCGCTCAGGCTCACGAAGCGGGCGGGTTCGATCGCGTGCTGATCGGCTACGGTTCGACTTCACCCGATGGACTTCACCTCGGCACGTACGTGACCGCGGTCACCGAACGCTTGGGTGTGATGCTCGCGCACCGCCCTGGCTTCGTCGCGCCGACGCTCGCTGCGCGCACGCTCGCGACCATCGATCAATTGAGCCGCGGACGTGCCTCGGTGCACATCATCTCCGGCGCCAGTGACGAAGAGCAGCAGCGCGACGGGGATTTCCTGAGCAAGGATGAACGCTACGAGCGGAGTGACGAATATGTCGGTCTGCTGCGTCGCCTTTGGACGGAAGAAGAGGCCTTCGACCACGAGGGAAAGTACTACAAATTCAAGGGCGGCCACGTAGCCGTGAAACCAGTGCAGCGGCCGCACATTCCGATTTTCTTCGGTGGTTCTTCGGAGGCCGCGATCGACGCGGCGGGTCGCCATGCCGACATCTACGCGTTGTTCGGCGAGACCCTGGCCCAAGTTCGTGAGCAGGTTTCGCGAGTGCGGGCCGCCGCCGCAAAGTATGGGCGTACGATTGGCTTCAGCCTCTCGCTGCGCCCGATTTTGGCGGACACAGAGGCCGCCGCCTGGCAGCGCGCGGACGACATCCTCGAGCGCGTTCGCAAGTCCCGCGCCGAAAAGGGCCTGCAGGATTTCTCGGGCAGCCCCCGAAGTGAAGGCTCGGCGCGCTTGCTCCGCGCCGCAGCGCAAGGTGAGCGTTTGGACAAGCGCCTGTGGACCGGCGTGGCCAAGGTCACCGGTGCGGGAGGCAATACCACGTCGCTGGTGGGTACGGGCGAACAAGTCGCGGATGCCTTGCTCGATTACTACGACCTCGGGGTCACGACCTTCCTGATCCGCGGCTTCGATCCCCTGGAAGACGCCGTGCAATACGGACGCGATCTGATTCCGATCGTGCGTGAAGCCGTCAAGCATCGCCCAACGCCGAGCGTCGCGGCCTAGTTCGCTGGGGGAGCCGGCGAGCTCCAGCGTCGCGCACGCTCCGCACTTCATACGAACACCAGAACCTTCCGCCAGCACGGACTCGTCGTGCCGCAGCGGTCATGGACGCAGGCTCACCGCGTCGTCATGTCCCTGCCAGTTGCCGCGCGTCCAGATCGGCTCGTCCTGTCGACGCGATCACCGACCTTGCTAGCGGTGTGCCCGGCGGTACCGCGTCATTTTTCAGTGTCGGCGCTCGCCCTGGCGAATACCGACACTATTTCTCTTAAACAAGACTCAAGTCCTTGACAAGGGACATGGCGCGCCCGCACGATGCGCGCTCTTTGAACTTCGGATGCAAACGAGCGAGAGCGATCCGCTCGTTCAGCAAAGGTCTGAACCATGGCTTTGGAACGACGATCCATCTTGCGCTCGCGTAGCGCTGCTTTTGTGACTTTCTCGGGCATTTTGCTGTCGTCTGGGCTCTCATTCGCTCAAACACCTGAGCCTGCACGGCCGCCGGCCACCCCGCCCGAGCCGCCGGCCGCCCAGCCTCCCGCCGCGCCCCCAGCTCCGGCAGAGCCGCCGGCCGCCACTGCCCCGGCAGAGCCGCCTCCGGCCGCACCAGCTCCGGCGCAGCCAGCGCCGGAGGTTGCTCCGGCGCAAGAACCGCCGCCCGCCCCGCCTCCGGCCGGTGCACCCGCAGCGGCCGCTCCTGAAGAGCAGGCTCCGGCCGAAGTCGACACCAAGCTCGGGACAGTTACCGTCACCGCCCGCCACCGCACCGAAAATCTCCAAGAGGTTCCGATCGCAGTCACGCACCTCACGGCGCGCGACCTCGAAGCGTCCGGCAGCGTCACGCTGCGCAACGTTCAGCAGCAGGTGCCAAGCCTGCAAATCCTCGGCTTCAACCCGCGCAACGTCACGATCCAGATCCGAGGCCTCGGCACCACGGCGGGTACGGTCAACAGCGGTATCGAGCCGGGCGTCGGCGTGTACGTGAACGGCGTCTACTACGCGCGGCCGGCGATCGCGGTGTTCGATCAGTTCGACGTCGAGAGCATCGACGTGTTGCGCGGTCCCCAGGGCACGTTGTTCGGCAAGAACACGGTCGCCGGCGTGATCGACATTCAGACCACCCCGGCGTCCTATACGCCCGAGCTGCAGCTCGAGCTGAGCTACGGCAACTTCCAGTACAGTCAGGCCAAGTTCGCTGCCTCCGCGCCGCTCGGCAACAGCGGCTTCGCGGTCCGTCTCGCCGGCATCAAGACCGACCGCGACGGGACTGTGTACAACACGCTCTACAGGGACTCCTGGAACGACTATCACAGCCAGGGCATTCGGGGCGAGATCGCCTATCGCAACGAGGACCGGAGCTTCAAGGCGCGGTTGATCGGCGACTACAACAACCAGCAATACTATTCTGGTTTCCAGCTGAACCGCGGCGTGCTGCCCAAGACACGCTCCGACGGCAGTACCGCCACGAGCCGCGATTTTTACGATCGTGCGAACGACGTCGGCTACACGCCGCTACCAATCGATCCCGGCGCGCGCCGGATCGACCTCAACACGCCGTACACGGTGAACATGCAGACCGGCGGCGTTTCACTTCAGCTCGACCAGAAGATCCCTGCCAATCACAACGTGACGTCGATCTCTGCCTGGCGCTTCTGGGATTGGGATCCCTCGTTGGATGGCGACCGGACCGGTGCGGCAGTCAACATCCAGAGCAATCTCCCGACCAATCAGCGGCAATTTAGCCAGGAACTGCGCATCGCGTCGCCCAGTGGCAAGAAGGTCGAGTACACGGGCGGCCTCTATTATTTCTGGCAACGCACCAAGGAAGTTCCGTACAACACCTACGGCAAGGACGCTGCCAAGTGGCTGCTCGGCCCGGCGTTCCCCGACGAAGCGCTCAACAATTGGACCCAGAGCGGCCTTCAGATCGGCGTAGTGAACAGTATTTCGGCGTTCGCGAACAGCACCTGGCATGCGACGCAAAAACTCCATGTCAGCGCTGGCCTGCGCTACACCTATGAAACGCGGTCGGGTTCCTACCAGTCCTTTCCGATCGCCGAGAACGCCGCTCCGCTGACCGATCCGGCCTTCGCCGGGCTGACCGAGGCGCAGATCGCTGCCATCGCCTCGCGCCGGGCCAGCTTCGCGCCTCAAGCAGCGTTCGACGTGACGGCCAGCGGTGGGAAGCCCTCGGGGACGCTCAACTTGCTGTACAACGTCACGCCGGACATCAATGTCTACGGTGGCTATTCGCGCGGATTCAAATCGGCAGGCGTCAACATGGCCGTGCCGGTTCAGCTCGCCAACGGGCCGGCTCCGTTGACCTTCAAACCCGAAATCGTCGACGCCTTCGAGATCGGATTCAAAACCAAAATTCTCGACAACCGGTTGACTACGAACGTCGCGCTCTTCCTCTCCGACGACCGTGGTTATCAGGCAAATCAGACCATCCTGGTCGATACACCGACCGGCCCGATCGCTCGACAATACCTCACCAACGCAGGCAACGTGCGAACCCAGGGCGTCGAGCTCGACCTCCGTGCAAGACCGATTGACGGCCTCTCGATCAGCGGCGGTGCGACCTACAACGATGCCTACTTCCGCACGTACACCAACGGCCAATGCCCGTATCTGCAGGTCACGGCCGCAAATGGTGGCGTATGCGATCTCTCGGGCCGCCAGCTCACTGGCGTGTCGAAGCTCGTTTACAACGTCTCCGCCCAGTATGAATTCCCCGTCGGCACCACGAATACTCTGGCGTATGTCGGGGGGAACTGGAGCTATCGCAGCGCCTACTATGGCACGCTGAACACCGATCCTTACGCCAAAGTCCCGGGCTATGGCATCGCGGGTGCTCATCTCGGCGTTCGCGACAAGAATGGCCGCTGGGACCTGAAATTCTGGGGTCGCAACCTGTTCGACAAGCTCTATTACATCAACGCTTCGGTCGACACCGCGACGACCTACACCTATGCCGGGTCGCTCGGTGATCCGCGCTTTTACGGCGCGACGTTGCAGGTCAATCTCTGAGCCGAGTCCGTGGCGGTCGTAAAGCCGCCACGGAACTTACCCGCGCTACGCGGAATTAGGGGACCAGCGGCGTGACGCGCCGGCGAGTTTTGTTCCGTTGCGATGCCGTCACCGAAGTTTCGCACGCCCGCTGGCTTGTCTCATCGTGCTGCAGCAACGGGTCGCCGATGACGTTGCGTCTGCATTCTCTGTCGTCTGCCCGCCATGATCGAGAGTCGGCGGCGCCATCGCTCATGGCGCGCTTGCTTGCCACCACGAGGCCACCTGGCGGGTCGCGCTAGACGTGCAGCTCGCTGTCTATTATATGAGACCCGTGAACTCAGCGTCGCCCAGTGGCTCCGAAAATGCGATCCAACCCGTGGCGGCCGAGAGCAGGCCAGGTTTCGGCTGGGAGCGCGGGCTGTGACGCGCATCGCGGTCCTGGATGACTACCAGAGCGTCGCCCGGAGCTACGCGGACTGGGCGTCGCTGCCCGATGGCACTGACGTTCGGTTCTTCGACGATCACCTGGAAGATCCGGCGGAACTCAGCCAGAGACTCGCGCCGTTCGACGTGATCGTGGCCATGCGCGAGCGGACGCCGTTCCCGCGCACACTGCTGGCGCAGCTTCCGAAGTTGCGCCTACTCGTGACGACCGGGATGCGCAACGCGGCCATTGATGTGCACGCGGCGACAGAGCTCGGCGTGACGGTGTCGGGTACGGACGGCCTTGCATACCCGACGGCCGAGCTGACTTGGGCCTTGATTTTGGCGCTCGCGCGCAAGATCCCGAGCGAGGACCGAGCGCTGCGAGCAGGCGCGTGGCAAACGTCCATCGGAGTCGGTCTAAACTCCAAGACGCTCGCTCTGCTCGGGCTCGGGCGCTTGGGCTCCCAAGTCGCACGGATCGGCGCCGCATTCGGCATGCACGTCATTGCCTGGAGTCCGAACCTGACTCTAGCTCGCGCCGAGGCGGGTGGCGCAGAGCTCGTCACTCGAGACGAGCTATTTGCTCGCGCGGACGTGCTCAGCATTCACTTGGTGCTCTCCAATCGGACGCGAGGCTTGGTCGGCAGGCGCGAGCTTGCTCTGCTCAAAAGAAGCGCGCTGCTGGTCAACACCTCACGCGGACCGATCGTGGATGAAGCATCGCTCGTGGCGGCGCTCCGTTCGGGAGCTTTGGCCGGCGCAGGCCTCGATGTATTCGAGCATGAACCCTTGCCGCACGACCACCCATTCGGTTCGCTCGCAAACACGGTGTTGACGCCCCACTTGGGCTACGTGACGGATGAAACGTATCGCGTCTTCTATGGGCACGCGCTCGAGAACATCCAAAGCTATTTGGCGGGAGAACCCAAACGAGTGATCGGGTCGCCAAGCCGTACCGCCGAGTGAGTGGCGAACGCAGGCAAGTAGAGGAATCAACCTACTCGGCCAGCGTATCGCGGTACCACAACCAGCGCAGCGCGTCTGGATAGTTTGGCCCGCCTCACGCTCCGGTGTGAGCGCCGCTTCGATATCCTGGATCAGCGCGGCGTCCTCTGGGTCGACCTTGGACGGGTAGAACTTGAGCACCTTTCCCGAGCGTGAAATCAGGTATTTACCGAAGTTCCAGGAGGGGAGGGCACCCGCGCTACGCTCGAGCGCAGCGTACACTTCAGATTGGCCAGGGCCCGACTTCGTCTGCACTTTTTCGAACATCGGAAAGTCGACGCGGTACTTGCTGACGCAAAATTCTCGGATCTGCTCCGGCGAGCCCGGCTCTTGGCGGCCGAAGTCATTGCTCGGGAAGCCGAGCACCTCGAAGCGCTTGTCCTTGTACTTGGTGTACACGCGCTGGAGCCCGGCATATTGAGGGGTGTAACCACATGCGCTTGCGACGTTGACGAGTAGCGTGACGTGTCCGCGGTACTGCGAGAGCGGCGCTGGCTCGCCCTCCAATGTTTTCGCCGAGAGCCCGTAGATATCGATCGCTTGTTCGGTGGTCGTCATGGTCTGTGATTCCTGAACGGGTGCCTGCCGGCAGGCATCGAGCAACAATGCCGCTACGCACACGCCGACGGTCGAGATCGTACCACGCATCCGAGAAACCTCGAGCGCCGCGCGGATGGCGTCAAGTGCCACGAGACTCCAAGAGGTTCGGTCGCACCTGGCGGAAGCGTTCGAGACCAGCGCTCGGGCGTTTTGGCGAGTTACCGTTCGCGCGTTCGCTACGCGCGCACGGTCCTAGCGTCCTGCCCGTAGAGCAATTGCCGCTCTTCGTCGGTCAACGGGACCGGCGGCTTGGGCGGATTGATTTGGTCGGTGAGCGCGTAGGCGCGTTCGGTGGCCGGGCGTGACGCGATCGCGGCTTGCCAGCGCTTCAAGTTGGGGAACTGCTCGATGTCTTGATTTAGGCGCGTGTAGTTGCGCGTCCACGGGTAGCTGGCGATATCGGCGATGCTGTATTCGCCTCGGCCCGCTCCTGCCACGAAATCACGCTCCGCTAGGCGCTTGTCGAGCACGGCGAACAGGCGCGCGGTCTCGCGTTCGTAGCGGCTGATCGCGTACGGCAATTTCTCAGGAGCCGCATGATTGAAGTGGCCGTTCTGCCCCGCCATCGGGCCCAGGCCCGCCATTTGCCAAAACAGCCACTCGAGTGTCTCGGTGCGGCCGCGAATGTCTCGCGGAATGAGCTTGCCGGTTTTGTCTGCCAAATAGAGCAAGATGGCGCCCGACTCGAAGACCGAGATCGGATCACCGCCATCGAGCGGCCGGTGATCGACGATCGCGGGGATGCGATTGTTCGGAGCGATCTGCAAAAATTCGGGCTTGAATTGATCGCCCTTACCGATGTTGACGGGTAGCACGCGATAGTCGACCCCGGCCTCCTCGAGGAAGATGGTGATCTTGTGGCCGTTGGGCGTGGTCCAATAGTGTAGATCGATCATGCTCAGAACGGTTCCTTGTATGGGCGCAGGTCGAGCTCTTGAGTCCAGGCGCTGCGGTGCTGAAGGTGCAGCTGGAAGTAGACTTCGGCGATCGCTTCCAGGTTGAGCAAGCCGTCGGCGCCTGCTTGTGCCACGCGGTCGGCAGCGCGCGAGCGCAGGCGTTCACCGTCGATGCCGCCGTCGATCACGATGTGCGCCACGTGGATGCCTTGCGGCCCGAACTCACGGGCAAAGCTTTGGCTGAGCGAGCGCAGCCCGGCCTTTGCCGCGGCGAAAGCCGCAAAGGGCGGCTTGCCGCGCAATGACGCCGTAGCGCCCGTGAAGAACAGCGCACCCTGTTTGCGTGGCGCGAGGCTCTTGATGACCTCTCGACCGAATATGAAGCCGGCGAGCGTGCTGCTGCGCCAAGCCTGCTCGAAGGCGTCCACGCTCAGCTCGAGGGAGGGCGCGCGCTCGGCGTTGCCGGCGTTGAACACTCCGACTTCGAGCTGCCCGAGTTCCGAGACGCGGCGCGCGAGTGACACCACGTCCGACTCACGGCCGACATCGCCAGCGAGGGCGAACGCGCGCCCGCCAGAGTTGCGGATCTCAGCCGCGACGCTTTCGAGTCGCTCGGCATTCCTCCCGGTAACTGCGGCGATGAAGCCCGCCTTGGCAAAGCGGCGAGCCAAAGCGCCGCCCAAGCCAGCGCTCGCGCCGACGCCTGCCACCCAAACGACCTGCTGGTTTTGTGGAGCGGTCATGTCTCTTATTGGAGACGGTATGTGCTTATCGTGGCGACAGTCAAGCGGCCCTCGTTGCGATTTTTTTGAGCGGAGAAATGCGCTATCCAGGGCAGAAGGGGTCAGCCAGTCATGAATCATCAAGTCCAGCAGCCGGATTTCACTGCTTCCCTGCTCGAGTATCGGCGCGAGCTCGACGCGCTCGACGCCCAGTTCGTTTCGCTGCTCGCCGCGCGCTTCTCGATTACGCGGCGCATTGGCGCGCTCAAGGCCGCGCACGGCGTTGCTGCGGCAGATCCTACGCGAGAGCAGGCGCAGCTCGAGCGTTTGGTTTTGCTTGCAGCGGACCTCGAGCTACCGACGGAGGTCACGCGCGCCGTGTTCGAGACGCTGTTTCGGTTCGTGCGCGCGAGTCACGTCGCGCAGGCCAGAAACGCGGCCGCGGACCCAGTCGAACTCGAGCCGAGACAATAGCGCGGCGGACCCGCCCTAGGCGAGCTTCACCACCATCTTTCCCGTGTTTTGACCGCTAAACAGGCCGATGAAAGCGAAGATAGCCTGCTCTAGCCCATGCACTTGTGTCTCGTGGTTCGAGAGCTTGCCGGCCCGCAGGTATCCGCCGACCTCGTGTTCGAACTGCGAGCGCTGATCGAGGAAGTCGCTGACGATGAAACCCTTCCAGGTGAGCCGCTTGGTCACGATGTTCATCAGGTTGCTCGGCCCCGGGCTCGGCCGCTCGTCGTTGTAGCGTGAGATGGAGCCGCAGCCGATGATGCGCCCGTGTGGCCGCAAGACCGCAAGCGCGGCTTCCAACGTTTCGCCGCCCACGTTGTCGAAGTAGACGTCGACGCCTTCCGGCGCGGCCTGCTGGAGAAGCTCGAGCAGCGGACCGCTCTTGTAATCGAACGCAACATCGAAGCCGCACGCTCGCTGGGCGAACTCCACCTTCTCGGGCGAGCCTGCGGAACCGATGACAAGAGCGGTCCGCTGC
>Ga0247760_1001092_pt1 | contig 27066 bp, 29 predicted proteins | sample UWRJL171409R4_FD_179936 | JGI IMG/M metagenome (GOLD analysis project Ga0247760, IMG submission 179936) | Plant litter microbial communities from Arlington Agricultural Research Station in Wisconsin, United States - UWRJ-L171-409R-4 | ecosystem: Environmental > Terrestrial > Plant litter >... | reverse complement strand
TCGCCGACCCAGCTTCGCGGTACCAAAGGTCGGGTCCATCCGCAAATCCTCCGTGTCAACAAATTAGCCTCGATTGAAGCCAGTCCACTCCTTTACTCCCAAAATAGATTCTGGTTTCCCGAGCGCTGGGACCCAGCCTGCAATGACTGGATCGACCAGGTCGCCCCGTTCCTCGCCTGCATCGGACCAATCCACGCCGGCCTGATTCAGTACATCGGCATCGAGTTCATCGGCGTCGACGACCGCGAAGACCGGAATCCCGAGTTGGAACCGAAGCTTCAGGAACGCTACAAGCTCCTCCAGCTCATCTGCGACACGTGCCCGTGCATCCGCACCATCCATATGGTGCTCGATCTCAGCGTGGAAAGTGCCGGTATGGCATGGTACATCACGACGGACATCTTGAAGAACTACGACAGGTGCTTGCAGGCCATTCCTTTGCTCGAGGACGTTGTTGTCGATATTACAGCCGACGAACTCAATCCGGACGATCCAGACGACTGGGACGAAGTCGACTTTCTGGCACATCAGATACGGGACGGGTATGGGTGGAGGGTCAACATCAATCGTCCCAGCTCCAGTGCCCCGCAGGTCCACGCCAGCGACGACGAGGACGACTCTGAAGGGGAAGGGCAGTACGGTTCTTACATGGGACAACAAGTGGCGTAGATCTCGACAGGTATTACTTCTTGAAATGCATTTGCTTCCCTCTGGCATACCGTACTCAAGGTACCACGGCCGACAACGACCTCCACCACTGTGTCTCACAGCTCAAGTAATCCTGCAAGTCCTCCAACCCATTTGACCGCGAGCCAATGTACAAAGCAAAGGCCGGGGCAGCCAAAAAGATACCGGCAAAGGCACCGGCCCCGATATCAAGGAAGTATCCCGTCCAATGACTCTGCCCAGCCCGTCTCCGCCCTCCGTCCCGCATCGGGAGAAATCCACAACTCACTGCCATCCAGATCAAGGAGAAGATGGGGTAGATAACCGCTACAATGCCGAAAGGAAACCTCCCTCGAGAGTCCTTGCTGGCGTTCAGGTCTTGCACGCCCGTGACGAGAAGGAGCGCACAAAGGCCTCCCTGCGTCAAAGTGCTGATACTCGTTGTGAGATTGAAGACACGGCCGGCGCATCTCGGTAGTTTGTCGGCGTATCGGACGCGGCAGTCGATGCAAAGTGGCAGGGCCGTGATGGCGATGGTGAGTCCCTTCACGATTTTGGCGGCCCCGTTGTCGTGTCGACCCATATTGGCGGTAGCGAAGATGATCTGGGTCGTGGGTGCGTAGAGCGCCGTGTAGACCCAACTGAACCAGCCGAGAACTGTCACGCTTCGGTCTAAGTCGACTGTCTTGCTCACCGCGATCAGGGCGTTTCCAGAAACACCAAGGGTCGCCGGCAGCTGCTGTCCCCCGCCACGGACGTCGGCCGCTGGTGGCCAGAGAGAGGCGAGAAAACCGCGAGGATATAGAGGGCTCTTGACCTTTGTTGGCTGAAAGGCAGGGTGAATCTGACCACTGGATTGGTAGTTGTGATAGTTGGGGTAGTTGGAGTAGTTCGGCGGGGCAATGAGGTTAGTAGAAGCCTCTGCGTCTCCATTGAATCCACCTGTACCTAAGGGGATCATAGTGTCTTCCTCAACAAATTTTGCTCCATGTCCCCAAGTGTTTGTCGCGCTGCGATAGAACATGTACGAGCCTCCGAGCAATACGCGAAAAATGGCCATCCACGCGATCCACCCCGTTGCAAATGCCACCAGCCAACCCGATGACAGACCGTTGATGACCGAGCCCACGAGAGCTGAGAGGATGGAGCTAAAGGCGCTAGCCGCCGGCGTGAGGGTGCATCCTGCACGCTCGGTGATGACATTCGCGGCGATGTGGAAGGACATGTTCTCCGCCAGGAGAACAGTGCAGTCAAAGGAGTCGAGATGGGAGGTGAAAGTCAATGAACCAGTCGTTTTTCTAACGTTAGGAGTTGTCTGTCGTCGCAAGAGGGGCGTTGGACCAGTTTCATCATTTTGAGACGACACGAGACACAGCCGCATCCGTCGCGCTCCCTCGTGGCGCAGCCGTCGATCCGTGCCGCAAATGCGACCTGATCATCACCGAGACCGAGCGCCCAATAAGACCCCGCATCACAAACACCAAAGACCGACCCCTGAATCGGTGAAAGCAAAAATTATGTTCATCAACCACCACCATCCCGTATGTAACCAAGATTTCGAAGTCCGAAGTATGTACAAAAAGAAGCCTGTCAACCCCTTACCCCAACAAAAAGGGGAAACCCCTTGCCACCAACATCAGAATGTTGCAGAAAAGAAGCCTCAGTCCATCAGCACAAAAGAAAGGCGGACCAAAACCTCTCAATTTCCCCAGCTCACCAAGAATCTCTCCTCCTCCTCGTATTGAAATAAGTATCCCGAAACCGAAACCCCCCTGTCTCCCTGCAACTGATCAAGCAGAGAACTCAACCTCTCTCTTCGCCGTAGTCCCCGCCCGTGTCACCGTCCCACCCAACGAGCTCGTGCAAGTGACGGTACCTGGCCGGGCAACCTTCCTTGCCGAGAACGACCAAAGTCCACTCGCCGGAGGCGTAGCCGCCATCGCCGCGCTGGTAACCCCCTTGTCACCAGGATATGTAACCTGCATGTTGACCTTGCTATCGACCAGGTAGTTGCTCTTGCAGGTGACCCCGATAGTCCCGCTCTGGGAGCTTGTCCAGGTGACGGCTTCGATGGTGACGACGTCGGGGCCGGTGAAGAAGTTGATGGTGAAGGTTGCAGTGCTGGTGGTGTTTTGGGAAGCCGAGGCAATCAGGAGCTGGAAGACGTACTCGCCGGTGGGGGCGGTGTTTCGGAAGCGCACGTTGATGTTTTTGCCGTCGGTGGAGGGGGTGAATGTCAGCAGGTTGGCTTGGGTGCCTTCGGAGGAGGCCTCGACGACCGAGTAGGTGTAGGTGAGAGTGTCGGTGCTGAAAATAGGGTCGGCGTTGTCCTGGAAGCCCTTGAGGGTGAAGGTGTCGTCGGAGCGGACAAACAGGGTGGAGGGCGCGGTGATGGTGATAGAGGTGCCGAGGGTCGCTTGGATGCGTGCCGTGGGAGTGACGGGAGTTCCGGGCTCACCGGGCTCGGTTGGTTCGCCGGTGGTGGGAGGGCAGGTGGAGACATCGAAGACGGTGACACCTGTCTCAGGGAAGGGCTGGAGGGGGCCGAAGATGTTACCGTTTGCGTCGGGGCCGACACCCTTGGTGAGATGGCTCATGCCGCCGAAGCGGCTAATAAGGGGCTCGTTTCCAGGCACGAGCAGCTCGGGTTGGATCCACTCGAGAATGGGCGCCACGTACTGGCCGGCCAGGAGGCCGTTCTTGGTCAGGACGGTGCCGGTGCTGGCGATGGCACGGTACTCGCGTGTGTACACACTGGGGATTCTGTCGCCATCAATGCGGGAAATCCACTTGTTGCGGCCGCCCGCCTCGGGGCGCTCCTGCGCAACACCCATAGACCGGTATGTCTCGTGGCCAGTGCAAGGGTCGATGTCGATGGCCTGGATCGAGATGGTGACTGACGGGTCTGAGACGACGCCGACAAAGCGTGTCTCGGCAACCTCACCGCTGGTGTCGGATGTGTAGACCCCGATGAGGACCTCCTCGACGCGGATGTATGTGGGCGCTCCCGAGGTGGTGACTTGCACGTTCCAAGCAACAATCTCAAAGCAGATGAGCTCGTTCTGCGCATTGCGGAATCCGCGGTACACAATGAAGTCGCCGACCATAAAGGGGGCCATGATGAGCGGGTCAGGCGCTTGGCTTGACGGATGTTAGCCAAACTCGACAACAGCTCGCCCGATGTCAGGGGCAGACTTACAAAACACGCCTCGGCGCACCGGAGCCAGGGAGGAGCGGGCGGTTGGAGAGAGGGCACAGCGTGTCGTTGGATGACCGCGGCACACACATGGGGAAACCAGAGTAGGCGCTGACGCTGGGGCTCTTATCGTCCGAGACCATGAAGGGATATGAGTATCCGGCGGTGAAAACAGCGTTAGGGTCGTTGATGCGAATAGTTGGGCCGTTGCGGATCTGCATCGAGCCATCAAAGTTGATGGCATCAATGTAGCCCTGGTTCATCTCCAAGGTGAACTCCTGGATGATGACCTGGGCGGCAAGGGGGTTGCCGTCGACGACATTGCCTTGGATCTGGAATCCTCGAGTTAGGTCTGCTGTTAAGATATTTCAACACATGGATTCGCTAAGAGGGACTCACAGTGACCTCGAAGCCCATGACCGCCGCTTTTCCAGCCACAAACTCTTTCCAGGGGACATAGGCAGCGGGGAAAGTGACGATCATATTCTTCGGGATGTTGACCACCCAGCCATTAACAGAAATGGTACCGCCAGTGTTGAAGGTGTCATCGGTGGCCGTCGCGTCGATTAAGGCGCCGGTGAGGAAGATGGGAACATCGACCGCTAACGCCCCGAGGACGAACAGGAAGAGAGAGATGAGTGTGACCATGATAGTGAGCGGATGCAGTCGGGAGACTGCGGAAAAAGACTGACTGTGTCAAAAGAATGTCGGGTTACTGGAGAAGCCCGCGATGGTTGATGTCGAAAAACACAACTCGTAACGTAGGCTTTCGGGTTGTATTATATACCCCGGTGTCGAGGCAAACCGTGCGCTCATTGTGGCCAGCTGAGCCAACCGGGTTGGCAATGATCTAGACCCGAAGCCATCGCACTATCGACCGAGTGCACAAATGAGGCAAGTGAAGCCGTCACGAATGTCCCGGAGAGAATCTCTCGCCTGGTATTGCCCGACAGACCCAATAGATGGATCAATAGTTCTGCGAAGTAATTTCCCAGCTCAGCTATTTGGGCTAGATGCACCTCGTGCCTAGTAAGGTAGGGCGGCAGGTGCTCCCCCCTGATGGCCGGCCACACTGGTGTGACCCGGGAGGTGCGAAAATAAAGTGGCGAACTCAGTGCCAGGAATGCCCAGGATGGACCTTCACGAGGCCAGACCGCACGTTCGTACACGATAAATCCACACTGCTCCAAGCTCTATACCCCTGTCGAGCGGTATTCTCATTACCCGCCAGAGCCTGCAGATGTACGACCGGGTTGGGTAGAGTCGTATTAGGTAGCTAACTGTGATCATTCAACACCGTGACAAAACAAGACTTTTCCCCGCGACTCTTGGCAAGAACAAGCACGGCACGCAAGCTTCTAGCCTGCCGGAATTACAGCTACCCTGATTACCGATGATGGTTATTAGGTTGGGATTCCGAAGTGCTGTAGAAGGAACTTGTCGGTTACTCTTTCAAGGTCTCAGCGCCCCCGGATCACATCATTGCAAGCCACAAGCTCAAAACAGACAAAATGATCAGTATGGGTTAGGATGATAGACCTTCTGCTCGCCCCGTGCACTGGTACCTGCATGTCACGATTACCACCCCAAGGGGGAGGGGTGGCACGTAAATAGTCGGGGCGGGAACCAAGCACACATTCCACATACCCACACGGCCAAAGCATGCGCGTGAGCGAATATAGATTGGCGGGGCCTAATAGCTCGAATAGCTAATAATTCAAATCCCCTACGCAGAGAAGCCCGGGATATTTCCACGAAAGAGTAGGGAGGCGGAACATTGCAAAGAGCTCAAGAAGCGAAAATCCAACTACGTGCATTGAGGCTTTCTGCTGTCCCAAATGAAGAGTGCCCGAACACCTCGATTTCAAAACGGAAGTGGCCTGGAATGATGATTTGTAATTTGTAAGATTTACATTCCAAAACATGACAACTCCTGCCGCGGTGGGAGTGGTGGGTGGATCAGGTGGACTCGAGAACCAATCGCAACATGGCAGTGCTCACATCGTACCCATGCTTAAGCTTCCGCCATCTGACCAAGGTGCTGACGCCACTCGGTTCGTCTTTCCCTCGTTGTGAATCTGGGGCGGGCCGTGAGCGGCTGGTCCAAGCGGCCCGATGTTACCTCCGCACCCACCTTCAGAACATGCCCAGTATCCACCAGTGCATTACCCGATGAGACCCCAGGGAAAGAACTGCAATAGCTGTACGTCCAGACCATTCTGGGAGCATGGCTCTAGAATAACACCTCCACGTTCAGGAACTGCGAAGATGGTGGCTATCGGTGCGTAATTAGGTCCATTAAGTGAGTTGGCGGTGGAACTGTGAAAATCCGAGCGCAAGTAGACACATTGGAGAACAAGTACAGTCAGACCCCTGTTTTTGCAACCCCCTTTTTATGCAAATTGCCACAAAACGCAAGCCACTTCGCAGTCTAAGTTAATTAGTATGGTAAAACGCAAGTCTGCAAGCCGCAACTGCAAGCCTGAAAAATTGCGTAAAAGGGGGGTTTCTTTTAGTGGTTGGACTCAAATGGGTTGTTTTGTTAGGCCTTAGCCCACTAAATCCCCCTAGAATTCCAGCCACTGGCTGAGACCAATTCTCGCCAAGCCCATGAAAAGTGGGCCTTGTAGCACCCCTCTTTCTGCAAAACATCCACAAAATGCAAGCACTTGGGTGGTCTGGAAAGCTTGCATAAACAGGGGGTTTGACTGTATGTCTTTTCCTCACGTCCACTTCCAAAAAAGACCCTAATCATGCAACTTGCCGGGGGAGCCGAGCACGACGCATGTTTAAATAGGCTTGTTTCTGGGTCTCCTGCTCGGGTCATCCTTCCCCTCTCGGGACGGCACGACCTGCATTAGCTCCCCCCTTTTTGTCAAGAGGTATTGAAGTAAGCCAATTGGATGTAGGTCGCCATCGCCAAGGCCCACTATTGGACGGGCAAGATGACCCTGATATATTCCCGTTGCCACCCCGATGCAGGTACCACAGGACGCATTGTCCCGCCCTTTTAGCTAGAGTTGTACATCATGAGAAGAAACTACATCGCCATATGTCACCGTAGTTTGCAGTTGGCGAGTTCTCAGCTTTCCAGAGGCCACTGACAACGGTTTGTTGCCAAGAGGACAAAACGATATTCACCGAATTTTGATGGAAGTTGGGTGCACAACTTTTTATTTGATGCCATTATATTCCTAGTACGAGACAGCATTCGTGTGGCAAATTGAAGTGGCCTTGGTTTCTTTCGGGATCCCTTTCCCAAACCTGCCTGTCACATGAGTATGTAGGGGAATGCTTGAGGTGTTGACATTGACGGCGGCATTGGACAGAAACCCACAATGTTCCTGCCCACCTAGTCTACCGCCACTGTGTTGTTTTTATGTGACTGGGGAATGAAAGCTCCAAGATACTCCCTCAACGCATTATCACACGCATAAACATAAGTCCCCCGTATGCCACGTGTTAAGAGCACCGCGTAGATCTGAGTGACGAACCGCAAAAGATCGCCGTCCGAGTAGTTCTTCCCGAGCCTTATGTTGTTCTCCTTGCCATCTTGTCGTGATACGAGGCACGATTGATACGGAGCCGGTTGTGAACGGGATCAAACCATAAGTCAGGTCCAATAATCACACCGGCGTAGTTCATTTCGTAGCCCTGAACGGTGTGGATAGATCCCACTTCCTGAGGCACCTTTTCTGAGGAAATCCAGACGGATGATTTGCTGTTCCAACGCAGTCGCGTCTCGCCAATTTCGATGTCAAAAGCCTCCTTGTTGGCCTTGGACTTCCACTCCCATGCAAACCCAGCCGCCATGCGTGATAGACCAACTTCGGCATCACGCTACAGAATCTCATCCCGCATGAGCGCAACATTGTCGAAAATGCGAAAGTCATAGTCCCCGAAGTCTCGCAACTGTGGCGGCGCACGGGTTGGACTGGGATTCAGGATCCAGCGAATATAGGCCACGAAGTCCGAGCCTGCCCTGACACGCATCTGGGTCTTCAGCTGGAAGTGTCGCTCAGAAGCTCGAGTCTCGGCGATGAGGGCCGACAAGAGCTCTGAAGGGAGATCAGCAGGGCGAATGCTTTGCTCCGTATCTAACAAGAACACTTGGTACTTACTCTTCTTCTGTATCCAGTGTAGCTGAGTCTTGCTGTAATCATCAGCACCGAAAAGCTCTATGGTAATGTCCGAGAATTTCTTGTTAAGCACCCCCGAGGGCTGGTTTGCGCGTTGGCTAAGTCGATGTGTCTCGTCAACAAGTAGCAGGTTAAATATACCTGCTGCCTCCCCTGCCTCAAATGGAGCCAATACCATTGTTGCCAAGCCGCATGCTGCACATCTCTAAGCTTATTAAGGTGATCAGAGATCGAGGCTACTATAGTTCTAGGATACTTTCCGTTCCATCCCGCCAAACAACATGATTGTCCGCAGGAGCTTCTGCTGGCTCGGGCTTTGCGATTCGCTTCCATGGGTAGGGCACGTTCCATTGTCCCTGCCGTCAACCTCAACTCTCTCGTGACCTCGCAGCCCATTGCCCATCGAGCTCTGACCTCGCATGACCTCCGGCCTTTACCCTCGGCACCCCGTCGTCTAACTCTGCCAGTTGACCCCCAGATAATACCCTGCCACCCGCAATCACGTCGTTCCATGCCGGGGCCGTATGCATGTCACCCCCACTTCCTTGTCGAGCGGGGGGAGTTTGCCCCAGCACCCAGCGGACTCACCGGGCTCGGGGCTCCCACCGCTGCCGCCCTTCGGGGGAGTCTATAGTTGACTTCTCTCGTTTTTTTTTTTTGGGCCATGACAGAAGCAGTCTTCTATCGGAAAATACACAACAGGGTTTGATACGCAATGCCGTGGCCGGCAGTTCGACATAGTGGGGTCCTGAAAAGGGGCGGAAACTCAAGGAAATGGCTTCACACATCGTGGCTCTGTAAGTTCTGAAGTAGAACCGAGGGCCGAAGATATCCATGAGATAACATAGCCAGAACAAAAACCAAAGCACTGGAACTGCAACGCTTGGCGGTTTTTGAGACGGGTAGGCAAGGAGAATCGACATTAGTTTGTCCGTTTTTCCTTTTGGGCCATCGCATGGAAGAGGTTGGGTATCTTGGAGTTCTGTGCTGTCGAGCCGAGGGAAGTCGCGAGAGTCGTTCGGCACATCAAGGTTTTGGCTCACAAACTTAAACCCACATTGCCGTTTCACATAAAAGGCAGGCAATCCCCCGCCCTCCTCGTCTTCTATTCTCGCAATTCATCAGGCCAAGACCTTGTGCCCATCATCAACCACAAACATGGACGGCTGGTCACTGGTCGACCCCCCAAGTTATTGGGCAAAAGACGACCCACCGAGTTATGCGGAAGCGACACAAGGCGCGGAACGTGAAGCGCAGGCGCTAGAAAGGGAATCCAGTCTCTCGAACCTGAATGAGGTGACCTGTCCCTTAATATCGGATACTGTTGGCTCACAAAGTCAGCGGCAGATCCCATCCTCCCACTCGGCTCGAGGCATGGTCAACGACCAGTGCTTCGAATGTCGCAGCCGCGGCGAGCGCTTCGATTGGCACGACTACCTCAGCGATAAAAGTCTTTCATACCCGAAATACTGCAAAGAGTGCAAGACCTCGCACCCTCTAGCCTATTTTTCCCGTGTCCAACGCCGCCATCAGCAGCCTGAATGCTGTATCGGCCGCCAGGGTTTCATCCGCCTCTGTGAACACAAGACTCTACGCTGGTGTGAAGTTGTGGAAGCAGTTTATCGACTACCAAAAGATCACCCGAAATCAGGAGGGCCGACTCGAACCCGACTTCTTCGGTGCCAGGATCCGAATCACCTCCGTGGTGCGAGACCCTCGGGGGGCAACCGTCCGACTATATTCCTCGAGCGCTCCCGCACAGGCATTATACAACTCGTCATGGAATGGACAACCGACTTACTGAGCCCTCGAAGCGACAACACGCACGGCCGGGAAGACCACATGCGCATTTTTCGCATCGGCACCCCTGCCGAATTTATCGCTCCGGAAGCCAGGCCGGGTCTCCTCGAAATGAAGCCCCTCGACAGCCTCCTCAACAACCCAAACATAGGCTCCCATACCTCCAAAACCCCCCTTAACCATTCTACCGAGCCTACTTATGGAATCTCTATCAAGATCTCTCGATCAGGCCGTTCCAACTGTCACAACCACAACGAAACAGCGCTGAACATCACCTACCGCCGCACCATCCTTATCACATCCTGGACATCCACAGAAACTACCTCCATTACGTAAGTCTTCCATCGTCCCCTTCCCTACATGACAACAGCTAAGGAGAAATATAACTAAAGGGTATCTGCCACAGTCACTCTTGGTTCTCCGCTTTAGATCCATCGTCTTACCCATCCACACGTGACGAAAGAGGCAAGAGACATTGGGATGGCTTGGGGTGTTGGATGAATAAGAATTGTGCCAATTACGTGGGGTATTTTGATAGGCCGGGGTTAAAGAGGGCTGTCGATGGGTTTAGAGAGTGGAAAGGAAAAGAGAGGGATGAGACTATTACTGATCTTGAGGTGTGTAGAGACTTCCACCGGAGGAGGGAGGCGAGATTGGGAGGGGAGGGGGTTGCCGATGGTATAAGGGGGTGGAAGGGAAAAGAGAGGAATGATAGTGATCTTGAGGTATGTGGGGACTTCTACCGGAGAAGGGAGAGGAGGAGGCTGAGAGGGGAGACGGTGGTGCAGACGGTGGAGGCCAAGGGGGTGAAAGACTGGGTAAGGAATAACCAGATGGCGTGGGAGAGGAGAGAGAGGAAGAGGATAGAGAGGGAGGAGAGGATGAGAAAGTGGGAGGAGGTCAAGATGGGGGATCCAAAGGGTGACAACTCCAGGTTTAATAACTCCTGGTTTATAGGGTTGTCTCTCCTCTTGATTGGTATTGTAGTTGTTGTTAGTTATCACCTATAGAGGTAATGACCCTACAATGCTGTACTTGATATGGTTTTGTACCAGCAATATAGCTTTTTTTGGCAAGTTATCAAACGAATATCTTCCACCGTGTTGTTCTTTCTGTCCAGTAGTACGAACCTGTGGATGAGGAAAGGAAGGCCTTATGCCCCACTTTCCTCATGTCCCAGTATGGAAGCAAGGTTTGCTAGTGAGGGAAGGACACCCACCTCTGCTACGAATTTGGCAGGAGTGAGAGCAGGTGGCAGCAAGGCAAAGTTCTGACGACGGGCGACCGCGCTTCGATTGATCTCTTCAGCAACGAAGGCTCGCTGCCCGTGAACGACAACACGGAAGTTTGAACCAGCAGCCATTCGATCGATACAGTACTTTAACCAATCTCTCTCCTCTCTCTGTGCACCAAGGCTTAAAATGCGCCTTTCTATTCTCTCGTTGTGCCTTCTGGCCAACATTATACTAGTAATTTCTTTGTCCGGCCCCTTTTCTCCGGCTGACTAGTACATACACACGATTCGACTGTATGGCTTCATTTACTAAAGTCTGTCACAGAACCATTTGCCGTGCCTCGGGCACAATTTTTGACGATGTAGCGCGGACTGAAAAGGCCGTTGTGGTCTGGATTGCGGTGCCGTTTGGCACTAGCCTGGCGATTTCGGACCTCTCGAGCCAGTAGGTCTTAGCCAATGCAAGACTGGATTGGGTGGCGCTTCTCTAACGTTCGCATTCACAGGTATAGACCTTCCAAGACTCAGACTCGGACTGATCCCCAGTCAACCAGCACACTCGCCGGGGACTGCGGTGAGTCCCTATCAACCTCGGGCTGTCATTGTACGCCGTATACCACCAATATGCTGACCCTATGTGTGTAGCAAACCCAAGCTCCCTGCCAATTTGACGAAGGAAATTTCGAAGGGAAGAAAGACCTGGTGGGGGGAAATCGACTCTCTGTTTAAGCTCGTCAAGGAGAATGCAGGCGCCCAGGTCAAGGCCACCAAGGTCACCGACAACATCCAAGCGGTAGTCGGTCATTCGTTTTCCTCGCCCCAGATCCTCACAGCTATAATCGGATTCATTATCGCATTGGCTGGGCTTGGGCGCCTGATTGAAGGCGCTATTCACGCTCTCGTTGTCCTGTGGCGCGGGTTGGTTTGGTCTGGTCGTGCATTGTTGCTGTTTGGAAGGAGATCCCGGATCCTCATCTGGGATGGAGGATGGCGAAACCGGAGGATGATCTGGCGCCAGGTGAACGGGACTCTGTGGAGATTTGTGAGAGATTTGAGAATCCGGTTCGGCAATGAGACTCTTCGACAGGAACGGGAAAGGGAGTTGGAAGTGGCGAAGAGAGAGGCTTGGCATGCTGAGTTTTGGGCAAACGTACCCGAAGGAACGCTGGGCTGGTCACCTGAGATTGAGCCATGGGAGGCCACCTCCAAAACTCACCTCAGAGAGTGGTGGTATCAGCACCATTGGCACGGACTGTTCGAACCGGAGTATGTGGCACGACATGCTCTGCAGAGCTGGATCCGTCACAGGGCGTCTCTCGACTGGGAAGTCTTCGCCCCCGAGTGCATGGTACAATCTGCCATGAAGGCCTGGCTTTATGAGAGGCGTCAACTCACGGAGTGGAAGCCGACTATTTATGAGGTCATGGAGGCCTGGGTCCAGGAGGACATTGAGAGGGATATCGAGATGGAGGCAAGATCAGGGTGTGAGATGATGTGAAGTGGAGTCTTGGCCAGCTTCGAGTCGAGGGTCATTGTCTGCCTCTATATTGTATTAGCACGGTGAAAACTCCCTCCCATGGGAGCCAACACTGCAATGTACATCTTAACCACTTTTCCACTTCCTCTCTTCTGAAAGCACTGGCGGCGATCATTATAACCAATGTGGCTTGGCTCCGTTGTTGGCGCAGCCATGATTGGCGCTGCGGCGGCTGCGTGGTTGGCAATTCTGGTTTTCCCGATGCTGAATCACTTGTTGCCAGTTAGTCGTCTTTGTCCCTCTTATCTAACTTCGAGGTATTCCCCGAATCCGTGGGATAGTGTAGACTCGGAGTGTCGGCTTGGTCGTAAGGCCCTGGTGGAAGCGTGATGGTATACTGGTAGCCTCTGGTGCATCTTGGAAAAGCACCACCTGCGGGGCGTTTGATTGTCGCACTGCTTCCGAAAGAGTTGACCAGACCGGTACCTGTGCTGGTGACGACCACTCTTCGGGAGCGAATGGGTGTTCAGGCGCAAAAGACATGGCGGGGAACTACTGGCGGTCTCCTCGCATAAACTGTAAAGCGGGACTGACCTAGGTCAGGGAAAGGAATTGACGCTGGAGAAGAGAGTCTGTTTTTTTATTTTTTTTAAGAATGCGTGCCAGTTGCCGACAGCGCACTTGGTGCATGGAAGTTTTGATGCACGAACGGCGGCGGAGGGTTCTCATCATAGCACTTGGGCGCTGAATTGTTGTTTTAAAGTCTTATCGTGTTTCGCCTTTCTCGTGGCCAGAGTAGGTACTTAGGTCATCGGCGGGAATCGTGTTGGGGGTCATAGAGTCACCGGATCGGTGGGGGCGGAAAAAGAAGCATCGCGCCCTTCTCTGCGGGCTAATTGACATACATCACCCCAGCAGTCGGTGCAGAAACCTGCTCCGGCGAAAAGGCACAGCGACACTCAACATTCCCGTAATTGCTGCCGTAACCGCTGCCATAGCTGCTGCCTATATACATACCAGAATACCTCAGCGGAACCTCTCCCCGCTTCAAGAGCACTAACGAAGCGCTAGGCATCGGACTAACAGAGTAGTGGCACGCTGCCGAGATAGCCGCGCTGCAATTACCCGTGACGGGCATCTCAGTGCGTAGACGCCGGCAGGCCATACCAAGAAGAAACAGGATCATCAGGAAACCCAAACCCATGACGATGATGATGGCCAGTGGTGAATACCCGCACATAGAAGATATAGCTGAGGATATACTCGACGGGTGATATTTAGGACTTTTAAAGCCCGAAGCGACTTGATATTCAACGCTGACTAGGAATATACTCTGCGAGGTGGCCCAGTGGGTGATGCCTGATAGGACTATAATGGGGATAATGATACGGTATGGCAATTGAAGCAGATGTGAGCACCTTTGCTATCCGGAAGGAAGTGTCGAAATATAAAGACCTTTACGTTTTATGGCATAGTGGTCCTACTCCCTCACTATAGCTATAGAGGTAAGGAGGCTATTGTATAAAAAGTACACTGCCGCGAGATAACTGGTTGCACTGTGTTACCAATGAAGATCGCAGTCAGAAGTGGGATTAATCCTCCTGTTTTATAAGACGGATCTAAGTATATGAAGTTTCCCGTTTAGATCTCACTTACGTAATGTTACTTACCCCGGCTCGGGCTTAGCTTAGGATTGCCTTAGGATTTGTTAAGGCTCGCTTACTTAAGAACTATTCTTAAAAGGCTGCGCTATAGCATGTAGAATTGCCTTTAACAATAGTTAAGTAAGCTTAGAATTAGTCATATATATAAAAATAGTCACACTAGCTCCCTTCTTTCAAGAATGAATTGTTTTACCCCTCCTCTTCTATTTTTCATATTACTTACTTAAGCACTTAAGACTTAACTTAACCTTTGCCCTATTTATTATTCCCTAACAGACTCTTATCCCGTCCGTTGCTTTCTTAGTGGGGGCGCTTGGGCCCCGCCCCTACGGAAAGAGGTACAGTCCGTTAGCCTTCGTCACGTTATAATGTCCGTTGCCTTCCCTGTGCTTAAAAGTCGTGTAACTGGTATTGTCCTATGCAACTTATTAAGTTAAATAATTTAATTATCAGAAAGGTATACATAACCCTTTAATAACTAATATAAAAGGAGTTTTCTTACCGCTTTTATTATTACTTAGTGCTAGGGTTTATAGTGGGGAACAAGGCTGTGCCCAGGTCTAATAAGCTGTACAACCCGCTATTAATATATGATCTGCTATTATATAACCTATCTACCTGCAGTCTATACTACGTGCTATTAATAAGCGCTCCACTATTACATAATCCATCTGCTTAAAGTTTTATATACCTAGTCTATTAAGCTATAGAGCATATTATTAATAAATGCTTTATTTACCATTATATAATTTTATCTTTTTGCCTTTAATTCTATTTACACAGTAAGTAGATTAAGCTGTTAAATCAAGGCGCTTGTTTAAGCTAACCCTATTATTCTTTTTAAGCTTTATAATATTACTATAGTTGTTTTTTATTAAACTTCAGGAACCCACAGGGCTGTAGTACAGCAGCTGTGGCTCAGAGGAAGAAGTACGTACTAGTCCAAGCCGTACTACAGTGCCTACAGCACTGTATAAAGCAAACAAAAGCCTGAATTACAGGGCAGTGCCACTGTAAATAAGGGTATCACAGCGAATATTAGCGCTGGAAATAAGAGGATCCGGAAGGCAGTGCCTTGTACAATGACTGAAGTAGAATGAAGTTGCTTACTTTAATTAGAATTAGATACAAGAGAGGAGAGAGCCTGTTATAAGCCGTAGGAGGCTCTGGAAGAATTCCAGAGCTTTCTGTAAAGTTGAACTAACTAATGTAATAATGGAATAGTACTGTTCTGAACCATTCTACGTGGTTCTGTTAACGTAGTAGCTGACGTGGCTACTGATGTTCTAGTTAATTATGTGGGGCAGTAGCCCCACTGGATTCAGGGGGTGGAACCCCCCTGAATTCCAGAAGGTTCAGAGTGCTCTAGGGGCCCTAAGGAGCCCTGGAGTGGGTTGGAATCTTCTGGAACCCTCTAGGGTTCCAAAAGATTCGGCTGGTGGTTTCGGGGTACGCAACCACACTACAGGGTACCCGGTACAGGGTACTCAGTAGCTAAAAAATTAACATTTTTATATATAGCAATGCGTTCTCTAGCGCGTGTTACTGTTAAAAAGAAGCTACGCTATCCGGTTCCTTAAACCATTACTTCTTTAATTAACAACTAATAATTTCACTACGAAAACCTTTTATTTAAAGTTTAATAACATTTTAGCTCTTTAATGAAAGGAAGATAACTGTTAATTTCTAGCCACTACGTTAGTAGAACTATAAAGAATGATTCAGAATAATACTATTCCATTATTATATTAATTAGTTTTACCTTATAAGAGGCTTTGAAATTCTTTCAGAGCTTTCCATAGCCTATAATAAGCTCTCTCCTCTCCTATATCTAGTTCTAGTCAAGTAAGCAATTTCATTCTACTCCAGTCATTATATAAGGCACTGCTTTCTGGATCCTCTTATTTCCAGCGCTACTATTCGCTGTGATACCTTTATTTACAGTGGCACTTCTCTGTAATTCAAGTCTTTTATTTGCTTCTTACAGTGCCGTAGGCACTGTAGCCGGCTTGGACAAGTACTGCACTTCTTCTTCTAAGCTACAGGTGCTGTACTACAGCCCTGTAGGTTCCTGAAGTTTAATAAGTTTAAAGCTAGCTATAGCCCTGAGCCTTAAACCACTAAATTAGTTTAACACTTACATTATATAATAGTTTAAAAAAAATACTCATTTTTACCAACTTCTTAAACCTTAGTATTATTAAACGTAGTAAATTCACTAAGCTATAGCATAACTTATTATCATACTTTTTAAAGGGAGCGCTTATCTTATACACTAGTAAGTATATTATATCTTATTACTAGTTTAAAGTTGGGAGTGTAATATATTCCAGCTGTAATGTGTTACTACCATTATACCTGTCACCTTCCTTATAAAAGTTAAAGCTACCCTGCTCTACTTTATATTAACAGCCGTCACTTGTTCTCGGGCGAGCTCCACACTATGCAAACTTCCCAATAGACTATTAATGGTGGCATTTTAGTGCCGCGCCGTCTGGGAATCTCTATCTCGAAACCGTCAATCCCCACGAAGCCAAACATCTCATACATTGGAACTGTCTTCTCGGTGCTCTCGAGGTAGACGGGCAAGTTATTTACTGGGATGGAATGGAATGAATGGGAATTTAGATAAGGAAGCATACATCTTGACAAGACAAGCTGAAACGTAGATGTGAACCTTCTCATATTCACCTCCAGGTCAAGGAAGGGTGTTAGTCGCTAGTTGCCCCCTAGAACTAATATGTGCATGTCGCTTCATCAATTCGGATGGCCTCCGTCATTTTCGGGCCGTTCCCCGGATCCATGTGAGGTTCGCACATCGCCATATCTGCAATTAGCCAGCTGCATTTTGGGGTTCACTTCCGATTGGGGGGCTTCCATCTGGTGTGGTGGGCTGTCATGTTGTGTAACCCAAAAGGTGAAGCACTGTGCCAGAGCGCTGTGATAAGTGGCAGCCATCAACATCGGCGCATCCACGTTCGTCGAAGCCATCCCACCCGCGTCTTGCTAGCATGCCGAGCCGAGGGAACCCCCGCAGGCCTGTGCCGATGGCTTGCCTTTCGTCCCGTAATCACCCTCTTTCTTTTAGAGACCTGCACAGTGCACAGACCCCCGCTTCCGAGAGATATATAGATCTGCCCCGAGACCGGGAACACTGGGGACAGCAGAATTTACCCTTCACAACCTCGACATATTTTAGGTCACCGTGACGAACTCTGGAGGTCTTGGGCGCAAGCGCTAAGGTTGCTAAGGATGGCAGTCTTTGAACTCTTCGATCATCTCCCTGGAACGGCCGTGCTCATACCTGGGGCCTTCGTCGCAATCTACCTCATACATAGTGTGTCGGTGTGGTACCGACTCTCGCATATCCCAGGACCAAGATGGGCGGGCTTTTCCAGATATTGGGCCTTCAAGAAGGCGCTCAAGGGTCAGCAGACTGCCGCTTTCAAGGAGGAATCTGACAAATATGGTGAGATTCATGGAATCTTAAAATGAGGGCCTTGGCTCACACGATAGGAACCCTTGTGCGCGTGGGCCCGAATGAGCTCATCACTTCCGATCCTGATTTCATGCGAAAGATGATGGCTGTGCGGTCTTCATACATAAGAGGGCCATGGTGGAAGGCCTTCAGGTTTGATCCGGCGCGGGACAACCTGCTGTCGATGAGTGATGATGTCGAACACACGAATCTGCGCAGAAAGATGGCCTTTGGGGTAACCTATTTGTCCCCTTTGAAGGTTTCTTATTTCAAGATGGTACTCTAACACTTCATAGTATTCTGGAAAGGAGAACACGTCGATGGAAGCAACCATCGACCACCAGGTTGCCAGCCTCGTCAACCTCATCGACGCAAAGTACCTCTCGACGCCGGAGTGCTATCGCCCGGTAGACTTTGCTCTCAAGACGCACTTCTTCACGCTGGATATCATCAGTGATCTCGCATTCGGAAAAACATTTGGCTTCCTTGAGCAAGACGAAGACGTCTTCAACTATGTCAAGATCACCACCTCCCTACTGCCCGCACTCTCGGCGATGGGAAACATACCCTGGCTGACAAAAGCTCTGCAATCGCGACTGTTCCGAAGTCTGCTCCCCAAAGCAACAGACAAGTTCGGATTTGGCGCCTTGATCGGGTACGTTTGTATTTCCTATCACTCTCACCGTTGACAAGTTTTCCATGATGCTTCTGTATTTTTATAACTATCCCACCTAGCGTAACAAACTCCGTCGTCGCCTCCCGCTACCACCCCTCCGCCCCCTCCTCCCCGGACATGCTCGGCTCCTTCATCCGCCACGGCCTCACCGAGGCCGAATCCGCTGGCGAAGCGCTCCTCCAAGTCCTCGCCGGCAGCGACACCTCTGCCACAACCATCCGCATCGTCCTCCTCTCCCTCCTCTCCAACCCCCACGCCTACTCCGCCCTGCAATCCGAAATCGACTCCGCCATCGCAGCCAACAAAATCTCCTCCCCCATAAAAGACTCCGAAGCCCGGAACTTGCCCTACCTCCAGGCCGTCATCAAAGAAGGGCTGCGCATCCTCCCCCCTGCTGCAGGCGCTGGATACCGCACCGTCCCACCCGGTGGCGATACCATCAACGGGATGTTCATCCCCGCCGGGACGCAAATCGGCTCCTCGCCACTGTCAATCCACCACTGCAAGGCCACATTCGGAGAAGACGCCGAGATATTCCGACCCGAGAGGTGGTTGGAGGCGAGTGGGGAGACGCTAGCGCTGATGAATAGCACGGGAGATTTGGTGTTTCATTATGGAAAGTGGATGTGTTTAGGGAAGCCGGTGGCGATGATGGAGTTTAATAAGGTGTTTGTAGAGCTATTAAGGAGGTTTGACTTTTTGTGGGTAAGGCCTGAGAAGGGGGTAGAGTTGTTTAATGCGGTGAGTTCTGAATGGTGTCTCCCTGGGTATTAATGAGAAGGCAGATAAAGAGATAAAGTGATTTGTGTTGCTATTGCTGACTTGTGTGCGTGGCTAGGGAATCTGGATCATAGAGGACTTTTGGGTGCGGGTTACGAAGCGCGAGGTAGTCGGTTGATAGTGAAGGGTTGTCGGTTTCGGGTTCGGGGGAATTCCTTGGGGTAGCTTGCGCTTTCATTGCGTTTCTCGGCCAATGTAAAGATGATTTCCGTCGAGACGGGGCATGGGATTCGATTGTTCACGTTGAGGTTGAAAAAGGACTTAATACACCGTTCAACGGCCTACCTTATACTTGTCACCTTGGCCCCTCGCGATGGAGATACCGTGAGGTTGTAGAGCGGCCAGGAAGTCAATCATTATTGTACTTCTAGGCGAGTTTAATCTACGTTTCTCTTTTGACCCTCTCACGAGGCATCTCCTTTTTGCCTTACTATTGGTCTGAGCCTTTTCTCTCTCTCCACCCAGTCTCTTTACTCCAACCCCATACAAGCGATCCAGCTCCCCGGGTTTGGGCGACGTCAGCAGTCACTGCTCGGAGGAAAGGCGCCGCGCCAAGGCCTGCCCCCAAAATGTTGGCCAGAGAAAAAAAGCAGGCGACTGGAGGAACGGGATTGCCTGTCAAAAATCCGTCCAACCAGCCGTGTTCCCCAAAGTGCTCCCCACATTCCCCGCAAAACCTCCCTACGGCAGATGGAAAATTCCCCGAAAGTTGTGCATGGCGTGGGGAATGGCTGCCAAGGCTGGAAGAATAAGCTGGGGATGCAACGAAAGGAAAGCAGGTGATTGGTTCGATGTGCGGGCGATAGTTTTGGGGTGCGAACACTACCAGGTGCTGTAAGTCGGATATTGGGTGTATGGACGAGGGGAGACAGGGGTTTTGGTTGGGGTTTAGATATACTCGACGTCGCCCGGTCGTTCTGTGGGACCATGGGTAGATCCATCGAAAAATCATGCATGTACGACCTTTGGCGGTATTAATCCTCGGCTGTGGGTCGGGGATGGCGGTGGCAGGAACGTTGGAAAGCCGACAAGCTGTCTCCATCAGCGTCAACTTGGGCCAGACATACCAAACAATGGACGGATTCGGCACTTCCGAGGCGTTCCAGCGCGCTGTGACCATCAAACGACTTTCCGAGACGGAACAGCGAAAAGCATTGGACTTGTTGTTCAGCATGGACAAAGGCGCAGGGCTCAGCATCCTCCGCAACGGCATCGGCTCCTCGCCTGATATGAGAGATGACCATATGGTGGGTCCTTCTTTTTCTCGTGTACCACGGCCTCGAAAGACGGGTCCCCGTCAGTTACAAATTCTCACCACCGCTCCAGGTATCAATCCAACCAAAAAACCCCGGTGGACCGAATGCCGAACCGAAGTACACTTGGGACGAATCGGACAACGGACAGCTATGGGTTTCAACCGAGGCCGTTCACACATATGGCGTCAAGACCATCTATGCCAATGCGTGGAGCTCGCCGGGTTACATGAAGACAAACGGCAACGATGCCAACGGCGGAAGCTTATGCGGCGTTTCGGGGGCATCTTGCTCAAGCGGAGACTGGAGACAGGCCTTTGCAAACTATCTCGTGCAATACGTCAAGTACTACGCCGCAGCCAACGTGACTATCACCCATCTCGGCTTCCTCAACGAACCGGACTACACGTACGAGTCTCCTCATTCTCACCCCAAAACAAATCGCTTCCCTTGAACCCAGGTCCTGAGATACTAACTCCACCCTAGAACCTCCTACGCCTCAATGCGCTCCTCGGGCACCCAAGCCGCTGACTTCATCAAGATCCTACGCCCCACCCTCGACAAAGCCAATCTCACCTACCTGCTCATCACCTGCTGCGACACCATGTCCTGGTCCGCCATGTCCAGCTACCTCTCGCAACTCCGCTCCGTCGAATCCAGCCTCGGCACCATAACCGGGCACGCCTACACCTCCTCTCCAACATCCCCCCTTTCCACCAAGCTCAAGTCCTGGATGACCGAGGCAGCAGACAACAACGGCGCCTGGACATCGGCATGGTATTCCAACGGCGGCGCGGGGGAGGGCATGACTTGGGCGAATAACATCTATTCGGCCATCACGAGCGGGAATGTCTCGGCGTATCTGTACTGGATCGGTGCGCAGGATCGGAGCAGTAACACCAACAGTAAGATGATCAGGGTGGTAGGTGGGAAGATCGAGCCGTCGAAGCGGCTGTGGGCGATGGCAAACTGGAGTCGATTTGTGAGGCCTGGCGCGGTGAGGGTTGGGGCGTCGGGGAGTGGAGTGAGGACGTCGGCGTTTCGGAATGTGGATGGGTCGGTTGCGGTGCAGGTTATTAATAGTGGGGGTGAGAGGGCGGTGACGGTTAGTGTGAGTGGAGGGGGGTTTGTCGCGGGGAATGTGACGGCGTGGGTGACGGATAATACGAGGGATTGCAGTGTGATACAGGCAACGGTGGATGAGAAGGGGAAGGTCTCAGGAAGTGTGCCGGCGAGGAGTATGGTTACTTTCGTGCTGAGACAAGGGTAGGTCGATGGGTTGTGTAGCTAAGCCCATCGTACGCCGACAGGAGGCGCGTTGCGTTCGTGTAGCAATTGGTTGGCTATATCTTCCACGGACGAAAGCCAGAGGTGAAATGCGCGTGTACATAGCTTAATTATGTATTAAATAATCGTTTTCTCTTTTAAATCCGTAAGCTTACGTAAGTTGGCTGGAACATCGCGTCGTGCAGGCCGACCGGCGCGTCGATCGTAGAGAGTAGCATAAGGAACAGAATAGATCTCTGATGCCTTATAAAGCTTCAGTTTTAGATCGTTTTGAAGGGCTTTAAAGGCTAAGATCAAATTCGCTTCGTTTAAACGCGACGCTATGTTATGTGGTGGAGGAAAATATTGCGAAAGGTAAAGGGGGTGCATTGCGGGGGAAATTATCGGCTCGCTTATTTTATCAGTTCGCTTATCACGTACGTTAAGCTTATTAGTAAGTGATAGGAGAAAGTAGTTAAACTGTATAATTACACTTATAAGTATTAGGAGTTAACAGACTTAACTTTAAGGCTAGTTATAGATTAGTAAACATTTATTATAATTACGTAAGATATATAATTTAAGCGTTTATATACTTCCTTTAATAACATTTTAAGCTTAATAAGACAGTTTTAACCCTGTAGATCTGTTAGGAATATTAAGTAGTAATAGATTAAGTTAGAAATATAAACGTGTTAAAAGAGTAGTGGATTAAAGATTAAGAGACAGCTTATTATAAGGTAGAAGTTTTTAACATTACGGAAATCTAGGGGCCCCTTACTATTAAGGACTGGCTAAGAGTTATAATACTATATATAACGTTATAATAAGCAGGTTAAAAGCTCTTTAAGACAGTAAAATCAGAAACCTTAAAGGGCTTAATATTTAAAGTTATAAATTATATACACATCTTCTCCACTTAAGTTTATAAAGTCAAGTATATAATAAGTAATAGTAAATTAAGCAGAGCTTTCTTTACTGTTGCACAGTAGGGTTCCACAGGCCTGTAGTATAGGTCTGTTGCTCACAGGAAGTTGTGACGACCCTGCAGGCCGTCACTTGGGCCGGGGCGGCCCGACGGATCCCCCGCAGAAGGAACAGTGCAGGAAAACAGTACGCACAGTACTGCGCACTGGGCCAGGGGTGCAAAGACCCGAAGCCCCTACGACTAACCAGCGTCTGCTCAGTCTTAGTAGGAGTGCTCACTTACTGAGCATCTGTAAGACCTCTAAGCAGAAGGTGCTTAGTAATAGGGTGCTTAGTCCCTTACTGAGCAACAGGCCACTGAGCAAGGTACGAAGTACCTCCGGTTAGTTAGTATAGATAGTTATAGTTGTGCCCATAACCACCGGGAGGAACTCTGGTTCCTCACGCTAGTATTCAATTGTTCATTTGTGTCCTACTGTTCAGACTCACCTCTGTGTATTATAGTGACAACGACCTATAGTGACATTGAACCCCCGTCTAGGAGTGCTAGCTTAATAAGCCGTCTTCGGAACGCCCCTTACCTGTTGGCGTCCTGCCATACGTTCTGTCTTAACTCGCGCCAGTCCTCTCGAGGCCTGTGTCGGGTGCAGGTTGTAATAGAAGTAGAGCGGTACTATTCTAAGCTAACTACAGCGCTAGAAGCGCTATAGGAAGCAAAAGAAGGCCTGAGGTACAGAGGTAGTGCCTCTGTATATAACTGAATAAGTAGTGTAAATTGCTTGCTTATAAAAGGCTAGATACAGGAGAGGAGAGGGCCTTTTGTAAGCTGTGGTCGGCTTCCAGAGCTTTTTATCTACTATACAGGATTGGAATAATGGCCGTAGGCTATATAATTATACTACTTATAATAATGTAGACTACTGTATTATACGTGGTTATTATATAGGTATTTTTATTATATGACGAAGTGGTTTATTTATATAGCTGTTAGTCGATTTGTAAAATTTTGTATTGAACTTTAGGAACCTATAGGGCTGTAGTACAGCGGCTATAGCTTAAAGGAAGAAGTGCGTACTAGTTTAAGCCGTACTACAGTGCTATAGGCACTGTAAGAAGCAAATAAAGACCTGAATTACAAGGCAGTGCTACTGTAAATAAAGGTATCACAGTGAATATTAACGCTGGAAATAAGAGGATCTGGAAGGCAGTGCCTTGTATAATAACTAGAGTGGAATGAAGTTGCTTGCTCAATTAGAATTAGATACAGAAGAGGAGAGGGCCTATTATAAGCTGTGGGAGGCTCTGGAAGAATTCTAAAGCCTTCTACAAGGTGAAACTAACTAACATAATAAAGAAATAGTATTATTCTATACAATTCTTTATAGTTCTGCTAACGTAGTGGCTGACGTGGCCACTGTGATGCTTTAGTTAATTCTGTGGAGAAGTAGCTCTACTGGATTTAGGGGGTTCCACCCCCCTAAATTCCAGAAGGTTCAGAGTGCTCCAGGGGCCCTAAGGTGCCCTAGAGTAGGTTAGAATCCTTTAGAACCCTTTAGTGTTTTAGAAGATTCGGCTGGTAGTTTCAGGGTACGCAACCACACTACAGAGTACACGATACTAGGTACCTGGTACAAGGTACTCAGTGGCTAGAAATTAACATTTTCTATATTAAATAGTTTTACGGAATTCACTAGCTACTCTACAAGATCTACCTAGCGTATAGGGCTCTAACTACAACGTTAAGAGTATATAACTAGTATAAATACTATAACTGCACTTACAGCTGTAATAAGCCCTGTGAATCCTAACTAGCCTATTATAATAGCTGTTTACAACTCTATATTACAGGGCTGTTTAGTATTTCTAATGTTAAACTATAACGTATAAGCTACTATATTCCAAAGCCTAATAGGTCTATAAGGCATATGAGAGATACGTTCTAATAACATATAAAAGTAATAATACCTTTAACTGTAATAAGACTACCCTGTTCTAACTATAAACTTTAGACAATACTCTCGCTTTTAACCCCTTGTCTAAAGGTAAAGATAATAAGAATATAGTTACAATACACGTTATTCGTAAAGTTACTAACACTTATAAGTTAAATCTTTAGATTCTCAGCTATTTTAAGAATCCTTAGCCTTTTAAGAACTGTTATAAGCTTTAAGAGCTCCCCTTTATTTAACGCTATAATAAGAAGGCTTGGATAATTAAAGTTCTGCTTTTAAAATATCTCTAGTAGTTTAATGGCCAGTTAGCTAGCTGTAAGGCTCTACTACTAGTAGATAGATTCTCAGCCTACGTAAGAGCTCTTCAAGAGCTAGCAGCTGGCGCTAGCCTGCAAAATACTAAGTGGACCTCTTACTAGTTAATACTACCTCTATTTACTAGCCTATAGACTAAGGCAATTATTAATAACCTTAAGGTCCATTATCAGTGCTATTATCTATAACAGATGCTCTTCTAAACACTTAATAACATCGATCCGCTTAAAAACATTACTATTTTAAAAGCGGTTCTATATCGAATCGATGCCTGGAGAAATGATATAAGCGTGGAGATTATCACTAACTGTTAAAGGTATTCCTAACTGTTCAGGCCTTATTATAAGCCAGAGCTCCACACTTTAACGGAAAAAGTATACCTCTAACAGCTAGCAGAGTAATTAGTGGTAGCTGGTAGGATTAGGGAAGTTATAGATATAGCTAACTTGATTAATCCACTTAAGGAGGCTGTTAGGGATTCTGGTAATAACCTTATTAACTACATTACCAGGACCTTTTCAAAGGCTTGTGAGCTAGGGAAGAAGACGGAGAATAACAGCTTCCTCAGCTAATTACTACTGCAGCTCTGCTTTAAGCAGTTAACCTACTTATGCAGTTCGAGGTCAATAAAGGGGGTTTGGATTTGCCAGCGTTGGAACGAATCCGACAAAGGATTACAGAGGTTTAGTTAAAGAGGGCTGGCTCTAGAAAACAAACCACCATTAACTGCTTCTTCTAAACAGTTATATAGTATAATTGTAAAGCTCAGCGTCGTTTTGCTTTTGACCCTAGTGCTTTGAAATTAAAGTAATCTTTCTAGCCGTTTTTTCAGTGGTGTAAGTAGCTGACTTAGCGAGAAGTGGGTTCTCTAAGGGTAGGAATAACCTCTTCATACGAATAATATTCTTACTACGAGGCTGATTCTTATAGAGAGAGTTAACAGTAATCGCTTCTCATCTAAACCCTTTATCTTCTACCTTCACACCGGGCATTGTAACTAGACAGATGGGAGTGTTGTGACGATATCCATAACCCCCTACCCACCTCGAGCTAATTCCCCACCCCTTGACTCAATTCAGCACAACACCACCCAACCTCAACCCTTCGTACCTACACCCTACACCCTACACAAGCGTAAACTCCTTTGGCCCAATATACTCCCTATCCCCCGGCCACTCCGTCCTTGGCGACTCATACCTCACCGTCGCGCCATTCGCAGGGTCGCGCCCGTCCGTCAGCACAATGCGGTACGGCGCCGTGGGGATCGGCCCGCGGTTGTAGCGCGGCCACACGAGTGGGTCGGAGCACGTCCAGATCCCGCCGGTGGTGGGCAGGGATGAGCCCGGGATGGTGTGTGCGCAGGTGATTGTGGTGGATTCGGGGAGGAGAGTTATGGTTGTGGAGATGCTAGGGGGTGGTTAGTGAGAAGGGGAGGGGAGAGAGAGGAAGGGGGAGAAGGGGAGATGAGGAAGGAAGGAATAGGGGAGAGGAAATAGAGGGAGATGGGGGTAGGGGAGTGGGAGGACACGAACCTGCATTCAGTCGAGGTGCAGGAGACGGTGAAGTTGGAGAAGGCCGCGCTGGTGATGGGCGCTCGGGCTTGGATCTCGAAGGGGGAGGCAAATGCCATGCCGGCGAAGGCGCCGACGATACTAGTGACCTGGATTGACTTCATTTTGAGCGTCTGTAATATTTGTCTGTGATGAATGGGATGCGGTGGTGGGATATCGAGTTGATCTTGTTGAGTGTTCTGGGTGTTGGGCTCAGAAAGAGGTTGTATTTATATGTCTCCGGGAAGTTCGGAAACACCTCGCTTCCCCAAAACGTGCATTCGAATGCCAGTTGCGTAAAGTGGTTGGCAATCACCATCCCATCCTTCAGCCAATTTGGCCGTCGGATATCCGCCGCATCCTCCAAACCAGGTCCCAAAGGCGGCGCAACTGCGGCAAAGCACCCCGTGATCATTTGCCACCTTCCTTCGTGAGCAGAGACGTAACACTATTCCATCTAGAAGCCTTGCGCGCCGCAAATTGCGGACCAGCATTCGCATTCCAACTGCAGGTACCAGATCCTACTATGCGGTGGTTGTGTCGAGGCTGAGGCTGACGGTGGTTATGCGCGGCACGGCACAATGGGCGCGATAGGCCAAGCAGTTCACTGCTTCCCGCAGTGGTGTATTGCTGGTTTGAACTTCCTGATTCCGAGCGGAGTACAGAGCTGGATGTACGTAAAACACTCTCCTC
>Ga0247760_1001091_pt1 | contig 27069 bp, 7 predicted proteins | sample UWRJL171409R4_FD_179936 | JGI IMG/M metagenome (GOLD analysis project Ga0247760, IMG submission 179936) | Plant litter microbial communities from Arlington Agricultural Research Station in Wisconsin, United States - UWRJ-L171-409R-4 | ecosystem: Environmental > Terrestrial > Plant litter >... | reverse complement strand
CCCACTTTTGATAATGAACCGACCAGTCCTAGGTCGAGTTGAATTTCCTTATCATTTTTGACTGAATTTCCCATAGTAATTTTTTTTTGGACCACCCTTACAACAAATTGTCCTCCGGACAGGATAAGTTAAACTTAAGTTTATACGTGAACAGATAAGAAGTTTACTGATAAATACCGAGCTAAGCAGCTAATACTTAAGTAAAGACTTTATTATAATGGCGAACGAGTCGAGAGACTAACTCTTTAAGAAGGGGATTACGTTTACCTTTTTTCACGAAACCTGCATTTAAAACAGCTTAATAAGAAGTTTAACTTTAAAAGGTACAGACTGTTTTAAATTAAGAAAAAGGTCGTTACCTTTAATTACAAACTAAACTTACCTATTAGTATAAAGGTGTGGATTAAGGTTTTTCACGTTTTACTTTTAAAACCTGCTTTAAAAGGAATTCCTTTAAAAAAGAAAGTTAAGATCGATACTGATAAGGATAAGTACGACGTTAAGGAAGTTATAAATTTATAAAAGGGAAAGAACACATTTGAATATCTTATTAAGTAGCTAGATTATAACCTTAAAAGTAACTTGTAAAAGTTAATTAAAAATCTTAAGTGCTTAAACCTAATTATAGAGTTCTATTAAAAGAATTTAAATTAATTAAAGCTAATGATAAGATCTAATATTTAAACTGCTATACTAAAGAGTAAGATTACTATAAGACTTAAAGCTTAAAAAACAGTAAGAAACTTTTTAATAAGTACAGGAGGACGTTTATTAAAACCTTTCGCTATAAGTTATAAGGACCTTAGACTTAATAAGGAAGCTAGGCTTTTAAAGCTCTTCGTAAGCTTTACACGAATCACACGTATAACAGTATAAAGAATTAAAACGTTACAAACTGGTAGCTTATAAGATAACTTACCTCTTATAGCTAAAGGACTTACGCTTCGCTATAGGTTTAGGGAAGGAGTTAAAGGGTAAAAAGCGATCTAATATACCTTAAGGTCTCTTAAACCAGTTATATAACAGTATGTAGTAAAAAAGTGTATTTACGAGAATAAGTGCTGTTAAGAAAGGAAGTTAGTAAATAAAATAAATATAAAAAAAATAAAGAGAAACCGTTAAAGGCTTAAGACTGGACTAAGTAGAGAAGTTAAGTTAGGTTTTAGACCTATAGTGGAAGACCTTTATAAGATTTAAACTTATAACCTCTTATTGAAAAAAGTAAGTGTATTACTGCTACATTAAAGAGCTGTTCTATTTATTAAAGGGAAGAAACTATAAACTAGGTTAAGAAGACGTTATAAGTTATAGCGACCCCTTAGAGGGAAAATTGGTAAGGAAAGAGTTTTAGTCTTAAGAAGCTAGCTTAGCTTAAACTAGGTCTACTACTTTTACCTGCTCTTAAAAGGATAAAACCTTAACCTTATAAGAAAACACTTTTATTACCTTCGCTTTAATAACGTGTTACTAAGTTTCGACATATTATAACTTCGCGAGAGAGTTACAGTACTTAGTAATTACTTAATTATATAAGGTGTCTAGTTCCTTTTTCTTATCTATTAAACCTTTAATAAACTTATTAGAGTAACTGAACGCGTTATACGAAAAAGGTATATTAGTGGATTAGCACTTACTATAGCTATTAGATTATGTTACGACTTAGTATAATAAAGACTTAATTTGATAACGAGTGTAAGGAGATATCTATAAATTAAAGGCGTTAAGGGATTCTGTAAGACGGATGTGACAGTTACGAGGAGCCTTTTCCTATTTTCTTTATCTCTTACGCTTTTTAATATGGTTAGAAGATATAATGAAGGTAAAGAAGGAAGGAAACTAATTTAGCGATTCTTTATGGAAAAAGAATGTTAAAGAGGGGGAATTGTATAACGATTTTGTAGGCTGTTACTTAGGCTGGGATAGCCTGACGAATTCCTGCAGAAGGAATAGTGTAGAAGGACAGTATATACTGTCTTAATATATTAAGCTAGGGGTGTAAAGACCCAAAGCCCTTACGATTAGTAAGGAAGTGCTTAGTGGTCTATAAGGACTGATAACATTAAACATTACTTAGTTAACTGCTTAGCTGTAACTACGTAATATATTACTAAATATAACAGATTAAGTAAGGTACAAAGTACCTTTAGTCAGTTAGTATAGATAGCTATAGTAATGCTTATAATTACCGTAAGGGACTTTAGTTCCTTACGCTAGTATTTAATTGTTCATTTATATCTTACTGTTTAGACTTACCTCTATGCATTATAGTAACAGCGACCTATAGTAACATTAAACCCCTCCCGTTTAGGAGTGTTAGCTTAATAAGCTGTCTTTGGAACGCCCCTTACCTGTTGGCGTCCTGCTATACGTTCTGTCTTAACCTGCGCCAGTCCTTAACGAGGCTTATATTAGGTGCAGGTTGTAATATTAGGAATACTTTAAGTTTATTTCGATTAAGATACTTTATAAGTTCTTTAACTAGTATTTAAATTAGAAAGTTAGCTAAAATAATAAGAGAAAGTAAGGAATAAAGAAGAAAAGTTCTTTAAGTATAAGGTAAAAGGTTTTCTGTCTTATACATAAGAGGGTAATAGGTAAGAAACTTAATAAGAAGCTTAACTGTAAATATATAAGGTAACTTTATTCTTTAGGTTAGATATTTATTACAACCTGTACTTAATATAGGCCTTAAGAGGAGTGGTGTGGGTTAAGACAAAACGTATAGCAAGACGCTAATAGGTAAGGGGCGTTCTAAAGACGGCTCATTAAGCTAACACTCTTAGACAGGGGTTTAATATCACTGTAAGTTGCTGTCATTATAATTCATAGAGGTGAGTCTGAACAGTAGGATATAAATAAATCATTAAATACTAGCGTGAGGAACCAGAGTCCCTTACAGTAGCTGTAGGTATAACTATAGCTATCTATATTAACTAGCTAAGAGGTACCTCCGTACCACTGCTCTGTCTGCTCTCCTGCTCTGTAACAGAGCACACAGAGTAACAGAGCACTTTCTGATTAGTCGTAGGGGCTTTGGGTCTTTGCACCCCTGGCCCAGTGCGCAGTGTTATGCGCACTGCTTTCCGCACTGTTCAGTCTGCGGGGAATTCGTTAGGCCGTGCCGGCCTAGGTGACAGCCTGCAGGGTCGTCACAATATTGAAATCTATACTAACTTTTATAAGTTTTAAAGAAGTTAGTAAAAAAGTATAAGCTTAGTAGTAAACGGTAAGAGAACTAGTATATGGTAATCGATATATTTAAAAAGAAAATCTATATAATATTAAATATTATTAAGAAGTTATTTAACCTTAACGAGCTTTACATCCTTGTTATACTTTTCCTCCTCCTACTTACTTTAATTAATGCCTGTCCGATATCTATCTTATAGCTGTAATTTAATACTATTTAAGTTATAATAGTTAAAAACCTTAATAAAGGGCTTTATAACATTATAATTTAGTTTACTTTAAAGCTTATTAAGATATATCTTAATAACAGGATATGTAAGTATACTCTTATATTAACCTTAATATTATTTAATACTTATACCTTATTACAAAATCTTACCTAATACTTAAAATCCTATATAATCCGTCATTACTTCTCGGCTCTTATATTAACTTAGGGCGTTTGTTTAAGCCGACTCTGTCGTTCTTTTGGGCTCTGTGTGTAATATTACTGTAGCCGTTTATGTACATAGCGATGCGTTCTCTAGCGCGTGCTACTGTTAAAAAAGGGCCGCGCCGTGCGGTTCTTTAAACTGTACTTCTTTTAATCAATAATCGATTTAACGATTTTCACCATAAAGACCTCCTATTAAAAAGCCCAGTGACATTCTAGCCCTTCGATTAAAGGAAGATAACCTAATCTATAGTCGCGTTTCCTTTATTATTCCATACTAAGCTCCATTCTATGCTAAGTACCGTTATATACTAGGTTTTATTCTATACTAGGTACGTATCTGTTTTTTTACATTAGTTACATTTATATAACTTTAATTGGAAGACTAGTAATTTAAGAGTTAGCTTTTTAAACTAATAATAACGTTCTGTAAGTATAGTTCTCTTTATAGTTTCTTCCCTATTATATTATTATTTGGTTTTCACAACCCTAACCCGGCTAGTGTAGCTGGAACAGTGTGGCTAGATCTACGCAGCCGCTCTGCGGCTGGCTTCGTGGATCCGCACAGCTAAGAACGCCAGACTCCACTGCCAACCTCGTATTCAGTCAGCTAACCTCGCTTCGCAGAAGCGAGTGTGGCTAATGCACTTCGTGCACTGGCCACCCTCACGGCTATAATACCACGGCTTCCGCTCTCGAAGATAGAAATAATTAATCATCTTTAACACACTGCTTTCCAATGCCTTGACTCCTTTTGCATCTCAACAGGCTTCCAGCTAGAGCTAGAGGAAGGGAGTGAACACAAGGAATAAAATCACGCAGTTGCAACCCCTACAAATTCCACAGAATCCAGAGTGCCGCGCTTCCAACATCTAGTGTTCCTTTCCAGCGCGTCCAGCTAGGGATTCTTACATTTCCTGCTGTAATAGCACCCTCCCCGACTAACACCACCACTACCACCTCTCCACCTCCGGTCCCTTCAGTAACGCATCTTTCTCCACTGCTTTTTCGTTCTGCTACTGCTAGCGCAGCCTGCTAGCCCACCCCTTATAAAGTATCGTATAATGACGTCTATGTCGCTAGTGCTGTCCTTAGGATTCCCCGCCGCCCAGTAGAACGCCCAGCGGAACGCCTAGCGGAGCCGGCCTGCCACTTATATCGCGGGGATACTGGAGGGCTGTACTTGTTATCGGTAGGTGGTGCGGCACGGCGCGGCGTGGGGACTTACAGACGTTCTTCGAGAGTACCGGCAGCCTGGAAAAATGGCTCCGCCGCCATCTTTACTCCGGGGGCGGCGAGACCGATCTCGGCTTCCAGGCGGCTCCTCAACTACTGTAATACTATCACGAAACTTACCATCGCTAGATTTCGCACTAATAGATAGTTAATAGTTTGTCCTTGCAAAGTATAGAGGATAGTTAAGAACTGCTAGACATATGTGCCTATAGCTTAAGATTCCAGTATCTAAGCATTAAGCCCTTTATTTTGTTTAGCGCCAGTACCCGCCCAGGTCTAATTTACCTTTACCTTCTACCCTACACTTTACCGCTTCTTAATATTTAAGTAAAACGCTATAATCTTCCTGTTAGCTTAGGTGGTCTGCCTGCTTATAAGGGAAGGGGAAGACTTAAATCTAGGCCTATTAACGTTTGAACCGTCAGCCCACCGCCCGCTATCCCACCTGATCCCTTCCTATTCTCCTTTAAGCCTACACGTGTCGTGGGTTAAAAGAAGTCGGTGATGTGGGCTTGCTTAATGCCTGCAGCCTAAAGGGTAAGCTTATCGTCGTCTATTCTATTAATCTTGCCCTTAACTCCGCGCCGTCCACGCACCCCTTTAAAGTGATATTTCCAAGTATATTAGCAGTGCAGGTTACTTTCATATTCTTTAATAAAGTAAGCATAGCGTTTCTGTAAGTGAAGCCTATGCAGTTCAGAGTCTATAAGGACACTCTTACCATTAGAGGCCGGGACGTAAGTGACACATTTCTCGGCCTAAGCCAGATTGCAAGGCTTCCACTCCTTATTAAAATGCTGTTCGTCTTAAAGTGCGATTGCGCGTTTATATTAGATAAACCAGTAAGGCCTGGGCTTACAATAGGGAGCTGTTCTCTTAAATAGTGTTGGAAGCGCGGCACTCTGGATTCTGTGGAATTTGTAGGGGTTGCAACTGCGTGATTGTATTCCTTGTGTTCACTCTGCTCCTCTGGCTCTGGCTGGAAGCCAGAGGCTTCTTTATAGACTATTCTGCAGGATTCAGGCTTCGTCACTCTGGTGGCTGAGGCTCACTAGCGTACTGGCAGTGCCAGGTATCCAGTCAGCTCTGCTGACTAGATGCCCAGGGCCTCTGAACCCCCTTCTTTCTGACAAATAGTAACTGCTGTTTCTTAATCGGGGAGTTGGGCATCTTAAGGCGAAGTAAAATGTTAACCTGGGCCGTCGTAACAGGAAGTGGTAGTTATAGGCGTCGAGATAGATGCAGGAAGCAAGTTATTATAGCTTTCACCCTTAAGAGGAAGGGGAAAACTGCCCCTTTTATCGTCGAAGCTTTAAAGGTACTGCGCCGCCACGTCGACAGATAAACAGAAACACTATCGGTAACCATACCTAAAGCAAAGGGGGTAAAAAGCTTCACGATGTTATTCATACGGTCAGATAAGGCCGGCAAAGCTGCCACCGCTACCCTTATCGCAAGATACCCATATAGACGTACTTAACTGGTTAAGGAGGCCATCGACGTACAAATTTATCTTATATACGCGTAGAGTGTAATGAGCGCCTAAGAGGACTAGGTCAGGGAGGTTTCACGAACGACTATAAAAAGCGACTCACTTATTGCAGTCTGTAGCGCTAAGACGAGAGAAGACCAGTTCGCTGAAGGGTGAGGTATCTCGGTACTGCTTTAACTGCCACGTTTGGATGGGTCCCCTCGACGGTCTGCTAGATTTAGACGTCGTCGCAGGGGACGAGGAATGACTACATGTAATGTTATCAGCACAATAGACAGTGACTGTAAACCTGACAAGCAGGCCCCATGATGCCAAACCCGAGGGTGGACGAGACTCTGAACTAGATCAAGGCCCTGATTCTCAAGAGACATGATGCAATTGCTATCCTCCGGCCTCGCCCCGCAAGTCCGGCCCAGCCACCAATGCCGCACATCACAATTTCAACGCCTGCCGTTCAGTCCCTATGCACCAATACAAACATACGGGGGCTACCATACACACGGCGAGATAACGCAAGGTACAGCTCAAACCTGGAGGCCAAGCCGATGATGCTACATCAGCTTATTTAAGTGAATTGGATCAATCAAGGTAATGATAGGCCGGCGTAGGTACATAACCCCTGCCTGTGACCCACCCAGCTCCACTGCTCTTGCCTGCCGCGAGCAGCGGCTAGCGCGGTTCGGTCATGAAGGCCGTATAGGCTGGAGTTCATGATGGTGTTGGATCATGCGGGACGGCCGTATATACCTAGTGCTAAGTAGAAGAGATCAAGGCTGTTCGAAATAAGTGTCTTTGTTAGCAGCCGGCCTGTCTCTTCAGGTGCCTTACCACGAAGCTAAAGGAGAGGCAGTTTAGCAAGGGGTAGAATTAATTGTGTTTATCGTCTTGCTCTACAACAGCATTAATCGTACAAACAATTTGCATATGTATGCGTATGTATGTATACATATGCGTGAGAGATTACTGTGCTCGTCCGCGTTGTCCGCCCTGGGCCGAGACTCCCTGCAGCCTTGCCGAGCTTCAATGACCATAGGCAAGCAGGAGGGCCAATACCAATGCTTGCCTCGGTTACGACATGCCGGTCGAAGGGGCCGACTGGAAACCCTGGCCACCCCCGAGTGCACGAGCTCGACCCAGATATGGTTCACCCGCGCTTCTGTGCGCCGAACTCCGCCTCTCTTGCATCAACAAGGTAAAGTTCGCTTGCCTCCCACCCTTCGAACCCTCCCTCCACAGCCGGCATAGCCAACGGTAGCCTCTCCAACAAAAACATCACCTAAATGACCGCCTTACCGTCTTTGTCGCCCTAGCGCTGACCGCGATGTAGGTTGGCCTTGCCTCGGAGTGGCTCCAGGGAAACGCTGCCTTTCAGCAGGTATCGTACTGCTTCCCCGTCCTTGCCACCCTAGGGCCCATGTGCACGTTGGGCCTGGTGGTCATAGTGGCGCTGTTTAGTCTCGTCCGGAGTCAGGGCAGACGACCCTGGATCCTGGAGCCAGTATATGAGACATGATGTATATCCCCGTCAGCCACAATGGTCCCGGGGGTGACCAACTCACACAGGCGCGACAATCCGCGGGGTGAAGCTGTGCTAATGAGACTGGAGTTCTGATTTGAATCTGGCTATCTCCGGTCAAGCATTATACCGAAATCTGCTGTTCCTCTTAGAGCGACTGTAATGCCTGCTCAGCCCGTTCTACGTCCTCGCAATGATGCTCCAGACCGTCGTTTACCATCTTGTCACCCTTAGCCTTGATGAACCTAGCAGCCTCAACGATATGCCTGACAAAACCCTGCTCCTTGGTCAGGAAACTCTCAGCACTCTGCTGGTCTCTCTTCTCGGCAGCGAGCTCAAGCGCCCGCTGCACAGCATCTTCGTCGTAGTCCCTCGCCACAGAGATCTTATTCTGCAGGATCTGAAAGACGCTAATGTCGACGCCCTCGGCAGAAATGTAGCCGTAGCTCTCTAATAACGAGTACTAGTTAACAATTCCCGTCTGGCGAGCCAACCTTGCACATGGGGTGTCCTAGGAACAGATGGCGCTCCTGAGGAGGAAGGGAAACAAGAGACACTGATTTTACATACCCCGGTTGTCGAAGTGATCCGTCATCCACACTTGCCACTCCTTCAGGATGACTGTGGTGATTCCCCGCTGCTTGTTGACAGCCTGGATGATAGCGACACGCCGCTTGTTGGCGGGCGTGGGATTGGTTTGAAAGATACTCTTCCAGGTTTCCTCGGCTGTCTTCATGCCCGCGGTGAACAGCGCACCCTTACAGACCTCAATACCTCCCCGCTTGGCGAAGGCCAACTTGTTGGCCCAGACGTTTTTGGTCAATCTTGCCGCCGATCTGCCGAGGTTGGCGGCCATTGCCTGACCGCTTTCGAAGGCCGCCCGCACCGCCGACCTTTCGGCGGCGGCGGCGGCCGCGCTGGGTACTGTGATGGTACTCGTGGTTTCGGCAAGGAGTGCTTCTTCCTCCTCGGCGGCCATACCTGTCGCAGTTACTTCGACCTCAGTTCCGACCGCTTCAGCAGTTTCGACCACCTCAGTTAGGGCCTCAACGCCAACCTCGATGAATGTCGTGGCAGCCATGGTAAGAGAGAGTTTGGTTGGTATAAGTGATAGGCAAACAAGGTTGAACGGGCGTCATACAGAGCAAAAAGCACGTACCATGTCCAGAGGGAGATGCCTTGTATCTAAGTAATTTCCAGCATTAGACAGAATCACCCTGGAAAATGGTAACCGCGGGAGCCGCCCTCGTGTGCATTTAATTGATACCCAATACCAGTTCCCTTTCATGCCCAATAACCCCCCCCCCTCTCTCGACTGCAGCCCACGATACATTCATTCCATGTCTGGTCCACCTACCCTAAAAGTCCATTCGGCAGAGGACGGATATGCGTTCAGAAGGCGTCCTCCTCGGAATAGGAATGCATGTCCCATCGACATCAAACCTGCCAGCCCGCCAATAGTGTTCAAAGTGTGCGAGCCGTGAATACAGCCTTCTGTCGACACCTGACGCCACTCAACCTAATACTGGGAAACAGGCGGTAAGTATATTCATGGTGAAAGGTATGAAAACAAGCTCGAGGCCGCACTGATTGGGCCTCAACTTTTGCCTGTGGTGTGGCGCATGCACACCCTCAACATTTCGACCCAAACTAGTTAGCGATTGCCATCTTCTCGCTCGTCAATGGCCACTGGCCGCTGCAGCGTTGATGCCCAAAGACACTTCTCGCAGCTGCTCCCCGGTGCACCGAGATAGCCACGAGCTGCAGCCCCAAACAATAGCAGGGTTGTTGAATGCGTCCTCTTGCATGGATCCCTCTACCGTTCGTGTATCACGGCTTGGCCCCGGAGATATGTCAGACTGAATTTCATGATGCTGCGGTCGCATCTGTTGGGAGCCTAACTGGAGGCAAGTATACGAGGATCGAACCTATTCTACAAGAGGTTGGCTGTTACCAGCTAGAGCGTCGCACGCCAGCGCGCTACTTCGGTCTTGGTACACCAGAGATGTGATCGAGGTACCCAGTCACTACCATCGTTCGTTATGACTGCCTCGACTGGGAGTCCAACAGAGTTGTATCCAAGGTGATGTGCGCGTTTCGCTGCCGCAAATGGCCGAGAGGGTGTGAAAAATGCTTGGATGGACGCTGCCCAACATCTTCGTCACAAAACACTCGCAAGGACGCGATCTGGAAGCCGCAACCGCAGACCCCCCAGCCTTTTCCTCCTTGGCGAAACAACAAAAAAGGGAAAATCCGTTCGTCGAACTTAGCATCTCAGCTCTTGTGAATACCCTAAAAGAAAAAGGAGACGCCCGTTCACTCTCCCAACTGCAAACAAAGCAAACCCCTTTCCGTCCATCAGCTACCTCCCAACCCCGTCGGCAAGATGTCGAGTCTCCAGGATCTAAACAGCCTGGGCAATCTTCCTTTCGGCGGCGAAGTGCCGGACGGACGATACACCGTTAAATCGTTCGAGTCGTTCGAGCAAGGCGATGTGGTTGCGAAAGACGGCAAGGTGGTGGCGAACGACTGGCTCGGTTTCCACACTGGTGTGCGTGCCTACCCACCTTATCTAACTCGGTTGCCTGAGTTTACTCAGCTGACTTGTTATTCTCCCGGACAGCCACTCGCCGAGAATTTAATCCAGAAGATCCGCCATCTCCAGCTCATCACCGAATCCAAGGACAAAGCCATCGCAAAGGATGCTCGGGAGGGTAACTGGTGTTGGTTTGAGCTTGGCATTGTTAGGCAGAAATCCAGCGAGACAGCTGCCGAGAAAGAGCCCCTTTGCTGGATGAGCCACGAGAATGCCTTCATGACCGACACGTTTGAATGGGTAGGTTGCACCCCTTCCAGCACCACTCTCCCTACATCACAAAGGCGCGCGACTGACCGTTGGTTCCGACCGATTTCTCGGTAACTAGCGTGAGGGAAAGGTCTTCTCCAAGGGCCACGCACTGTTTACATCGCTCATGGTGAGTCTCCTTGATGCCTCACCCAACCCAACTGGTTGATTGGGAAAAGGAAGAGTAGCTGACCTGGTTTGATAGCCCGGCGATCGAATTCAAGTCCGAGTCTGCGCTCGCTTCAAGGACTGGGGCATCTCAGCAAGGAAGGGCTACCTTGTCTTCGACATTGGCGGCGCAGATGCAGCTACACCCACCAGGGATGCAGTGCTCCTCCCCTCTCATGTAGCGGGAGGCTGCGGGCTGTTGATCGCCCAGAACGATGAAGGTTCTGGTGCCAGCGATCTATTCTCCGTTGAGAGCATCTTGAAGGACGTCAGTTCCAGGGTCCAAATCAAATGCGTGTCGTTGCCGTCCCGTGGACTCAACGGGGCTCAGAATACGAGCGCTACAGCACGTTTGGTCGACAACTTGCAAAATTACCGTGAACACCATCCGTCTTTGCTTATCAGTAACGAGCCCCCTCCGCCTGAGGGCACCACCCTGAGCCTGCCGGACATCCCGTCAGGTTTCCCCGCCAAGCGTCTATTGGTTGTGCTTAGCGACGACGCCAAGGTCCAAGGGAAAACACACCTCTCGTGGGACCAAACAGTCGAGGAGTTCTGGAAGCTTGGCGATAACCAGCTCAATCGCCCCTATCACCTGCTTGTCCGCTTCGGACACGAGGGGGCCATCTATAGAGACCCTGCTCACCCCAACGACTTAGTTCTCATCTTCGAGCCGGGCAGCCGTGTGGGCGACTTTTTGGACAAATTGCGCTCAGAGTATACCGAGAGGCTCAACGAGAAGCTCGAAACAGAGCTGGACATCGTATTCTCGGCCGGCCTGGCTTCCTCCTTGGCCAAAGAATCTGATCTCTCGATTCGACACCTCTGCGAGACCCAGGTCAAGCAGGCTGTCATCACTGGCCTTGAGTGGTGCCGACGCGTCAAGTTTGTCAATGGCTCTGTCGTCAAAGACAACCTTACTTGGAACAATGTCATGTTGGGGACTCCCGCCGATCCGGTTTTCATCCCCGTGCGACTCAGTCGCCTTCCCACAGAGCAGGGCTCGTCGTCGTTGATATTCAGAACTCTTCCCTATGACCCATCGTCGACAGAGGCGGCAACCGAGGTTGCTCTTACGCCCATACCTCACGAAACAGCCAAGGACGACTTGCTACCCTACGTGCCAACCGCAAGGTTCGGGAAGCTCGTCACCGCCGACAGGAGAGAGATTGATAGCTTCTGTAAGATCGCTCACAAGCTGAAAGACTACCTGTCGAAAAAGGATTTCAGTGAGCCATTCTCCATTGCCGTGTTCGGCCGGCCCGGCTCCGGCAAGTCGTTCGGCGTCCATGAAGTCATCCAGAGCATCATCGGGGAGGCCGAGATGAAAAAGAACCCCCCTCTGAAGCGGAACCTCTCGCAATTCGAGAACGATGCTGATATAGACTCCGTTTTCGCTGAAATCAAGAGCATGTCACAGCGGGACGGGAAGGCGCCACCTGTCGTCTACTTTGACGAATTTGACGCCACGCACAACAAAGAGCATCTATACTGGTTGGACCATCTTAGAAAGTACCTCCAAAGTAGCCAGGGAAGTCAAGACGATGAGAAGAGGGGCCATGGCATCTACGTCTTCATTGGAGGCACGGCTGAGACCTTTGAGGAATTCCAACTTCAACCGAGCCGGAGGGTCGATCGACCTCCTCATCAAGCGGGTAAAGATGGGTATCCCGCAAGTTGTCAACATCTCAAGGCTGTCATGGATGCTATATTCTGTTCCGCGACGCTGATGCTTAACGGGTTGCGATTCCAAGCTGGGACCCAAGGGCCGAATGAAACCAAGGAGACAACCTCTGAGGAGCTGTCAACAGTCTTCCACTGGGTGAGAAACCCAAGGGTGTCGGATACGACTGAGCGAAAGAATAGGAGCATCTTGGACAAATCAGCCAGCGACCTACCCATCGTCTTCTTTGACAACTTTGGCGAGAACCGCGAAGACGACACTCTCGGCTGGCTAAAGTCCTTCCTCGCACCCATGCAAGACGGCGAATTCCGCGACACCGAGGGCAATATGTACGAGCTAGGCCACGCCATATTCGTCTTTATCGAGGGCAACATGGGCCACTTTGAGTCCTTCCTCGACAACCCAGACATGCCCGACGTGTTCAAGCACGCTAAGGGCCCCGACTTTGTGAGCCGGTTGAGTGGGCAAGTCGCGAACGGCAGCGAGACCGCGGGCGGGGGCGCAGGCAACACACCCGATGACGAAAAGGCACAGCCTGCCCATCTGAGTCAGGTGCTCAGGGGCTACAGCAAGAAGCTTGCAGACTATGGGAAAGCAGTCACAGAGTACAACGCTTGGGTCGCAGATGGCAAGAAGGGGCAGCAAAAGAAGGAACCCAAGCCGCTCAAGCCGCTCTCCATCGGCATCTTCCGCACCGACGTAACCACTCGTAAGCAGTTCGCCAGGCTCCTCGACGACCACATCGACATCCAGGGGCCCAACAGGGTCAACGACGCCGACGATATGTTTGTGATTCGCCGCGCCATCATGCTTCGGCACATGCTCAAGGAGCGCGGGCTCCAGGGAAAGTTTGAGCCCGGGAGCGACGCGCTCAGAGCCCTGCTGAAGGTCCCTAGGCTGCGTCACGGTGCCCGCTCGCTGGAGACCATCTTAGCCATGAGCTACGTTCCTGGGGAGGGGGAGGGAGAGCAGGGGACGGACGGACGGCCGAAATACTTTCAGAGGGACCATTTTGCCTTTCCCAAGGACAGCCAGCTCAAGCTACATGTGGATTTGAAGTCGTGGCAGAAGCACCTTGATCCTCCGGCCGCCGCGCAGAACCAAAGTCCGGGGAAGGAGGCTAAAGGCAAAGGCAAGGACGGAGACGGTCTCAATGATGCGCAGAGGCATCGCCGTGCCGAGATCCAGTGGATTGTTCTGAGGCGTGGAGGGGGGTATAAGAAGGAGGACTTGTTCTAGTCAGTCAAGGGTTTACTCACTCACCTAGATATCTACTATAGGTGATAGTCCTAGGCGAGACTAACAGGAGGCTCAATCTATGCCGTAGTTTGAGTGGGTTCGGTGAGGCTGAGCATGGATTGCGAAAGACCTGCAAGGGGGCACTGAGGCTTAAAGAATCTAATGTCTCCCCTCAAGAACATAGGGTCGAGAGTCAATTAGGCAGCCTAAGTAGTCAATGTCACGTTGTTTCTATCAGAAACGCTGTACCCTGGCTGTGATCAAAGCGAAAGGCAGCGTGGTTTGTGCCGGAATAGCCAAACTGCCACCCCGGGTCGACCACCTCTTACACCACTGTCGACGTCCCCTGACTCGGTCTGCCCACTTGCCCAAACATGCCCTGCCCCATATCATACGCACCCCATACTCCGCCCTGAGGTGGCATCCCCCAGAATATTTTACACCTTATCTACCTTATGCTGAGCCCACTTTATCTCTGCTCTTCGGCTGCTTCGTCTGTTATTAAAGTTTACCGGCTGGCAAGCCATCAGGTCTCGTACCTAGGCGTCGCAGTCCTACTCGACTTAGTAATCGATTATACCGTCCCAGCTCTTAGCTAGTTCTGTGAGGTTCACAAACACCACCTTTCCTGCCCGTTTGTGAATGACCTTCGTAAAGTCCTTTACTAGCTGCTAGTGTCAGCTTATATAAGCAATTAGAGCCATTCGCGGAAGTAGCCGGCTTGGCAATAGGGGACCCTGTAGGCCAGAGATTCTCTTCCACAGAACAACAACAATACACAACAATCAACACAATTAGCCATGAGTGCTAGATTCTGATAATTAACAGTCTGATCTGTAACAGCCAGCTTTTCAAGACGAATTTGGCACTCTTTTAAGCCTACAATTCCACGCCTAATAACGACCCTATTTGTAAACACGCGACGCGACCGATCTAAACGCTCTACAAATACCTTAAGATAACTACAACCACGTAAAACGTATACTATAAAGGCCTAGACAACTAGTTAATATAGTCCTTAATATTCCGAACGCGTGTAAAGAGTGATAGAATCTTAAAGTACGTAATAGGTACGGAGGACTAGCCCTGAGAGTTACGGCGGCTATAAGCTGGAGATTTTAATCGAACATTACGAATATAATTACTGGTAGCACCGGGCTAAGGAGGTAAAAGCTAACGAAGCAAGAGGCTTACCAAGAAAGCCTAAATAAGCTTTTATAACGTTAGAGCCTTAACAGTAATAATAACGTAAGGGAATTACGTTACTAATAAGTTAGACGAAAATGGAGAGAATAATAACGACGTTATTAGTAAGCTTATAAACGAACTGGAGTTTATAAGGCTTAGAGACCTTATTAAAGTTAATTGTTTAAATTATTAAGATGTGTAAAGGACTTATAATTATAAGTATAAAAGGTAGAGGGTAGTTAATAACGTTAAAGCTAAACTATAAAGATAGGCCTTTACCTCTGTACGGTTATTACTGCTTTATTACTTTAAGGAAGGCTCTTTAAAGGAAGGATATTAGTCCCTTAAACAGTTAGTAGCTCCTTATTAGGATAAACTGGCTGATAACGCTTATAATACTTATTATAATTACTTTTAAGTAATTAAGATGTATAAGTGGAAGCTTTTAAAGTGGATTAAGTAATAGGAAGATTACCTTAATAAAGTAGAAAAGTATAACTTAGTAGATATATCAGAGCTTAACACTTAATAACCTTACTTAATTAAAACCTTAAGGAATATAGAGGATAGAAGAGTTTAGGTAATAGGAGAATTTATTAGTAGTTACGTAAAGGCGTATAAGATTAATTATAAAGAGGTTAGAGCTATCTTATAACAGAAGATTAGAGCTAGATTATTACTAACTTATAATAGGTAGATTAAAGGTAGTTTTCTAACTTTCCACAGTATTAAAAGTAAAGAAAGCGACAGTTTAGACTGGAGTTAAAGCAGTAATTAAAGTTATAACAGTAGCTGTAAATCATACGGTAGAAAAGGAGGTTTTAAAGGATATAGCGGTAACGGTAATAAAGGTTATCGAGGTTATAAAGGTTTAAAGAGGTTTAATAATAACAATAAGGCTTAGGAGTAAGAAATAAAGAGGCTCTGAACTGATAAAGTTAACTGTTAGCTCTGTAATATAATAAGGTACTTAATTAACTGCTGTTTCTTCACTTACGAACTTAACGATCTTTTAATACTGAAGGGTAGCTTATTAAAGTAGTTTTAACAGAAAGAAAAGACTAGCTTTAGTAAGGTAATATGGAAACTTATAAAGGTTGACCTTAAGATTATTAAAAAAGTTATAAAGGTAAGGAAGAAGCGGAAAATAAATTAATTAACTAAATTCTTTACTAAGCTAGTTAAATTAGAGGAAATTCTAACTAAAACAGTTATTAAGAAAAACACCTCCTTTTATTACATTAAAGCAGCCCTTAACGTAATAACTTACCCTCTTACACTATTAATAATACTGGATTTTAACATTACTATTTATATTTTTAATAATTAGTTAAGGTTTTATAACTTCTAACCGGTATTAGAAGGTAACTTACTGAATACTAATAACTTTATAATCTTAATTAACAGTTATGGAGAAGTAACTATATAGATTAAAGAGCTATAAGGGTCTTACTGTTAAATAAGGCTGAAAGATATAACTTATTATAAAGACTTTACCTGTAACGTAGTCTTGCTTAGGCACTTATTACGTGAGGGTTACTATTAGAATACCGAGGCTAATTAAATTTACAGAAGGAAAGATAAGTTTATTATTTACCAGCTTACTAACTGTAACGGTTAGTTTATAATAAAATACATACCTTTATTTACAGCTTTCACAGTGAGAAAGCACACTTTTTAGACTAGTAGAAAACTAAGCGAAGCTAAAACCTTCCTTTAGCATAGAAGACTTAACTATCTAAGCTGTGATGCCCTTATTAACCTTAACGTTTCTATTATTGGTGTAAAGCTTTAAGAACTAAATTCTTATAAGTGCCCTGTTTGTAGCTAAGCTAAGGTAAAGAGGTAGATTTATTATAAACCGTGAGAGTTACCATATAACGTAGGTAAGGTTATCGCTATTAACTTTCTAGACCTTACACTAGACCTTATAGGGTTTAATTCCGTTATACTATTTACTAACTGCTGTATTAGTTACGTATTTAACGTTTACTTTAGCTGTAAGAGTAGCTTAATAGTAAAGAAGGGCCTGAATTACTTTATAGTAATAATAATACAGTAATACAGCTTTACAGTAAAGGTTATTTAGTGTAATAACGAACTGGTAAAGTTAAGAAAGATAAGGGAGTATTAGGTAATGAAAGTGTGACGACCCTGCAGGCCGTCACTTGGGCCGGAGCGGCCTGACGAATCCCCCGCACAAGGAACAGTGCAGGAAGACAGTACGCACGGTACTGCGCACTGGGCCGGGGGTGCAAAGACCCGAAGCCCTTACGACTAACTAGCAGTTGCTTAGTCTTGGCAGGAGTGCTTACCTACTAAGCACCCGTGAGACCTCCGAGCAAAGGGTGCTTAGTGGCAGGTTACTTAGTCCTTCACTGAGTAACAAACCACTAAGTAAGGTACGAGGTACTTCTAGCTAGTTAGTATAGATAGCTATAGTTATGCCTATAACTACCGTAAGGGACTTTAGTTCCTTATATTAATATTTAATTGTTCATTTATATCTTACTGTTTAGACTTACCTCTGTACATTATAGTGACAGTGACTTACAGTAATATTAAACCCCCTATTTAGGAGTATTAGCTTAATAAACTGTCTTTAAAACGCCCCTTACTTATTAATATCTTACTGTACATTCTGTCTTAACCTGCACTAGTCTTCTTAAGGCTTATGTTAGGTGTAAGTCGTAATACGATATTAACGTTAAGTTCTAAACGCTATTTATTAAATTCTTAAACATTACCTCTCTCCTACTAATATATCAACCTTAAGAAAAGGTAAGGAGATCGAGAAGGTGTAAGCCTAGCCTTAACTCCCTATTATCGATAAGTTAGCTGCACGCCTTAAAAACTTAAACCTTAACTAGTAAAGACTGGTTAAAGAACTTAATAAAGCTTTCCTTAAAGATACTAAGAGTTATATTAGTCTTATTAAGAAACTCTAAGTACAACTTAACACTGTTAAGCTAAAGAATAATGACCTTAAGGGCTTATAAAAGAAATAAATAAAGCTTTCCTTACCGTTGCGTTTTAAGGGAGACTTTGCATAACTAAAGTCCTAAATAACCTAGCTCTAAAGCTACATCACCTATTATAATAAGCAGTTCTTTAAAGAAGAAGGAAAGGTTAGGTTCACTAGGGCCTTACTAGATGGAGTAATTACTTGTTAATATAAACCTTACGTAAAGATAATTAATAACCTCTTTATAAATAGAGCGTATAAAGAGGCCCTTAAGACTTAAGCTCTTTTCGACGACTTTAATATATTCATCGACTAACTCTAGACTGAGTTTAAAGAACTAGACGCTTTTAGACAGGCTAAGCAGCGCCTTATAGCTTTAAAGTAGATATCCTTAGTCTTTAACTTCTTTATATACTTTAAACTAGAAGCAGTAAAGATTAAACTTAGCTAAAAGGCCCTAGTAATGCTGTTCTAAAGCGGCTTAAAGGAGCACGTCACTAAAGACCTCTATTAAGAGAATCGACTAGGTTACCTTTAAAAACTAATCGAGATAGCTATTAAGGCTGATAATTAGTATTATAATTACTATTACTAAAAGAATTTCTAGAAGGAACAGACCCTTTACTAGCTAAGTAAACTGAAGAAGGGGAACTAGTCGACTGTGATAGGTTATTACCTTAAGTTAATAGACATTAGTATAGTAAACTGTTAGAATTAACTTAACTGTAATAAGCTTTAATAATAACAGTAGTAGAAGTAGTCTAAGGACTTATTATAGGTTTAGTATTTTAACTGTAATAAGAAAAGATATATAGTATAGCAATGTCTATTGTTAAAGTAAGTCGGTTAAAAACTTATTCTAGAAGGAGGAAAGCACGTTAGGTTTAACTTAGGAGACGTTTATATTAGGATAATAGGTAATGAAGAAGACTGCACTTAAATAGATAAGTGTAACTTAGGAGATAAGGAAGGAGAAGAAGAACCTTAAGATATAGTGTATTTAGTCCTTAAGGGTGCCTTAGAAGAGTTAGTTACGGAAGTACAGGTCGCTACAGACTGACTTTAAGGTAGAAACTCAGAACTGTTAAAAGTGTAGGTTATAGAAGACCGACTTTAAGAAGAGATGTTTTAATTAGCTGTTACAGGCTTTAAAAACCTTACCTTATAAGCCTAGGAACTAAGGAAGTTTAAAAAGGACCCTAACTTAGACTTTATTAAGATAGTTAAGAGAGTTAAAGAACTAACCTTCCAGGTTATATAGGTAGTAAAGTAAGCCCTAAAAGGTGAAAGAGAGTAAGTTAAAAGAATTAAACTAGAGAAACGGAAGTTCTTCTTAATAATACCTCTTAAGACTTTTAAATACTTTAAGCACGCTAAGTGGATTAGTACTTTTACTTCCTTAAAGGAAAGACAGCTTAGATAACTACCTTATATTAAAGTTAGTATGCTTTAGATTAGTACTTTAAAGGTCTTCTAAGAAGGTATAAAGTAAACATATTAATAAAGGGTTTAGGAGCTAAAGGAGAAACACTAAGAGATAGTAGATAAAATAAAAGACTTGTAAGTCGAAAGCCTTACTGTAACGTTTAAGGATAAAGCAGTAGAAATTAGGTTAAAACTCCATAATAAAGTTCGCTTCGCTAATCAGCTTAAATATTAACTTATTAAGGAAGACTACTTTGTAAAAGAATAAGCTAAGTTACTACTACCTAAGTTCTAAAAAGAAGTTTAGGAGAAATAACGTATACGGAAGTAAGTGGAAGAAGAGAAAAAACAAAGCGTTACTTCCCCCGTTCCGTACTTTATAATTACAGTACCTACAGTTAACGTTAACTACTCTAGTTATAAAGACATACTATAGATTAATTACGTGTACGATAACTGCGCTCTTAACTGGTATTATAAGCTTAAGGCCCTTTATAACCACTTCCTAAGCATATAGAGACAGGATTACACTATTATAAGGATAAAGTTAGAACCGGCTTATTACTAAGTTTTTTACTTCTTAATAAAAGAGTTTAGTAATAAGTGGAAAGTTACAGTAATTAACTAAGCTCCTGTTACGTATTAGTAAAGAGGGGTACTTAATAACTGCTTAGTTATAACGTGCTTATTATATCTTAACGGGAAAGTTAAAGAATAGTAAAAGTAGGAAGATTATTAACAGATTTAAAAGTAAAAAGATATTACTGCGATTTAAGCCTGTAAAGCGTATTATCGACTTATTAAGGACTTTAGAAACATCGTACCGTTTGAAGTTAACTGGATGCTAAAGTGTAAAAACCTAGAAAAGGTTAATCGCTAAGTTTACTAAAGCTACCTGTTTTTCTAAAAGGAATTAGGAAAAGGTTACGGGCTCTTTAGAAGGGCCGGAAACTAGTAGTTTGCTAGTTAGTAAAAACCCTAAGAAGAAGGAGAGGTATTTAGAGGTTAAGCTGAATAAGACCTTAAAGACAGATAATTACTATAACTTAGATAATAAAAAAGCATAAGTATTATTCTGTTAATATCGATATAACAGATAGAAAAGGGAAGTTATTTAAAGTAAAAGCAGTGATTAATAGCAGAAGTACTTTTAACTTAATACACCCCTTGTTAGTTAACTAAAGGAAACTCCTTAACTAAAAGTATAAAGAGGCTATCCCTATATAAAATAGCGAAGGAGGCTTATACTAGTATAATAACAGTAAAGTTATTTACTACTTACTACTTTTAATTAAAGTGGATAAGGACGAATAATAAGTGGACTTTAACGTTATACTAATTGCTGGATATAATATAATCTTAAGTTTACCCTGGCTAGAAAAGTATAACCCTGTAATTAACTAGAGGAGTAGCTACCTTGCTTTCGGTAAGTCCCTTAGCTGTAATTACTATTTAGAGAAAATTAAGAAGACACTAAACTGCTTTAAAGATGTATAAAGTACTTAAAAGCACGTTAAACCTTTAGAACTAAATATAGTTTAAGTTAAGTTTACTAAGATAGTTAAAGGATTAGAAGGTTTATTATATTACCTAAATAACAATTTAAAAGGTGGAAAGAAGTAAGAAGTTAATTTACAGATAAGTAAAGAAGTTAACTTATTTAAAGTACCTGTTAAGTATAGGAAGTTTACCCTGTTTCGAAAAAAGATACTGTAACTACTGGACTACAGATTATAAGATTACAAGATTAAGCTGAAGCTAAGAGTAAAGCTCTGCAGCTTCTAGCTGTATTACCTAAACCCCTAGTAAGCTAAAGCCTTATAGGAGTATATTAATAAAAACTTAAAGAATAGGTTTATTATAAAGTCCTAATCCTTAGTAAGGTACTTAATACTGTTTATTTTAAGAAAAAGAGACAGTAAGTTATATATAGTTATTAATTATTAAACGTTAAATAAAGATATAGTTAAGAATTACTACCTATTACCATTTATTATAAAGATGTAAAAGTAGATTATTAAGGTAAATTAGTTCTTTAGCTTTAATTTTCTTATAAGGTTTAATTACGTTAGAGTGAAGGAAGAGGATAAATATAAGACAGCCTTTTGGACTCGCAATAGGTATTACTAGTACCGTATCATGCCGATAGGATTAATAAACGCCCTTGCGACCTTTTAAGGCCTTATCGATAGTGTTTTCTACCCCTTCCTCGATAAGTTTGTCTTTATGTATTTAGATAACGTTTTAATTTACTCCGAAACTTTAGAAAAATACTGAAAATATATACGATAGGTTTTAACAGCCTTTAAGAAAGCGAAGCTAATAGTAAACTTAGAGAAAAGTTACTTTTATATTTAGGAACTAAACTATTTAGGGTTTAAAGTAACTCCTAGAAAGCTCGAAATGTAAGCGGAGAAGACAGAAACAATTAAGGATTAATTTACTTTAAAGAATTAAAAAGAGTTATAAGCTTTTATTAGCTTTACGAATTTCTATTATTATTTTATCAGGTACTTTACGAAGATTGTAAAACCACTTTATAAACTTATAAGTAAAGGAAAGCCGTTTAAGTAGACTGATAAACAGTAGAAGGCGTTTAAAGACTTTAAATACGCCTTTATTATAACATTAGTCTTAACTCTCCTTGATTTCTTAAAGCTTTTCTAAGTCGAAACAGACTCTTTAGAGTTTATAATTAGTAGAGAACTTAATTAAGTCTAGGATAGTAGGAAACGCTACCCAGTTACTTTCCTGTTAAAAGGAATCCACAGCTTAGCCTTACGATATTTAATCTATAATAAGGAACTAATAGTAGTTATTTAATACTTTACTAAGTGGGTACTGTATTTAAGTAGTATAGAAGAACTAGTCCAGGTCTTCTTAAACTATAATAACTTCCAGTACTTCTTAACGAAAGAACTTAACTTACAGTAAGCACGATAGGCAGAATTAATAGCCCCATTCCACTTCCAGATCCATTACGTTAAAGGAAAAGATAATAAGTAAGTTAATGCTCTTAATTGGAAACAGGACTATAAGGATGCTAATCTAGTCCTAATCCCTATTATTATGTTTAACGAAGCTAAAAACAGTATATTAGAATATATATTATAAGTGTTAAATAACTAGATACTGGAATAAACTATTAACGTCTATATAAACTTATAGATAGAGTATAATATCTATTAGTAATAATAGGACTTTTAAGTAAAAAGGTTAGTAGAAGATACCTATAAGTATAAGTGCCTTTTAAAAGACTTCTTAAGGCACGTGTAAGACTGCGGTAAGGAGTGCTTAATATATCTGAATTATAATAAAACCAGTTATTAGCTAGAATAGCTATTAGAAGGTGTAAATAACACGCTTAAACTAAAAGTAAGGCTTTAGTATTAAAAGAAACCGTATGTTTATAACCTAGATAAATAGAAAGAGTATGTCTAGTAAGTTTATAAGTCTCGACTTAAGGGATATATAAGCTAAGTTAAGACTCTTATATAAGCTTAATAAACGTATGCTTTCCCGGGAATAAAGAAGTTAGTTAAGGAAGTAGTCGATAACTGCAATATCTGCTACCGAAAGTAAAATTAGTATTATAAACCTTATAGACTTTTTAAACCACTCCCTGTATTATAGATACTATAGAGTTCAATCTTATTTAACTTCGTTACTAGGATCCTAGAGTTTAAGGACCCTGCTATAGGAGTTACTTATAACTAGATCCTTATAGTAATCGACAGATTAACAAAATAAGCTTACTTTCTACTAACCTTAAAAGACATAATAGTGGAATAACTCGCTTATATCTTTAAGAAAGAGGTAATTTCACAACACCTTTAGCCAGATAATATTATTACAGATTAAGATAAACTAATCGTATCGAAATTTTAGTAAGAGTTAATGTAAAGAATAAGTGTGAAAAGTAAGCTTTTAATAACTTTCTACTTATAGACAGATAGTTAAACAGAGCAAGTTAACTAAATACTTACAACGTATCTCTAAACTTACGTTAACTTCGAATAAGATAATTAACTTAAGCTGTTACTAACAGTATAAATAGTTTATAATATAACACTAGTTAAGTTAACAAGTATATTACCATTCTTCACTAACTACAGTAAGGAGCTTAAGCTCTGTCAAAGCCTGCTTACAAGCACCTCTTAAGCCGCAGTCTATGTAAACTAGATGTAAGAACTGTATAACTACCTGTAAACCAAACTTAAGTTTATATGTAAACGAATAAAGAAGTTTACCGATAAACATTAAACTAAATAACTAGTGCTTAAGAAAAGACTCTATTATAATAGTGAATAAATTAAAAGACTGACTTTTCAGGAGGGGAATTATATCTACCTTTTTTTACGAAACTTGTATTCGAAACGACCTAGTAAGAAGCTTGACTTTAAAAGGTACAGACTGTTCTAAATTAAGAAAAAAGTCGCTACCTTTAATTATAAACTAGACTTACCCGCTAGCATAAAGGTGTAGACTAAGGTTTTTCACATCTTACTTTTAAAACCTACCTTAAAGGGAGTTCCTTTAGAAAAGAAGATTAAGATTGACATTAATAAAGATAAGTATAACGTTAAGGAAGTTGTAGATTCACGAAAGGGAAAGAACACGTTTAAGTATCTCGTTAAGTAGCTAGACTACGGCCTTAGAAGTAACTTATAGGAATTAATTAAAAATCTTAAGTGCCTAGACCTAATTACAGAGTTCTACTGAAAAAATCTAAACTAATTAAAACTAACGATAAGAATTAAAAAAGCAAAATAAGATCTGATATTTAAATTACTATACTGAAGAGTAAGATTACTGTAGGACTTAAAGCTTAAGAAGCGGTAGGAAACTCCTTAGTAAGTATGGAAGGATATTTATTAAAATCTTTAACTAGGGTTATAAGGACCTTAGACTTAATAAGGAGGTAGAGCTTCTGGAGCTCTTAATAAGCTTTATATAAAAAATAAGTGCTATTAGGAAAAGAAGTTAGTAAAAGAAAAGAAGTTAGTAAAAGAAATAAGCGCGTTATTGCTACATTACAGAACTATAGGAAGAAAGAAGTTATAAACTAAGTTAAAAAGAGGACGTTAGCTGTAGCGATCCTTTAAAAAAAGAACTGGTAGGTATTCCTATTAGAAAGCCTTCTTAGTCGAAAGATTTACTAACTTTAGGAGGAGCAGCTAGACAGGCCTCCTCCTGCTCTTAAAAGCGAAAGGTCTCTGCCTTTTAACTAAATGTAGAAAAAGCTCGCTCCTCTGTCCTGTAGTGCTGGGTTTCAATCCGTTTAAGTCGAGCAGCAGCTTCGCGGAGCTCTCGGGTTTTCAACTCTAAGTTCCGTGCAGCAGTGTTATGCTTAGTGTTAAGATAGCACTTCTTGGAAAGAAGCCGTTAGAGGAAAGCGTCGTTATAACTAAACGCGTCGTATAAAGACGAAACTCTTATTAGTAAATATTCGGAGTAGCTGTCTGATCGTGCGGTAACGAGATAGGAAAGTAATTTTAAAGAATAACGACTATAAGGCGATATTTGCGATCTAAAAGTTAAAATAAAGTTTATAAAGTTACAGTAACGAGAGGTGCTGTTTTTCAAAGTGCGTTTTTACATACAGTTAGTAAGTATAATTGCGTTAAAAAAGAAGGAATGCTCTTACTAAGGGTTCTTTATAGAAAAAGAACGTTAAAGAGGGGGAATTGTGTGATAACCCTGTAGGCTGTCACTTAAGCTGGAGCAGCCTGACAAATCCCCTGTATAAGGAACAGTGTAGAAAGATAATACACACGGTACTGTGCACTGGGCTGGGGGTGTAAAGACCCGAAGCCCCTATAACTAACTAGCAGTTGCTTAGTTTTAGCAGGAGTGCTTACCTACTAAGCACTTGTAAGACCTCTAAGTAAAGGGTGCTTAATAGCAGGTTGCTTAGTCCTTCACTAAGCAACAAACCACTAAGCAAAGTACGAGGTACTTCTAGCTGGTTAGTATAGATAGCTATAGTTGTGCCTATAACCACTGTGAGGGACTCTGGTTCCTCACGCTAGTATTCAATTGTTCATTTATATCCTACTGTTCAGACTCACCTCTGTGCATTATAGTGATAGCGACTTACAGTAACATTAAACCCCCTATCTAAGAGTGCTAACTTAATAAGCCGTCTTCAGAACGCCCTTTACCTGTTAGCGTCCTGCCGTACGTTCTGTCTTAACCCGCGCTAGTCCTCTCGAGGCCTGTGTTGGGTGCAGGTCGTAATAGAAAGGCATTAAAATTAAGCCCTGCGTACCTTATTTTTAAAGCTAGAACGGGGGTATTAAGCGCTTAAGAGGTGTAATTAAGCTGAAAGCTAAAGCGTTACGAATAGTGGTAAAGTTATTAGTACTCTTATAGGTAGAGATTTATACGGTTACTGTTTACCTATATAATAAAACCTTAAAGAAGAGCTTTAGTTAGCGATTACCTTATAAAGACTTTTATACGTTTGTGGCTAAGAAAGATAATATTCCGAATCTAATATATAAATTACAGATTAACTACTTACGTAATTACGGCTGTAAAGCCTTCGCAATAACAAATAACACCCTTAAGAAAACTAATTGCCTTAATAAGTTAGAACCTAATACCTAGATTAGCTACCTAATAAGTTATAACTTTACAAATATCTATTATATTTAAAACCTTAAGCTTAACAGAGTTATTTACATAAGAGACGTAACTTTTAACAAAGACGAGTTTTATAATGGCAACTTTAATAACTTTAAAGACAACCTTTTTAACGTTATTAAGGAGGAGATGGACGAATTTATCTGTATGTGTAAGATATATAATAACGAAGCTATTTTAATAGACCTCCTTAATTAGGGCTTATAATTATAAGAAGAAGATGAAGATAAGGAGATTATTCTTGACTTTATTACTATTAAGCCCCTTTTAATTAAGACTGATTCTGGAGAGGCTATAGAGGTTAAAGATTTATAGGAAGAAAACCTTAGTAAGTTAAACAGCTTTAACTACTTTAAAAGAGAGGTAAAGTTAGAGTACGAGACTGATTACCTCATTAGTGGGTTTAATGCTGGTAAGCCTCTTAGATTTAATTAAGCTCTGGTTAATGTAGTACTGGAAAGAGTCTTTATAGGCCTGAACCTTAAAGAGGAAGAAGTTAGTAATACTGCCACTGTAGAAGAAGTGGAAGAACTCTATGCTGCCTTTACAGCTGTAAGAATTAATCCTTAACGACGGTGTTAAGTAGAGCGTTACGAAGCAGCCTTTACAGCGTAAGCAATTATTAAGAATCCTCCCCTTCAGCTAAAACTGCGTTTTAATGGCCGTTATTACAGAAAAGACCTTTTATTACTGCTAATTAATTACAGGCACTTACGTAAGTACCCTTTTAATTAGAACTATTATAAGGTTATAGAGGAATATATAGTAAGTTACTGTAAGATAAGGTCTTTTAAGGAGTGCTTTTTGTAAAAGGTTAATAATTATTAGATTCTAGCTTATATATGGGTATTTATATATAAATTTGTTGAAAAGCAAAAGGGGTCAAAGCATTGGAAAGCAGTGTGTTGAAGGTGATTAATTATTTCTATCTTCGAGAGTGGAAGCCGTGTTATTATAGCCGTGAGGGTGGCCAGTGCACGGAGTGCATTAGCCACACTCGCTTCTGCGAAGCGAGGTTAGCTGACTGAATACGAGGTTAGC
>Ga0247760_1001090_pt1 | contig 27077 bp, 20 predicted proteins | sample UWRJL171409R4_FD_179936 | JGI IMG/M metagenome (GOLD analysis project Ga0247760, IMG submission 179936) | Plant litter microbial communities from Arlington Agricultural Research Station in Wisconsin, United States - UWRJ-L171-409R-4 | ecosystem: Environmental > Terrestrial > Plant litter >... | reverse complement strand
GAGGATGAGGCAAAGGGGTGTGTAATTGAGGCGGATTATGTGTTTGAGATGCATGGTGGGGATCAGAGGATTGTGTGGAGGAGGAATGTGAGGGAGCATATTGGGTATGTGGCGGCGACGTTGGGGGACTTTATGCGGAGGGTGGTGGCGATGGAGAATGATGAGAAGAGGATCCCACCGACATGGGATAAGAGGAATGGGATGCTGAAGTTGAAGTATCGCGCTTTGGTGTGGGATGAAGGGACTGAGAGGTTGGAATTTGGTAGCAAGGAGGGGGGTGGGGGTGATGAGGAGGATTGGGTGGATGAGGACTAAGGAGGTTATGGGGGTCCATGTATTTAGGGATGAAGAGATGCGAGTCTTAACCTGTCCTACCCTACTACTACAAAAGTGCAATGGTTTGTTCCTTACACTGTTCCAGTAATAAGGCCTCTCCATCCATGAGCCCGTGGCCGTAGACATGTCCAAGGTACGTAAACCCGTTTCCAACCGTTCGTATTAGGAAAAGGTGAGGTAGCCCATGAAACACACACAGCCAGTCTCCAATATCCGCCGTCTGCGGAACTGCAGCAAAATAGCCCGATTCTGTCACGGCGAGGCGACGATAGCGTGATCTACGCCTCGCAGCGTCGCAGAACTCTCTTGCCATCTCCTTTTCTGCCGCGGTGCTATCTTGACTGAGATTGAAATGGGCATCAAAAAAGGCGTTGTAGTCCTCTTCAGCAGGATCCTCAGTGAAGGTGATGTTGCCGATAAGTGTCCTCCAGAGCACGTTGGCTATGTCCCCTCCGCCAGGGTACGGTTCAAGTTGACGAATGACCTCTTGCTGTTCCTCCAGCCACTGCCTCCGCTGCATTATCACATCAGGTCGCTGTGTGTCCGAGTAATGGGACCCGATGTGACTGCTCAGCCAAGTAACTCTGTCGATCAGACGGCCAGAAATCTCCAGTACATTTTCGGGACTTCTGACTCGGACAACTTGTCTTGTTTTCCCAGACGCCGCATATCCCGCGCGACAGGCCGCCCCATTCGATCCAAACTGCCAAGACGACCAGTCCGGGACCCAAGATGGCAGATTGAGGGACTTGCGATGCAGGTTGCTGTACAAAATGTCGAGCCCCGCACCCTGTGTAATCAGGATCTTTGCGACGGAGATGTATAGCTGCTCCGTGGAGCAATCGTAATCGATGGACAGCGACGTTCTCTCGTGGTCAAGCGCGAGGCCTACTACCGAGTAGACCTTGTCCCTTGGGTCTGTTGCCCGCAGTGGATGCAGGAAACAAAGTATACCGTGAAGGGACAACAAACCCCCACGCTCAATGTGTTGACGTAATTGCATCATAGCCCAGAGGCACTCTCTCAGAGAATTTGGATCCTCAGTAGCACTGGGTAAGATGAAAGATGGAAGTGAACGTCTGAAGGTGAGCTGCACGATCTTTGGGATCAGGTCCCAGTCGGAGATTTCATGTGGTCCGCACATCATTGTGAGTCTGTCATTGAGTAGGAACTCCTGGGCACACCAGCATCGACCAGCCTGCGCAAAGTGGGATACATTAGTGCCAGCCGACTGATACCGTCTATGGTGAGTATGTCGGAGGTGGGTATAAGCACTTACCCATCCCCTTAATAGCAAATCTTTTAGCGCGTTCCAGCACATGTCATCTTCCGGCGGGAGCCCGATATTTGCGAAGCCGGCGGGAGAGAATAGTTGCTGATCTCTATCGTATCTCCTGGGTGACGAGGACGCCACAAGCGAGCGCGCAAACTCGATGGCGGCGCTGCTTCCATCCCGTTCTGGACCGATATAGGTTATGACACGGGCAGACCTTCTGTAGATCATGCCCATGATCGCGACTTGCCGCTGGCGCTCTTTTAGGTCATCCTGGTTGATACATATTCCATCTGCCCAGAGGAGTTTGCTGCGCCGTGTCTGGTGGCGTATATCTCGGAGGGCTTGGTGCAAAGATTGTGTGATATAGGCGGTGAAGTTGTTCTCAAGTAAAATGGTGTGTTTCCGCTCTGGGCAGCCCCATTCATACGACAATGCTTCGTATGCCAGGCCGCAGGGCAGGCTGACATGCCGGAGGCAACCCGAGAGTTGATCGTTCGCCTGTCCAGGGGCCAGTTGCAAGATTCGAATATCGTGAGGTCCGACTAACGACTCGAAACGGTACGCGTTCGGTATTGCCATGTTGAGTCAATGGTTTACCGTGGCTCCGATGCTGTTGCCTCAGCTCCTTAATCCCGCAACCCGAGCCGAAGGCGGGGTTGTGGCTTCGGGAAGGTGTCCGATGCACGTGCACTGCGGGTTGGTCTGAACTGGAGGGATGAGAAAGCTGATAGGTTGAATATCCTTCGTTGCCTAAACCCCCCGGAAAAGCACCCCTAGAAAAGAACGAGCGCTGAAAGAACTCAGCCAGTCCAACTCTCTACGCCGGACGGAAGGTTTCCCCAAGTCAGAAGACATTGTCGGTCAGCCTCTTCAAAAAAGCTGTCAGAACGCCGTAGCCTCTATTGCTTATTTCCCCCTGTTTGACAACCTTTCCGTTTCGATGCTCCTCTTCACTACATCCAAGCCCGCCAACCTCTTCATCATACCGTCCAGAAAGCCCACCGGCAGGAACGTAGCCAACCAAATAAACGTTGAGCCCTTGCCCCGAAATATCCAGTAGCTTGGGCTGCGCTTGCTGAGATCCCCGACAACCCGCGCCGCCCATACCATCGGATCCATAGGCTCCACGTTAGATACCTTCGTAGTTCCAGAGATGCGGCTTTCTACGACGTCCTTCGCGACATTATAGATGGAATCCGGCGGTAACGCCACTCCCTGGTCAAGATTCTCAGCCAAGGCCGACTTTGTCGAACCGGTCATGAGGTTGACGACCTTGATGCCGAACGGCTCGAGCTCCAACCGTAACGTCTCCGTAAGGCTGGTAGCGGCGGCCTTGGACGCGCTGTATACTCCCGACCAGGGCAGAGTGCCAGGATACAGCGATGCGACGGACGTGTTGTTGACGACCATGGAGCCGGCTGGGTGCGTCGAGGCGAGCAGAAGCGGCATGAAGGCCCGCGTCACGGTAATGAGGGACCAGACGTTCAGGTCGAACGTTTTCTTGGCTTTCGCAATCTCGACATCAAGGACTGGCATCAGGTGGCCGACACCAGCGTTGTTAAGCAACACGTCGAGCGAGCCGCCAGTGAGCTCTCGGATACGGGAAACAGCGCCGGTAATAGATTCATCCGAAACCGTGTCGAGTTGGAGAGTTTCGATACCTGCTTCCTGGGCGTGTTTGATCTTGGACGTGTTCCGCGCAGAGGCGAAGACGCGCCAACCGGCCTCGTGGAAGGCGATAGCAAGGGCGCTGCCGAGGCCATCATCAGAGCACCCAGTAATGAGCACTGTCCGCTTGGTGGAGGTCATGGTGATTTCGGTGATGCAAATTTCGTGCTAGATGATAATTACCACAATGTGGCTCTTACTGGCTGCAAGAGCAGGCCGTCCGCTTTCAAGGAAACTGGGACCGCTAAATCTCGCCGAGCCGGCGCAGACGGCCTAGGTATTCTCCTTTGATTAGCAATCAGCACCTCTATTTGTTTCCGAAGCGCAAGTACGTGGCGCCCACGGACCATTGATGTCCCGCTGCATCAGAGCTCATCGCGATAGACGGAGACTTTCCGGATGCGAAGCTCGGACTAGGTTAATCGGGCTTATCTAATCCACCGACACCACGCAGCCAAATCCGTCTGTGCGCCAATCCAGGTTGAAATTGACTGGCGTAGAGGTTGGGGTTGCGGTTGGAAATGAGGATTGAGGGTGTAATGTGGTTGGTGCGTTTGCTTGATGGGTCTTCATGCTCATAAGATATACCTATATCCAAGTCTCTGTGTACTCACCAGTTGACCCTCGGATAGCGATCAGGCCATGACAATCCGTTTCCACGCACACGGCTTGAACGACCGGCCAAAGAACGACGACTGAAATATCTTGGCCAGCCCAACTCTTTCCGCCACGGGATTGTCGTCGCCATCAACACCCCACTTCAACATCAGCGCATAGAAGCAGTACCACTCCGCTTGCTGCCTCTCTTCGGGGATGTAGTACGTCCAAGTATCGAGCTCCTCGAGCGTGAACTCCTTTGCGTCAGATATGGCGGCAAACTCAAAGACTCCGCCAACACTGTTCTTCCAGCTTTCGTTGAGATGATGGAGCCGCACCAGTCGCCCGAGCTGTCGGTGATCCCAAGCCGGCAGAGGCCAGTAGCGAGTGTTGATTGAAACGACGAGCTCGACATACTCTTACGCGACAGAGAGAAAAATCCGGTGAATGTCTTGAAGAGCAGCTGTCCCTCGGCCGGTAGCTCTGGCGCGGGGAGACAATCGATCTCATCCACAGGAACCCTGGCAATATGTCGGCATCCCGCGGCTGCCTTCGATCTCCCATATGGGATAGTAGCACCCGATCCGTACCCGTCCCACCGCTTCGAGTGATAGCTGTGGGTCTGGGTGGGCATTGTGTTAGATGTATCACATGCGTCGTGGATGAGCTCCCAGTGTTGGTCATTTGCAATGCGCCATATGATCCAGGTATGTTCCGTCAGCCACTCATGCAGGTTGAAGAGGGGTCCTCCAACGGTCGAAAGCCGCCAGTCTACCTGGTGGTCCCAGCCGCACCAGGACCAGCTCGGGAGGCACGTTTTGCGCCACGAATATCGGTCCGTGGGGATCCTGTCCCCCGGGCCTTCAGTCTCCCAGAGCAAGGCCCAGTCGAAGTAGCGCGAGGGAAGGCCGAATACAAGCGTGGAATCAAGCTTTCGTCCGAGAACAGCACCGAGGCCATCAAAGGCTGGAAGCTTATCGATTAGGTATGTCAGCTTGCGAGAGGAGAATATGTTGACGCATGAACTGTAGCTGCGGAGTGGATTGCCCATAAGAGCCCGCAGCGGGGATCCCACCGAATCAAGCGACCAGAGGGTGCGACCAAGGGACGATTCCATGTCTTCCCGCCACGTTGTTGTCGAGCATTGCCACACTAAGCCAGCAGTAGTGAAGATGGCACACCTTGTGGATAGCAGACGCTCCTGAAACGTCCACGCACGGCTGTCCCATATGCTATCGCGGATGAGGCCGGCGACAGGTCGCATGGCAGTGAGCCGTAAGCCCCGACACACCTCCCCCGTCTGCGGCAGGCCTTTGGGTGTCCCGGCCACGCCCGGGATGCCGGAGTCCGAGCTATCCCCAGCAGCCATGCAGATAGTGAGTGCGGCATGCTGGTATATCTTGTCCATGACCTGGATCTGCCGCCCCTTGTCAATCGTGTCGTCCTGCACGATGCAAAGAGCATCGACCCAGATGTAGGGGATTCCGAGCTGTCTGGCTACCTGAAATGCGTTCCAGATGGTTGGCGGGATCTTAGATCTGAAGTCGAGCAAGCCACCCGGCACTTGGAGTGCGTCCAGGTTGCTTGTCTGCAACATCATTTGCTGTGTTCGCCCCCATACGTAGCTGAGCGATGCGTAGATGGGTGACTCGCTTGGTGGTACTGTTCGGATGCACGAGTCAAAGACGTCAATCAGCCGAATTTCGATAGTGAGAGGGACGAGGTTCGCCTTCTGGTGGTCGGAACATTCGGGGTGCTCGCTCTGGCAGCTCTCCAGCCAAGTGGCCAGAAGATCTATGTCGGCGGCGTCGCGGTCGATGGTGCGACCGACGGGGGCCGTGATGTTTGGGGAGGGAAGCGACGAACGTGCAACGGGGACGACGTAGAACTCTGGGAATGCGCCACGCTCGTTGAAAACGAGCAGTCGCCGGGTGGTCGGCCTCGAATCGGCGGCCCTCGAATCGAGGTGCCATTCGATCTTGCACGACACCTGTTTGCCATCCGCGTCCAGCCCGTCGTGACCAATGCCCCCGCCTGTCTCAGAGTGCGTGCAGTCGTAGATGAGACGGCAGAATCTGCAGTTGGTGCTTTTCCGGTAGATCTGATCAAGTGTTCCGAGATCGGCAGGGTCAAAACCGATCGAGTCAAACTCGCCAGGCACGACGGCCGTCGCGCTTGTGCGTGTTGTTGTCGTCAGCGCCGTGCGGGCTGTGAACTTGTGGTGCGACAGGTTTAGACTTATGCATTGCGGGCAAGGAATGTCTGTAAAGGCAAGATCAGAATAGGTGGAGGTCAGTTGGGACTCGAGTGTGTCGGTTCCGTTGACATGCAAGCTGTCAGGCTTGTCGTGGGACTTTGCGCGGCCCAGCAGGTTCGAATGGGGCGGTCCAGCGGGAGGGTTACTCTTGCCCTTGCTGTCGGCCTTGGTGACGAACGACTGGAAGATGTTGCTCGCACCGTCACCCAAATACTTATTGAAGGACATCTTATTCACCGGCATGGTTCAGACTTCGAACTCCTTGTCTGGTGTTTCGTCTTGGGCGACGAGCGAGATTCTCCCAAGCGGGGGAACGGACAGAGATCCCAGCCGTACCAGGATTGTTCTCAGCTCAATCACTGGGTTGGGGGGAACCTTTCTGCCTGAGGCACGGATTCGCTGCCTTTGCGTGGCGAATGGAGGCCGCAGTGACGTTCTTGATCTCCAGGCAGCAATGCGCACCTTCCAGCAACTTTTCAGGCATGAATTCTAGGCAGCCACCCATGCCCCGCTTCTTCCTCACTCTTTGAAATTGATTCCAATTGCTGGGAACTCCGCAACGACGCGCAAACCCCATTGTTTCTCATCTAGACATCGCGAGACGAGCAATCACGTATTTCCCACCATGTCAGCTGCAAACGCTTCACGGTGCTCTTCCGAGTTCGAGTGGGTGTCGGCGCCGGTGGCTTCGTCGACAGATGGCCCGCTGGAGTTCAGCAATTCTCCACATCAAGGCCAGTCGAGGGCCCAGGAAGTTGGTGCCAGTGCAATGAATCCGTCGGTCGTAGAGCCAAAAAGTACCAATTATCGCAGTTCCCACGGGGTTCATCTCACATGGCCGCTGACGGGGGATTCCTCCGAGTGTCCCGAAACGCGGACCTCGAGTCCTAGAGGCCCTGAGTTCGAGTGAGTTCCGCATTCCAGAAGGATCACCCTGGTTGACAGAAGTCCAGCTTCGTCATCGTCCCCGGAGTTTACGGTAACTGGAGAGATCTGCACAACACCGGGCCCGGATCCGGCACCACCGAATGGGTTTCCAAGTACGCGCGGCGGGCTGCTGGCAGCCGGATCCTACGTTTCGAGTATGACGCTAAGAGCCTTTTCGCCGGGACCGTAACTGCGTCTAGAGATGCTATTCGTCAGTGCGCGCTTGAACTCATGCGTGGGCTGTCATTCCTGAGGAAGGACGAGCCGAGAGTGAGCCCTTTGGGATCTTCCACGCCACTAAAGTATGGTTGACTGACGTGCTTGCTGCACATGACAGAAACGAGTGATTTGCTTCGTTAGCCATGACTTTGGCGGTACTATCGTCAAGGATGTAAGTACTTCCTACCTCAAGCTCTGTGAGTTGGAGAAGTCTAATGAACACCTCAAGACACTTGTTGTCGCGTCTCACCTTGCTGGCCCAGCAAGAGCTGATATATTCGATATGACACGCGTTTTGGTGAGTAGTCGCACCGCTTTTGTGGTACGTTCGAGTCTAACGCCGACAGATATTCCAAGGTTGCCCTCACCGGTGCACCTCCCTCCTGGGGATGGAAGAACGTCTAGGCCGGTTTCTGTCCTTTTCGCGCGAGAATCAGACATGGGGGCCGCCAGCGATCTCATCGATACCTAACATCGTCGAGGCTACCACCGAGATCAATGCATTGTTTATCGACTCCAAAGTATTGCTACGCGCTTACGCTATCAGTGTATATTTTGCCGGACCTTGTATAACTGCCGGCAGTACGGATCGGGTAAGTTCTGGTGTCCCGTCGCCAGTTCGTTGCTGATGTCGAACAGGAACTTGATCCGGTGACTGCATCATTTTGTCTTCCCCTAGAAGTTAGACTCCTACAGCTGGTAGGCGACGTGAAATGTCAAAATATCATCTCGCATTTGGACAGGATTAGTTCAGGTACGTGATTTCGTCCTCCCAGCTGAACTGTGCTCATTACTCTAGCCCTTAACGTTACGTACTCCGACAAGCTGCTGCGGAACGAGCGCAGAATCCTCTCCCTTTCTTCACCAATCCAACCGCCCAAACTCTGTGGACACTCTGGAAAATTGTCATTCTCGGTATCCAGGTCTCAAGAGTACAAGGACTGGCTCAATCATCAAGGCCCCAGCGTCCTCTACGTGCATGGCTCAGCTGACGTACAATACCAGTCCGAAGTGGTCCGTTTCTCGCTTGAACAACACGCGAAGGCACGAAAGACTCTGGTTCTTTACTTCACCTTTGACCAGTATGATGTCCAACGGGACTCTCTGTCTAGCATGGCGTCGACATTTCTGGCTCAGATGATATGCCGATTTCCCCATGACAAAGAGTGGCACAACGCATTCTTTACGCGGATGGACTTTGAGCAAGGTTGGACCGACGTTGACCTCCTGTATTGGCTTGACCGGTACAGGCGCGGGATACAGTATCACGACACCATCTTTGTTCTAAACCGCTTCGAGAACTGCAAGAAGGAGTCAAGAGATCTCCTCATCAGCAGGTTTAAGGAGCAGGGAGATTCGAGCGAGACGCAGTGGAAGATGTTGCTCACTAGTTTCAAGCCCGGTGCCCTGGTGGCGGAGCTGTCCGGCGCTCCTGTAACGATACTCGATATCTCAGCGAAATCCCCACAGGAGCTGATGCACGACGTGGTCAGTAACGCAAGCGCCGTGGGCACTGCGTTCGAAGGAGCGACCCGGCCAAAGACGCGAGACTACACCCAACAAGACGTACGGACGGCTGCATACGGCGGTTTCCGGATGGCACCGCTGGGCAAACCTTGGATTGGACCTGAGATTCCACCCGCTGGCGGCAACATCTTCGACCGACACGCCGACCTGCTAGCACGGACTGATCTGCTTGCAGCAGGCATCCTCTACCGCCAGTATCTGGCGCGCCTAGGTGAGCCGGACCACGACCCCGCGCGGGAGGGGTTTGATCTTTCCGACCTGCGCACCCCCGGAGAGTGGGACGATGGGTTGTTTGCCTCCCTATTGGACAAGACTCTCCGGGGAATTCGGGAGGATCTGCCTGTTCGGCTGATTCTGAGCTTCATCTGCTATGCAGGCAGCCCTTTGACACTCCCGGAGCTGGCTGCGATGGTGCAACTCAACGCGAATCCGTACGCGAGGAGGTTCGTTGATCCGACACACGACGAAATAGCGAGCTTTGGTCTCAAGTTCTCTCGCTCGTTCGCCGGCATCGCTGAGCTAGGACCTGACGGGGTCGTCTCGGTGGTTCGCCGCTTCAGAGATATCATTACCGGTCGAGGGTTGGGGCCAGGGACTGGCAGCCTTGACGAAACCCAAACGCGGCACATCTGGGACGGGATCAGCGACACGGCCCATCACGACATTACCCAGATTTGCTTGCGGTACCTGTTGCATCACAGCAACTGCAAGACTGCGAACAGAATGTGCCATGTCTCAGCAACTCGGGGAGCATGCGTGTCCACCGACAGGGGGACACTCTATTCTTACGCCGTGAGGGAATGGCCGCACCATTTCCAGAGAATCACCTCGCCGTCGCTCAGATCCGCAGCAGCCAAGCTGCTTCAGTCTCGCGATATTCAGCGGGATCTTGCGCGTGGCTATGCTGCCCTGCAAAACCCCTTCACAAGAAGCAGCGAGATTCCAAAGGGCCTTTACCCCCTATTTGCGGGTTTGGGCCTACTGGATATCGTGCCACCCATCGATGCTGCAGATGCAGCCCTTGGGCTGGCTGAAGCAGCAGCAAATGGCCAGACAGACACCGTCAAGCATCTCCTGCTCCAGCCCAACGAGTTTGACGAGGCGGCGCTCCTGGACGCGCTCACCAGAGCAGGTGGCTTTGGCAACGAGGAGCTCATACTCCACCTCATACAGCACATCCAGTCCAACCACACAGCCCAGTTCAACCCTAAACCCATCTCGTGGCCCCAAAACCTCCTCTACAGAGCCGCCACTCTCAACCTCCCCACCCTCGCCAAAACCCTCCTTGAGCTCAGCGTCCCCCCATCCCCAGAGGTCCCCTGCCTAACCAAACTGCGAAACATGGGCGCCCTCCCCCTCAGCCACGCAGCCCGCTCCGGCCACCCAGCCATCGTCAAACTCCTGCTTAAGCATGGTACCTCCCCAGACTTTCCGCAATTCGGCGCCAACCTCCTACACATGATGGCGATTGCATCCAAGCCATTTTCCACAGCTGACTTCATTGCGATCGCAACACCACTAATTCGGGAGGGGAGGTTGGATGTGAATGCGCAGGATGTAGATGGAAGAACGGCGTTGTATGATGCGTGTGACCATGGGTACTTTGGGATTGTCGAGGCGTTGTTGGGGATGGGGGCTAACACTGACGATGTGGATTTTGGGGCGTGGACGTGGTCTCCAATTGGGGTAGCGAGTGGTAGTGGTTATTTGAGGTGTGTGAGGGCGTTGAGGGGGGCTGGGAGTGTGGTTGGGTTTGGAGATGCTGCGGTGAAAGGGGAAGAAGAAGGCTCGGATGTGCAGGCGGATTCGGGCGAGGACTGGAAATCGGCGGATAGTGGAGAGGAGTATGGGGAAGGGTCTCTTAGAGATGGAGGAGGAGATGAGATTGGGGGAAGCAACTCGGACTTGGGGGAATGGGTGGTTGTAACACCGGAAGTGTGATGAAACTCGCAAGATGAATGTCCGGCGAACAGACAAATTCCGATGGGGATGCTTGCCGCTTGTGGAACAGGACGGACTCTTTTTAAAATATACATCACAGCGTCAGTGGTTTAGTGGTAAAATCCATCGTTGCCATCGATGGGCCCCGCGTTCGATTCGCGGCTGACGCATTAATACCTTTGTAAGAAGTTGTTTTTTTATTTATTTTTAGCTCCACACATGTGGTATCTGTGGATCAATATTGCAAGTGAGACAAGGACTGTATAGTAATACCAGAAGAGACCTTGTCTTCCAACACTGTTATCTAAGGTAACGTACATCTCTAGCTAAAAGCCCTTGATAATTTATGCCTCCCCCATCTTTAACTACAAACTGTGGTACACATCTACCACTCCAACTCCACATCCCCCTGTCCTTCCAACCCCCCCACTCCCTCCTCCTCACCACCCTGATCCCCACCCATCCGCTCAATCACAACATCCACCACCAGCCTTGGCACCTTCACCCCATCCCCTCCCCTTCCCTTCCCCTTCACCCCCCTCTGCCTCTCCCTCCAAACCCACCCCCTAATCTCCCTATCCACAAACCTTTTCATGCTCGCAAACCCATCTTCATCATCGCTCGCGATCCGCTCCACGGTTCGCATACACTCACTCTCAATAGTGAAGATCAGCCCTTCTGATTCCCCTCCTGCCTCCCTGCTGTGGTGAGACGAAGAGGAGGGGAAGGGGAGTTCCCTGAGGAGTTCGGAAAGGGTCTTGTCTTGGAAGCGGCCTTGCGGTGTCCAGCGGGAGGTGATTGTTTTGGGGGTGCGGGAGAGGATAAGGCGGTAGATGAAGTTTATGGATGGTTTAGGGGTGGTGGTCGTAGGGGTCGTAGGGGTCGTAGGGGTCGTAGGGGTCGTAGGCTCGGGAATTGGTGGGTTGGTTGCGGGTGCAGGTGCGGGTGCGGGAGAGAATGTGGGTGGTGGTTTGGGTGGGGCGGATTGTTCGAGTCTGGGGCTGGCCAGGGTGTCTTGTTTGGGGCCAAGTGGTTCTTCTTGTGTGGATGTGCTAGGTCGTTCTTGTCTCGGCCGCTTTGGTGTTTCTACGACAGATGGAGCCGGTGGAGGACGTGTAGCAGCAAAGTGCGCTTCATCTGGACGCGGCGCGCTTTTCCCCTTTGGTGTGACCTCTGGCGATGGGAGCTGTCTGATGGTGGAAGGAGACTCCGGTTTCTGTTCGATCCTCGAGCGAGATGCTAGAGCCGAGAGAGATGGGAATGACATGTCAGAGTCCGAAGAATCTGATTCTCCTAGGTCTGTAAGGCCCTGAAATGCAACAGTCTGCGCTCCAGGGGTAGGACTTCGCTGATGGTTGGGACCGTCTGGCCGTTGGGGATTGTGGTCTTTTGTGGAACCAAAGAACCTCCTGATATCGCCGAGAGAGGTTGCATTTCCCGTCTTCTGCATTGGCTTGGTTGTGCGCGGGGCCTTGAATGTTGTTCTTGTCTCGGGAGTGAGACTTCGTCGAAGTCGGCTGGGACCGCCCTCCCTCTCCGGACTCACGGCCTTACTGATGTTGTCAAGAGCGTCTGTGCCCATCATGTATCCCTCCCTTTGCATACCTCTTGCCTTGTTTGTTCGAGGGGATTCACGCTTCTGGGGGGTTGGGCCGTTGCGCGAGGTGGCTGGTCTTGTTAGAGTCGGCTTGGATGGCTTCTTTTGGCGCTTGGCTGGATTATCCTCGGGTTCTGGACCGGGAAAAGTGGAAAGAGGTCTTTTGAATTGGAATGGTTGGGTTAACGGCTCAAATTGCCGCATGCGCTGCGGCTGCGCCGGAGGGGACGAGTTGCTTTCAGGCACGCTGTACACATCTCGTTCGGTAGGGAGTCCATCAAAATCCGATAGGTCGGCTTTCGTAGACTCGCTAGCCGAAAGAAACTCCGAGTCGTCAATAGATCTTGGAGAGCCATGGCCAACGGTAGACTCGAGGTCGACGGCAGTTTGCTTGTTGCGTCCCGTGTCGTTATCTCGCCGAAGATCGAAATCGTCTTTATGTTTGTACTTTTGGTTTCGAAAGTCTTGCAGGTTCAAGCGGAAGAACAGCTGCTTGACAAGACGCCGTATGCTGTTGGAGACTTGTAAGTGGGTTGGTCGTGACTGAAGGAGGCTCAAGCAGGGAGTCCCACTCACCGATCACGATCCTTCGAGTACTGGTACTTATTGTAGTAATCCTTGGACGACTCGTCGTCAGGCCAGTACAAGGGCCCATTCCCTGTGTTATCTAAGAACGCCGTGGTCATCTCGTCGAGGCCGGCTTGGCCGGCCAAAGACTTCCAATCGTACAGGTCGACGCCATTGACGCCATTACTGGTCGTGAATCTTCTGCGGAAAGCCCTGGTATCGGCATAGAACGTGACACACCGCGGAAGCCGTGCATCCCCATAACCAAGCTCATTACGGAGATTCGTGATATTGGGGATATTCGCTGCAAAGATTGTCGGAGAGCCAGGCATTTTAGCGGGGTTTTGGAGCAAAAGTGATGCACCACACGTCGACAGCTGAAAAGGTCGCAAGGGGAAAACGTAAAAGCAAGGGAACCGAACAAAATCAATGGTGGGGGGAAGACATTTGTCTGGGAAGAAAGAGGGGTAATTTTGCGCGGTGTCCGGGGATTGTATCCGGTCCAATAACTTGGCCTTGTGTGTGATCCTCTCGCAGCGCGGGCGCCTGGAGTGCGGCCGCCACAACAAGTTGGCCACGTTTGGTGGCCTACCAGAGGCCTGCAGAAACCAACCCCCTGCCCCTCAGTACTATTCTCCAACTTCACCAAGTTGGACCAACCAACATCTCGTCGCCGAGCCGAATTGTATTTTCCAAAATTGTCGACTGGAGGCAAACTTGAACAGTTCCACATATCTCACCCAAGGAGGACCAATTTGTAGTCCTTTGCTTCGTTTCGGTGACGTGTTTCGGTGACGTGTTTCGGTGACGTGTGCGTTTTTGCCCCTGTCGCCGTCGACTTGCCAAGGCTCCCTGTTACCATGTTGCTGTTTTCGCCAGTCATTCGAGTAAGAGCGTCTCCCATTTGCCCAAAGTGCAGCGAGTGCATTGATGAGCGCCGGGGGCCGATGCGGGCCAACTATCGGCGGGCTGCCTCGGGTGGACGGGTATGCATCGAGCACTGTGCCAACGAGCGGAGCACTGTGAGTCGTTGGCCCTGTCCGAGCCCTCTCGAGGTGCTAAAAATGGAGTGATTGTCTTCGGTAGACAAATATCTTCCCAGACAACTTGTGGCCCGTGCACTTCTGTCCTCAGACAACTTTCAATGTCGCAAAAGAATTTGGTCCTAACACCATCGGAGATAACTCCCTAATGCTCATTACATCAGATGTACCATACATGTTTTTGGAACAGCCTTGAACCAATTCTCCTCATGAATTGTCTGCGGATTGTCGATGCGCTCCCAGACTCCCTGCAGCGAGGATGGTCCGACGGGAAGTATGATAGCATCCGGGGACAAACTGCCAGCAGAACAAACCCCATTTCAGCATTTTCCGAGCCTTCTCCGACTTTGAAGGTATTAAGTTTGAATGATGGGTAATCTCGGAGTCGCAGCCGAGCGTAGCATGAATGAAACGATATAATATGGAGGATGTCTTCCATTCGCGTCACACTTGGTGGAAGTTTGCTTGTGTTACTCGGCCCTGAACAAACCCAGGAATTGGTCTCAGCCTCGAGACTGCGAGTCTTTTCTCTCCAAACATGGCGGTTTGACCATGGGCGTAAAGTTGGGTAAACGACATACCCAGCGCTGTCCTCCAAAGGGCCTCCACACGAATACCAACTGTCCCTCGATTCCCAATAATTGAACCCGGGACACTCCAAAAGTCTCCGGAGCCTGTTTCTCGGGAGACTCTCGAACGGCGGCTGGGATACCACATGGCTGTTCTGGGCATCTGACGCAAAGCACTAGCCTGCCCAAGACCAGCTTGGGAAACCAACCCTGCGACGACATCGCCCGTGGTACACCCAGGTACTGCAGTACCTGATATACTTTTCTGGAACCCCCCAGAAGAATTCGCCCAGCGCCGGAGTCAATGCGCCCATGATGTCGCTGAAGGCCTTGATGGCGTCAGTGTGAAAAGACAGGCCCCGCACGGCATAAGAGATCAGTGCGTTGTAGTCGGTTGCGACGATGTCATCCGGGGAGCGATTAGAAAGAAACGTCGGTCGTAGGATTGGAAGCACCGATATTTCCCGGCGCGAAACTTGTCGCACCAGCTCGCCGTTGACGTCCTCTCTCCTGATACCATCTCCGCACCAAAAGAAGATTTGCCGCTTGGTGAAGACGAGGCAGCGACCTGAGAGAACGAATTCCTGGAGCGTCCAGCCCCTGGAACTCCACCTGGACGCTGACAGCTCGTTCTTGATGGACAAGAAGCTGGTGGCAATCTCGAGCCCTCCCACGCTCGAAACTTCCTGGATGGAATCCCGGGGCTGGAGCGCTGGAATGCCGGATTCGCAGTTTTCGCCTGCAGCTGCAACAATGGTGACATATGCCTGGCCGTAGTTTGAGTGCATGTTGACGACTTGCTCGTTTACTTCCTGAGTCGAGTCCTGGACAATGCAAAGACTGTCAACCCAAAGATAGCGAATATCGATCCTCTAGCAGGCAGCCATGGCATCCTTAATTGTCTTGGGGAGACGTATCGATGAAAATGCGCGTGGCGTTTTCCATGCCGCAACCAGCTCTTTCTTCAGGACTGGCTGATCGACTTGGCCCCAGACATAGCTCAAAGCAGCATATCGGAATGCTGAGAAGGAAGTCGATGAGATAAGGCATTGCATCGTGACATCGACCAGTCGAAGCTGCAGCCCGGAGCTCGCACCACCCTCAAATCTGGTCGGCTGGCAGTAATGGTCATGGGATTGGTCGCACTGTTGAAGCCAACTGGAAACGTAGGCTGCGTCAAAGCCGATTTCGGGCGCCCTGCGTGCTGCGACTGGGAAGCCATCCATCACGGCCGCCCAGCCAGACGCAAGAGGCAGAATGATATAAGGGCATTCGGTGACCAAGAGTCTCTCCTGTGCAGATGTTCAGACACGGGGTGAGCCGGTAAATTGGTTGTCACGAACCCTAAACAAGCGAAGGTCGGCATACATTTGACCTAGAGTATCGGATATTGTAGCGTCTGTGGTCGCAGCATCCAGACGATCATCCGAAAGAGAGGACACGAGGTACCCTGTCCTTTGAGGTGCGTGAGGCTCCATGTCAGGTTTGGTAGGGCTGCGGGACCCTGCCGGAAGATAACTCGGAGGTCTAGCGATACGCAGATCGTGCGGGTGCTTTCGGTGGTCCCAATCGGGAATTGAAGGAGTTGGCAAAATTGAGCGAAGATCGAATACCGGCATGCTCGTTTAGAGCGGGGTTGAGGACCAAAACACGAGAGATCTTAGCTTCCGAAGACATGCATCGGCCTAACCCCAATCAAGACAACGTGGCTGAGTCCAGACCATCTTGCGTGAGGAGTGCTGCGTACCTACGAATACCTCTCTGCTTCACCGAGTAACGAGTGGCTCTCATGATTCCATCCCAAACACGGCAGATCCTGTTATTCCAGCCGTAGTCCAGAAATTGTGTTTGGTCCACAGCCCAAAGCAGTTAACCCGTGGTACTATCTCCTCAATCTAACACTTGGGCGTGAGCTTGCGGCACAGCAGCGGACAATCATACCTAATGTACCTTAGCTACAATTCAACGGCAGGAACCTAAAGTGCCATAACCTACAAATAACCCCTAGCTTACGCCATATTCTAGACTCTAAGTAGCCCTTTTTGACAACTACGAGCTTCTGACAAACAACCAGGAATTTTCCCATTGCCAACCCAAAAATGAGCCACTCACAAAAAACATCGGAAGAAATCACGGCAGCGGCCAAAGTCGACGCATCGACTTACCTCCCCACTATCCCTCCCGAAATCGACCCCGCCCGTCGCATCCTCAAGCAATACAGTGGCATCGCCCCAAAGATGTAGACACACACATCTACAACATGGTATTTCCCCCCATTCCTCACCCAACCCTCCACAACCCCCTAATCCCAACCAAGCACTAACCTCCTCCCTCTCTTCAGCGCGCTAAAGCCTGGGCCACCTTCCCCTACAGCTACATCACCTCCCTCTGCTTCCTCAACCTCTACTCCACTCTCTCCTCACCACTCTGCCACACCATCACCACCCGCCTAGTACGTACAAGCCCCCAATTCAACCGAGACATTCCCCGACGTCGGCTGCGCCCTCGGGTACGTCATCCGCTACCTCAATGCCACGTGCAAAATCCCCAGCTCGCGCCTGTGCGGGACGGACCTCTACCTAGTGTGAGTTTTTGAGTCTGAGGTGTGAGTTGTTTCGTTTCGTGACCGGGACGATGGGAAGAGTCAGGCGACGTTCGTGGCGGGGGATATGATATGCTCCGCTGACGGTGAGCATGTGTAGCTAGATGAGGTGTTGGGGGGCAAAATTGATGTGATTCACGCGTCGCATCCCTCTCACTTCCTTGTTTGAGAGCGGGGATGAGGTGAAGGCTGCGAAGCGGATGGCGTGGTTTCTGAGGGCGGGGAATCTGGGGATAGCGGTGTTTGAGCAGAATATGGGCCGAAGGTGGAGGGGTGGGAAAGGTATGTGCTTGATGAGGGGGATGAGGCAGGGGAGGCGATGGGGAGGAGGCGAAGGACGGTGATGGAAAGGGAGGAGGGGAGTAGGGAGGGGTGGATCATGGTGAGGTTTGCTGTTTACAAGTCTCCTGGGACTTCGTTTTCGACCTGATTCCAGGGCATGGACATGTCAACGTCTCGAAATAAGATTAGGTAGATGTAACAGCCGGTTTTCCACTGCCTGCTTGTTGGTCACCCGGAATCTAGAAATGCTGACTGGACCTCCTGTGACCCGAAAGTCAAAAAGCAAACCGAATCTGCGCACAGCGACGCCGACGATGGTGCTGAATGACTATGCCACAACGTCGTTAGGCTCGTGCAGTTTGAAGCAGGTACCGGTACGGGTATCCCATAGGACATACCCTCGAAGAAAGTTCTCCCAACGTCGGGTGTGACGTTGAAAAACAAAGTTTTTCTTGACCGAATAGCTACATCCCATAGGACATATTTTCCATCATGGTGTCTGTTCACGCGCTCATAAATCGGAATATGGAAGGCTCATTGACGTGCCTGGGTTCACGACCAACGTGTACCGCGTCCTGACGCACATATACACCTTTTTATCTGGAGGTGGACGCTTGGCTGAGACCCGAACCGAATGAAGCGACGGCACAGCTGGTACAGCAGGGCGAACTTATCATTTTTAAACAGTACGCGTCGGAAATCCGCGGTTTCGATGAGGGGCTGTCGAGAGGGTGTAAAAAGTAATTAGGAGGGGCGCGGCACTATGGCCCGTACCTCAAAAGATATTGACCTGCACTTTTACCAAGCTGCGCATTTGTCAAGTTTCGTCCTTGGAAAATAAGCTGGCGATGGCGGATGGATCCTCGGGTCAAGACTGGGAGGGTTAAAGGTTTCTACTGTCCGCGTCCCGTTCCCCGAGCTGCCTGCACTTGACTTTCTTTGCATCCTTACAACCATCCCCACGCGCTGTTTTTGAAGTTCTGGTTTTCATTCAATAGACTCGGCTCTCCTGGCGCTGTCATGGTGACTTTCCATCGACTGCGCGGGGCTAAATTTGCTAAGAAATATTTTAGAGCAAAAGGGCGAGACCGGTTCTGCAAGCGACTGTACGAAATCCGGGAAAGCAGACATTTCTGTCGGAGATGGCACGGGAGTAGCCGCGATCGTATGCTGCGATGGTGTGGAAGCACAATACGAGCCAGGATTCAATATTTGTCGTCATTTTCTGCCACGTAGGTGGGTGCTTTGACCGTGATCGGCAGATCGAAAGCGGAAGGTGGGCGGGGGTGCGGCTCTGATTCGCCCACTAGGCCTGCACACCAAAGAAGTAAGCACGCTGCATCTGCATGCACGGCCGTCGGGATGGGCTGAGGGGCTCGTCAGGAGACCCCGCGGCAGCCTCGGTGATGTGCAAGGACTGGGCCAGGCGACTGCTGATAAATGGTGAGAGCTTCGCTGTCTGGGAGCACGGGAGCTGGTGGCAGATCTGCACTGGTAATAAATAAATATTCATTTAACCTGAAACCAGTACTTCGCTAGTGAGAAGAAATCACCCATGACGTTACTACAGACCATCTTATCACTTGCCGGTCTCGGGGTTGTTGCTGCCACGGCAGCGGAGCCCCAGACGGCCTGGACCAGACACCACGCCCGAGACTTGAATCCTCTCCAGAAGCGGGAGACATGCGGTTCGGGGATCGGCGCGTGCGGGGCCGGCCTCTGCTGCTCTCAGTACAACTGGTGCGGCGTCACGAGCGAGCACTGCGGCACGGGGTGCCAGGCGCAATATGGCACCTGCAACGGGTGAGTTTCCATGTTTTAACGTCCAGTCCAGCCCTCACTAACTCGTGTACCAACCTATGCAGGGGCGGAGGAAATCCGGACCCTGGCGGTGGCGGCAGCGGCGGCATCCTCGACGTGCCACGGCCTCAGTTCGGCGCGGTGCCGTACGGCGTGCCCATCACGCGGTGCACCACAGCGGGCACGGTGGCCATCACGTTTGACGACGGCCCGTACGTGTACACCAGTTCGCTGCTGAACCTGCTGGCGCGCTACGGGGCCACAGCAACCTTTTTCGTCAACGGCCTCAACTTTGGCGACATCCGGCAGGCGCCCAATCCGGACGTGGTGCGCCGCATGGCTGCCGAGGGCCACCAAGTCGCCAGCCACACGTACCAGCACGCCGACCTCGACACGCTCGACGCCAGCGGCCGGCGCCAGCAGATGGGGCTCAACGAGGAGGCGCTGCGCGACATCCTCGGCGGCAAATTCCCCACCTACATGCGGCCGCCCTACGGCAACTGCGGTGGCGCGTGCCTGGGCGACATGGCCGCGCTTGGTTACCACGTCGTGCTGTGGAGCATCGACACGCTGGACTGGCAGGGCGATGTGCAGGCCAGCATCAACATTTTTGACTCGCAGGTCGCCAGCCAGGCCATCAGCCTCGAGCACGACGTGCACCAGACGACCGTCGAGACCCTGGCCGAGCACTTCCTGCAGACCGCCCGCAGCCGAGGGCTCCGCGTCGTTACGGTGGGCGAGTGTCTGGGGGACCCCGCCGGAAACTGGTACCGGGACGCCGCCACCGGCAATGCTGCGGGCGGAGGGGGTGGAGGAGGAGGAGGAGGAGGGGGAGGAGGAGGGGGACCAGCGCCCTCTGCAGACGGAAGTTGCGCGAGCAACAGCGGTGGGCGCTTCACATGTTCGGGGTCCGCATTCGGCAATTGCTGCTCCCAATGGGGCTGGTGGTAAGTTTGACAAACCCCCTTTTCACCCAGCAAGGGCGAGAAAAACGCTGACATATAGGAAACAAAGCGGCTCAACGGGCGAGTACTGTGGCGCAGGGTGCCAACCTGGCTTCGGGATATGCAATTAAGGAAATCTTCGTTTCTGTACATTGAGCTGAAGTGTACGTTTGTCTCTAATCAATAATCTCAACCGTCGGCCCTGTTGAAACCCCCGTCTGTCAGCTTTTGGATGTGCAATAGTAGTATGGGACGAGAAAGAAAGAGAGAACGTACCGTTGTCAGAGCTGGGCTCCACGGACTGGCCCCCTGCTGGCTCATCGACTTTGTCCACGGAAGGCAACGTCTCGCTCGGCTGAGCCTTCACATCCACTTTCTGGCCATCCACGGTCTGGTCCTTCCATGTTATGGACGGGGCCTTCTGGCCTTTTGAATTCTCGATCTTTTCCTGGATAGGAGGGTATAGTCTTCCTTTTACCCCTTTTGATACCGCGTGATCGTCGCTGGCGCCGCGAGTCTGAGGGCTTATCAGAGTGATTGGCCATGCCGGGTCCTCGTCTTCAACTTCAACAGCACTCTTCTTAAAAGTAGTGACTGCCGGTCGAGGGGGCTGTGCGTAAGCTGTTTTGGGCCTTCGTTCAATCTCTTCCCAACCCCTGCTTCTCGATTTACCCCGCCTGTTATAGCGGCGGGCTCTCTCCATCACCTCATCTAATCTCCTCTCAAGACTTCTTTCGGCCTGTTGTTCCCTTTCGATGACAGCGGAATTAATCCCGAGTTTGGTTTCAAGCTGCTTGATGTACCGCTCCTGCACCTGCCGGATGTTCTTGCTTGTTTCTCCTAGCGGCGATGGTGCCAAAGCACTGGCACTAGTAAGATCTAGCCCAAGTCTATCCTCGACAAACTGTATGATAGAAACCTGAAGGTACGGAGCAAGCCTTTTCGTTTCCTCCTTCCAGGAGTCGTCGGGGCGAGAGTGCCGAACCAGTTGAGAAGTTATCATGGCCTTCGCCCACAACAAAGTTGGGCTGATCTCCATCCCCGATTCCTTGGGGAGCTTGTCAAAGACCAGGAAGTTGCTCAAAACTCGTTCCCAAGACTCTGGAGTCACTGGCAAAAGGGAGTTCGAAGCCAGCAATGTGTGCAGGTGCCCCTCTTCGTCGTGTTGGACGTCTCTTTGCAGTCGTGCGAGGTCATCCAGGTGTTGTCGCGGCTCTTCGACAGCGAGGGCCAGATGCTTGAGACATTCTGCTTCCAGTCTATAGTCACCCAGCTCCCTTGCCCCGTTAAGAATCACCGCCAAGGTATTGACAGAAACGTCCTTGATATGCCAGAAATCCGGCGAGACAATCGGTCCGTCAGGCCGGGGAATGGAGACCTCGAGTTGAAACTCGTCCGGGTCCCCCACCCACATCATGCACCCCGGAGTTGTGGCAAGCCTGTCGTGGCGAGCCTCATAAATCTGGAGACTTACCTGGCTTAGAGCATAACGCAGAAACGGTCTGCTGCGCATGCTCTCGGGGTCGTTCCTCATGATGTGGCCGGCAAGCTGTTGCGTTGCTGCTAAACAATTTGCCGCAGAAAGATCGTTCTTGCGACTATGCTCAAGATGAATCTTATGAAGCAACGTTACGTAAATATCCAAAAGAGCCAGCTCGGATGCCTCATCGTAGGGCTCTAGCCTCCAATCGTCACGCAGCTTCGAGAACATGGTGTCGATATTGGAGGTTCCGAAAAGACGAGCTGAAATATCCTCTGCATGCGGAAGAATGTGCGACATGAGTGAGATGGTGTCTCTCAACTCCCAGATTCGACCATCGGAGTGGATCGCTTCGTAGATACCTCTCCAGTGAATTTGGCTGATGCACTCACCAAAGCTCTCAAGACTGAACTTGGAGCCTTGGGCTAGCTTGAGATAATACGGCAGCAGCTTTTTGTTGACCAAGAGGGCCCATTCCGGAACGGGCAACTATAGAGCACCACGTCGTCGTCAGTACTGGTCTCTTGCAGCATCGGAGACCCAACCCACCTCTGCAAACTTGTCATCCAAATCATGGATCGATGTGAGCCGCCCATCCATTGACCCAAACAGCCGATTGTCGGAATAATCGAAGATCTTAGTAAGATCACGGAACCCCCATAAAAGCTGCAGGAATGGGAAGGGCTTGCCCTCGGAGTGTTGACTCCCGCCCCAGCTCGCGTACCCAAGCGCCTCCTTTTCTCTCGTCCTGGCGAACGCCCCGTAATCGCCCCGAGCCAGGAGCATTTCGCCGTAGGGGATGCGGACGCTTTCGTTGTGAATGTGGTCGGCCAGATTGGCGGCGAAGTAGTGCTCCGCGTCTTTGAAGCGGCCTAGTCTCCAGAGCCGAGAGAATTCCTCAATCGGCTCCTCCAGATCGTCGTGGACTGGCATTTCTAGTTCGATAGTGACGTTTTTCAGGCTCTGCCCATTGGTGGGATCCAGCACAGCACTGACTCCCTCGGGAAGCTGGTCACGGCGAGCTGGGCCCTTGTTGCCGCTGTCGACGCAATCAGGGTCAAGTGTCTCCATATACTCGCGGACTTTTGCGATGATGGCGTCGACGTCGTCGTTGCGGACCTTGATGATGCCTGCTCCGCTGCTAGCGTCCGAGTCATCGACGCTCTCATCGTCGGTGCTGTAAGGCCTGGTCCCGTAACCGTCGGGCGACATGCTTCTCTGAGCGACTATCGATGACGTCGCATGATGGCGAGTTGGGCGAACATTAATGATCTGAGGAATGTGGAAATCAATCGTGTCCATGCTAGCCGAACGCGCACTGGGGCGCCCTATATTGGACGCCGAAGACAGTGCAGGCCGTCGAGACATGGTCGGATTGACAGCGAAGAGTGTTTCTGGGATCCAGGTTCCTTCTGTTTTGCGATGTTGGACGAAGGAAGTTCGGGAGGCCTCGAGACCGGAGCCTTGCGAGCTCGGCTCGAGAGACGAAAATGGGGGGCAGCGCGAAATTAACCGCGTTACCTCAGCCCCCGCCATGCTGCTCATGCAGTGATGAGATGCTGTGCTCCCACATCGTGGTGAGTATCTTGGATGGATTGATTGGCCAAGGCCGACACACTGCATGGAGGGGGTGGCGGAGCCTGCCAACCCCAATTGCTATATGACCCCTTGCACCTTCCTCACGGACTTTCTGATCCGATTGAACCTGAACTGCATTTTGAGCGGCCGGCGCCGAATGTCTGCGACCGCAATGAGTTTGCCGCCGAATTCAAGGAGCGATGCGGAATCGCCCGCTTCTGCACCGACGCTTCACAAACGCGTTCGCAAGTACGGCCGCTATGGCTACGACAGATTCGACGACCGCACCGAGGGCGCGGTCTTGGCGGGTCACGGCTCAATTGGCAAAGTCAACGTGAACTGTCGCTTCCTCTTCAAAAAGTCGAAATGGGGTTTTCTGGGCGAGCGCGACAGGCCCGCTGGCATCATCTACCTCGACCTCGACTTTCGCCAACCCCCTGGCTCCACGCTGGAATCAGCTTCCGTCGAAGTCAAATTTTCCAGTCCCGGCGACCAATCCGAGTCTCGAAAAAAGACCGGGAAGCGCTCCAAAAGGTCCGGATCAGACGACTGCAAAGCCAGAGTCACCCATTACTACGGCCCTGTCCAGCTCAATGGCGAGCCCAGGCACGTTGTCGAGCTTTCCACCACCCAATTCATCCCCGAGGCCAACGTGGCCGGTTTCGGCGCGGGTGGTGCAGGCGCGAAGAAGGAGCGTCACAAAGTCGTGGCCAGCAGATGGAAATTTTGCGGCCACCTTGTGCCAGGGCAGAGCTGGGCCTTTCAGTGCCTGAAGTGGGAGCTCACTGAAAATAAATTTGATGCGGAGCCCGACCGAAGCAATACCATTCACACAGCATTCGCCTTCGAGCATGACAATGAAGACTGCATTATGACCGTCGAGGTTTCCGGCAAGCTCCGCGGCTGGAGAGACTTGGTCAAGAACAAGATGAAGTTCGGCGGCGACAAAGACGGAGCCGTCGCCACGCTCATCCATTTTCCGAAGAAGGTGGACTGGGACATCCCGCTCGACGGGGACGCAAAACGGCTGGCCGAGTCAATGAAGGACGAGAACTTGCACGAAGTCCCATTTGAGATCCCATCCAGACGGCCAGCCAAATTGCCGGAGCCTGAGCCCCCAGCGCCTCAAGCCGCCAACGCTTTCCTGATGATGGGACAGGAAACCTCTTCGCGGCCCGGGCGTCTTAACATACTTACCGAAGAGTCGCTCAACTCTGGTAATACTGGCACAATCCCCCTGATCGAATTCGCGAGGGCTGCTGGTCTAACACCATGGACGACCACACCACAGCGTCCTCTGGGTCGGGTATCGACAATCCGAGAAGAATCAACATTCAACAGCTCGGATTCAACTATTGTTGTCGAGGACGATGACGCGGAACCCCAAGATGACAGCTATGAAAAAGCCGCTCCATCGCAGATCAACCCGTCTACCATAACCCTCAACGCAACTCTCCTATCCATCTTAACCATGCTCCGTTTGACAACCCTCATCCAGTTTGTCACTCTGGTTCTGTTTCAAAACAGGGCGACCAGGACCACTGGCACTTCTTCACGGCCAGCAATTGCGGCACGGCCGCGGCGCTCAGATGTCGATGAGGATAGCACAGCGTGGATCAAAAGGGGTGCGGCCGAGGCGAGACGAGCGCGTCTACCTTCTGACTACGGAGGACAATTCAGCGAGGAGCGGATACCAGTTGGGCGGCGGGGGAGGTTTAGGGAACCATCACTGGCTCGCAGCGCGATGAGTACCAGTGCGAGTGCGTACTAGTTGATACTTAATAGGGATGGCCCATCGAAGAAGACCTGGAAGAAACACAACGGAGAAAGAAAATATTGTTGGATAGCAGATCGGAGGGTAGGTATGCTCTAAGAGGTACTAACTATTGAAACTAATAATAATCCTCGCGTCGAACGAGGTCGAAGCACGGATACTCCTATTTAAGGTGTGCTACACGGCGAGTTCAGGCCAAGAGTCTAAAATCAATAACTAGCTGTCCATTCCCTGTGCCTCCGCCATACCCTAGATTCACCCCCAAAAACCGGGTCCAGCTACCCGCAGCGTAGAGTCGGACAGATAGGCCGTTGCTTCAACTGTCTAAGGACCATCGGTATATCGTCAAAGAACACCGCCCCGTTGTGATCAATCAACTTTCCTCAGCACTCCCTCCAATGAGCATCATGCGACTCGCAGCACTCTTTGAACTTTTTGATTTCATCATGGCCAAAGGGATCAAAGAAGTCTAGGGCGAAGCGGGAGCACCAGCAGGTGTCGTCCACTCCTGTCTTCTTTCCACACTTCTTGCTGAGCTCCCAGTCTTGCTCCGCGTCTTCGTCGTTGAGGACGCATCTGTATGCGTTCCCTCCAGGGTAGCACAGAAGAGGAGCGTGGATGCAATTGAGGAGAGCTTCATGGCGTATGATGAGTGAGGGGATTGAAGTTGGTGTCTGAGATGTGTTTGGTTGGTTTTCTGTCTTGCCTTGTTCATTTTGTGGGTGAAAACGGGGGACTTATATACTGAAGTGTTGGTGTTGTTCACGGAACCACTCGAACGTGTTTCAAGCATGCAATCCGAAGTCTCAGATTAAATATCACCGACATCACACAAGGTCGTCATAGCCTGTGACTTCGGGAGGACCATCTGTTGTACACCGCACACACGACCAAGCCGAACTTTCCCGGATTCTAATGCGCTCCTGCCTCACATTCCCCCTTCAAACAGGTGGACGTCCAAGCCCCGCGGGGCTAATTGATCGATACGTGGAGGCACAATTCGGAAACAGACAAACCGTAATTGTGTATCACCCGATCCCGATGACCGAGACAGTGGCGTTGAATATTAGGTACTATTACTATGGACTAGAAAATGTAGATAGATGAATTGCGCTAGAAAGCCTAGACAAACCCCAAATGACGCAGTATTCCAAGCAAAAGAGCGGTCAGAGATCCCCGCCAACACATCCGTTCCTCCTCCCCTGGCTTGGCAGGGGGTGATGTCATTGAACCCCTTGGCAAACCACCCGATTCCCCAATCCCTTCGATACTTCGAGATCCCAGATTCCAGCAGGTAGGTAGTTCCCTTCGACCATCGTCAGCTCGCAAACCCACCCCTCCAAAGAACTCAAAACTCACCAACTCAGCCCCCAATCGCACGTCCCCAGACAGACCCAAGTACCCCCTCAGCACTCCAAATATCTCCCCCCATCAACAGACTGACAGCAATCTACGAATGCCTGGAACTTCTCCTGGGGAACCTCAACGAAATACTCGGTCCGGTGTGTGCAATAGCAAGAATCAGGCACCAGCCCCAGCTGCTTGGAACATTCTGTGGTCTGGATCGTGTCGTCGTTCTGGCTGCCCGAGGGGTGGAGGCAGCGGAAGGCATTGTCGGCGCAGGCGGAGGCAAGCGCGGTGAAGAGGAGGATGGTGATGGTTGATGTCTTCATTGTTGGGGTTTGAGATGGGAAATGTTGAAGTTGGTGGGTAGGTTGTGTATTGGTGACTGCAGGATGAGGGGTGAACTTTCTGGATAGTGAGTGAGTGTTTTTTTTTTTGGGAATCGGGTGCGTTGGATTTATATTGAAGGCGGTTGCGACTTTGAAGATGAATGGCATCTGAGTCCGGGCCGATTGTGATGGAGATATTCCTCTCGGGTGCCTTTCCTGGAACGCGTTTTGAGACAAAAGCTCAGGTCAAGATGTCGATCTTGGTGGAGTGATGAAAATCGCAGAGAAAAAGGTAGTCATTTGCATTTTTGCAGATCGCGGCGTCAACTACCGAGACTATTGAGATGAGGTGGTCCGGGCCGATGGAAACCTCCGGCGCAAAGGTAGTTTCGCGGATGATTCCGCCCCGCATGTCTTGTG
>Ga0247760_1001088_pt1 | contig 27102 bp, 19 predicted proteins | sample UWRJL171409R4_FD_179936 | JGI IMG/M metagenome (GOLD analysis project Ga0247760, IMG submission 179936) | Plant litter microbial communities from Arlington Agricultural Research Station in Wisconsin, United States - UWRJ-L171-409R-4 | ecosystem: Environmental > Terrestrial > Plant litter >... | reverse complement strand
CGGTGGCTCCGTTGCAATCGGCCACCCCCTTGGCTGCTCCGGCGCTCGCATCGTCACGACATTGACCTCGGTCCTGCGTGAGAAGAAGGCCAAGATTGGCTGCGCAGGTATCTGCAACGGCGGTGGCGGTGCTTCGGCACTGGTCATCGAGTATTTGCAGTGAGTAGCCTACTGTTCCCAAGCGTAATGCTTTGGTCTCCATTAGAGCAGACAAAATTAGCGGGATAGGAGCTCGTCGATGACGTTTGCGGTTTTTCGCGGATTTACCATGCGCAAAAAGAGCACCATTCTAATATAAGAGTGACATTTTCAGTAGATCACCAGGATCACAACTCGCCAAATCCAATCTTTAATGGGCCTGGCCGGGATAGTACATAGCAGCATCGCGATGCCTTCATTTCCCAAAGTTGGTGGATGTAAAAGTTAACTCGTGTATATGTAGGATGCTGTTTGTTCCAGTATCCCTTCTTAAAGCTTTGGTATCCACGCCTTGATATGGCCATCTTCTCCCGCTGTAAACACGACTTGTTCTTCGTCAAAGAAGCAAAAGCTCCGGACAAGCTCCGAGCCATGCGCCCCAGGCAGCCCAACAATTGACCCCTTATCCAAACCCCACCCTGATGGACCCTTCGATAGGTGAAACAGCTGGAACATCTCCTGGCTGTTGCAGTTAGCCATAAAATTAGCAATCGGCCAACGTAGCTCAACATAAAGGGGCACACATACTCTTGTGACCCAGCCCCAACGACTGCACCTGCGCCATTGAGCTTAGAGTACACGTTGGCGACATACTGACACCCCAAGACCTGGCGGACGTCACCGAGGTCGAGAGTTGCGCATCCACGTTCAACACCCTCGGCGATGTCATAGAGGGCGAACTTCTCGTCGTGTGAGAGGGCGAATACTTCAGTCTCGTTGAGAAATGCCGCGTGATGCACCGAGCCGTGGTTGAAAGCTTGGATGACTACTTCGTCCTCATCTGCAATCCGGGTGTCGCAGATGTTCACGAGGCCGTCTGTTGATCCTGAGAGGAGGAGGTGGAGGTTTATGGGGTGGAAGTTGAGCTGAGACGGGTTAGGTTTGGGTGGTGTTAAGGGAGAGAGGGATGGAGGAGTATACCTCGGTCACGTCGTCACTGTGGACGTCGTTGTATTGCGTTTTGGGAGCAGCTGGTGATCGCAGATCCCTGGCGGCGAGTAGTTAGAGCCTGGCTGTTGGAATGCAGAGTTGGGAAGGGAATCCCACCAAATCAAGATTGAGGCTTGATGGTCAGCCAACTCAGTGCCAGCTACCAGAGTATGGGTGTCGCTTGAGCAGGCGAGTGAGAGTAAGCTGGGGTGGTTCCCTGAGTTCCATCTTAGTCTCCATTTCGCCCAGTGCAGAGCATTCGAACTCACCTCTTATTTGCAAAGCTCGCGCACTCGCAGGATCGAGTCTCAAATCCCATACCGAGGCGGTCCCATTCTCTCCAGCTGTAACGACAATGGAGTCGCTGGCGTTGTATGCCTTGGCACTGGTGAGGTTGCCGTGGTTTGTTTGTATGCTCTTCAGGGGCCCCTGGCTCAGTTTCAGGGGGTCAAAAATGCAGAGCCGTTGGTCTGAAGATGTGGCTGCCAATCCGGTGTTGAGCGGTATGATTTCCAGAACATAGGTTGAGTCGCCTCCAGGGTATTCGTACCCGTCGGCGCACGAAAGTTGGTACATTTTCCTGTCCTGTGACTTTGTCGATAGCTGCTTTCAATTGAGTGAGCGCAAGCCTTAAGGAGGGGTGAAATGGAGAGCAGTCGCGAAAAAAATCATCTGAACTTTTAACTACGGACATAACTTACCCGAACACTCAAAAACCGTATGTACCTAATATGCGTCTCTTGCGACGTGTATGAAGAGAGTTATATCCCACCTGGCCAGTACGTCAACTTAATGTTGACTTTCCATGGTATATATTATGCAAATTCGTCCTTATTCAGGCCTCAAGGCAAGGTTGACAATGTTGGCGCGCCAGCTGGCAGACCTCACCACCAGCTGGTGAGACTAAAAGCCTTTGGTCCCGAATGACTAAATCTGCAGGGACGTGCCACTGTGGGGCTTACCCCCCTGCAACCAACTTGGAGCTTATAGAATCCCTGCCAGCTATGAGGTTACGTGACGCTCGGCTTCTGGACAGCTGGTGTTTAGCGAAAAGGGCCAGCTCTCGTCAACGAGTATTGCGACTACCAGTCTACAAGCCACTACGCTTTTCACTTTGCTGTTCTACTCATAGGAGCCGCGAAATGACGATTCAGTCGCCCATTAACACTCGTTTGGCTCATTATTAATCGACAATGAGGCCGCATATCTTGTGGTTATCGCGTAAGCTTAAGAATGCGTCGCGGGTACGGTTTGCGATTTGGCATTAGCTGACAACCTCGTCAACAGTGCTCCTGCAGACGGTCGACCTTGCTTGTGCTGAAGCACAAGCTGCCCAGCATGTTCTTGGTTCGGATACTCAAGGGGGGGCTGGCGCAGATGTCGATGCTCTGAAAAACGAACAGAGGGTTCCTGGTATGTCCAGCAGAAGGGCGCCCCCCTACATGCGGAGGGACTTGTTTGCTGATGGGAACGCAGGCGCCGACCTTGTGGACTCAGCATGGGTCGAACTACGAAAGATAGACCAGCCTCTCCGAGACAGGATCCAGAAATCGCAGGGCATCTTCGGCACCCTTTTGCATTTGGTTCTCAAGGCTGTTCCAACGCTCCGCCTCAGCGCCCCTCCGACCGAAGCGCCGAAGAGCTCACTCGGAGGACCTCTTCGTCGCGCCACTGAGTTTTTGGAGGAATCGGCGGCCAGGAATAACTCGGATGCGCTGTTTCTTTTGGCCGAAATGAACTTCTATGGCAACTTTTCACACCCAAGGGACTTCAAGGCTTCGTTCGATTATTACAACAAGCTGGCGTCGATACACGGAAACAGCTCGGCACAACACATGGTCGGCCTCATGTACTCTACCGGGATTGGGGGAGCAGTAGAGCGTGACCAGGCACGAGCCTTGCTCTACTATACCTTTGCCGCAAACCAAGGGCATACAAGGGCCGAAATGACGGTTGCACATCGGTATCACGCGGGTATATCCGTGCCTAAGAGTTGCGAAAATGCTGTCAAGTACTACAAGCGAGTTGCCGACAAGGCTATTGCTTGGTATCGATCAGGCCCCCCAGGGGGTATGGGCTGGGTCCCGGAATCATTTCGTATTGCCGACGAGAGCGGCGGTGTATATGGAGAGGGTGCTAGCGTGTCAAGCTCAGGAATCAATGCAGTCAAAGCGCATCCCAACTCGGATGCGTATGCTTCGATCGAGGACATTATCGAGTATCTCGACCTCATATCGCAAAAAGGCGACTTTAAGGCGTCATACAACCTGGGCAGGCTCTACTACGAGGGTCAGAAGGGACTCCCCAAGAACTTCAAGGTTGCGAGCCACTACTTCTTGATGGTCGCCCAGAAGTTTTGGAAGAAAAACAACCGGATCGCCGAGAACTACAAGCCTGGGCTGGATAAGACTGCTTGTAAAGCCGCTGGCTTCATCGGACGAATGCACATGCGGGGCGAAGGTGTCAAGCAGTCTTTCGCTCTGGCCAAATGGTGGTTTGATCGCGGCATCACACACGGCGACGCTCAGTCTCAGTACGGACTTGGTTTGCTGCATCTGCATGGGTACGGCGTCGAGAAGAATATGGTCAAGGCCATAAACCTGTTCAAGTCAGCAGCAGAGCAGGACTATTCCCCAGCCCAGGTCCAACTCGGGTCTCTCTATCTCGATCAGGGGTACTCCGAAGACCCTGCAGCCGCGAGCCATTACTTTGAGATGGCTGCGCGACACGGTAACCTGGAGGCGTACTACTATATTGCCGAGATGAACTTCTTTGGTGTGGGTCGGGACAAGTCGTGCACCCAGGCAGTGGGCTACTATAAAAGCGTCGCGGAGAGGGCTGAGCCTTTGGTCTCTTCCTGGGCGGAGGCGAACCTGGCGTATGAAAATGGCGACCAAGAGCTGGCCCTCCTCGAGTATTTGACGGCGGCGGAACAGGGATACGAAAAAGCGCAGAACAATGTCGCGTATCTACTCGACCCTGAACAATCCCGGCTACCCGTCCCCGAATGGCTCTACCCGCGGGCTCAGAAGTCGAGGCTACTCGAAGACTCAAGCCTCGCTCTGATTTTCTGGACGCGCTCGTCTCGACAAGGCAACATCGATGCTCTTGTCAAGATGGGCGATTATTATTTGTACGGGATCGGCACGAGCGCGGATGTCGACAAGGCGGTGCAATGCTATACAGGGGCGTCAGAATACCACCAGAGTGCGCAGGCACTGTATAACCTGGGATGGATGCACGAGAATGGCCTCGGCCTAAATCAGGACTACCATCTTGCCAAGCGATACTACGACCAGGCTCTCGAGACAAACGACGAGGCCTATCTTCCCGTCACCCTTAGCCTCCTCAAGCTGCGGGCTCGTAGTGCGTGGAACACAATTACCAACGGGCGGATCAACTCTATTCAGGATGAGCCAGGTGAGATCTTATGCATTGAACTGATATGAGAACCGAAGCCTAACTGACCTTCTCGCTAGCCCCTAAGAAGGATTGGTCTCTGAGCGAGTGGATCGCAAACTTCATGCAGGATGATATGATCTACTATGAGGACGAGCCTTATGACCCCCTCTACGATGACGATATGCCAGGTGGGGATGGCATCCTAGGGGATCTGGATGATGGTATCTTTGAGAGCGTTGTGATTATCGGCCTGGTTACGGCGCTTATATTTTTGGTATTATATCGCCAGCAGCGACAACAACAGGAAGCTCGACGCCAACAACAGCAGCAGCAACAACAACAACAACAGCAGCAGCAGCAACAGCAGCAGCAGCAGCAGCAACCACAACAAGGGGAACAGCCGAATCAGGGGTTCTTCCCGCCGCCTGGAGATCCTAACTTGGGGATGTGGGCAGCGGGAGGGGTGGGGCATTGAAATGCGAAATGTGGGTTTCAGTTTTTGCATCGAGCGGTGGCGTAATGAGGTTGATTTATTATTTCGGGATACTTCCTTGAGCGGTCAGAATAAATCGACAAAGCTGTTAGGAATGCAACCACGCCTTAGGCGTTGTGTCATCGGCATCGTGTTGCTCCGTGTGAATAGCACCATGAAAAAGATGTGTAGTAGGTGTGCCTGAGCAGAATTCTGAAAATGTAGCAAGACTGTGCATATAGCAAGGCGCTACAAAAGCTAGCAACACGTCTTCAACCCGTAAAATAACCTAGAGGTCCACTAGTCAGCTGGAGTGAGGTTGGCAATGCCAGATGCGTGCGGTGCCGTTCCGGGTTGGACAGTAAGAGGATCAATTGCGCACTGGTCTGGGGTGCTCTCATCGCTGGAGGCTTGGCGGCATCGCCCCTTCCTCTTTTGACTTCAATCCAAATATTGGTCATATCATTCCCCCTCATCACCCACCACTGGCCTTCCGAGGATATTCAGAATTCACACTCCGGAAAATGCGTCTCAACAGACGTCCCAGCCATGTCGTCACAAACGCCGGAACCGGCCTCCAAGCGCCGCCGTGTTGAAACCGCCAACACTACACTCAGGAAGCCGTTCAAATCTCCGCTCATCAACCGTCCTACCACCGCCTCCGACGCCTCAACACCGAAGTCATCGTCCTTGAAACCCCGGATCGCCGCTTCCGGAGCTGGGGGAGGCAGAAGTGCTTTCTCTCGGCAGCCGCAGCAGCATGTGGCTTCTCCGCTCACTAGCGCTGCTCGTAGCAGGAGCAGAAAGATCCCTGGTAAAGCACCCCTTAAGGTGGAGTTTCCATTCAATCCTTTTCGCGAAAAACTCCAGAAGACGCAGCGAGAGACCGCTGCTAGACTTCGGGTGGTGAAAGCCGAGATGGAACTGGTCCAGCAGGCTGGCCGGATTGAGCGGGAGTCAAAGGCCAAGCGGCCAGGAGAGCAGATCGACGCCGAGCTCCGGGAAGTTACGGCCAAGTGGAGAGATGCGAGTAGGCTGGCCGCCGAGGACCTCTTTGAGCTGATCAAGCAACGGGTAGAGGGTATGGGTGGGGCTAAGGGTTTGAGGAAGCAGAGGCAGGAGTATGGTGGGTTTTATGATGATGGCGCAATGGAAAGGGGCAAAGAGCGTGGCTCTGATGGTGGCAGCGGGAGACATGATGAACGTGAGGAACGTGAGGGTGATGATATTGTGGAGAGAGAAGGGAGGGAGGAACGCCAGAAAGCTGACGAAGATGCCGAAGAAGAGGTTTGTCTGTTGATGGTGGACTGGGAATGGAGGAATACTGGAGCTGACTGTGGTTTAGGGATTCACGATGCTGATGATGCTGAGAAACCTCAATATCGACCCCGAACTGTTGGGGTGGGATGCAGCTGAGGAGAAATGGATTGAATGACGTCCGGTCGGCACAGCCCGTCAGCAGCGTTATCAACGATGCTCTATTTGAAGTGTCATGCCCGTCACATCAGAAACCAGGCCTCCGGAGGATGTCCATGCATTCTCACTTGGTTTAGACAGCGGGCCCATTGTTGTTACCATGTCTAGAGAGCCATCGTGAGACCCCTTGAGAAACAATTACTGCAAAGACCACATCCAAGGAATGGGATCAATTCCTCGACGAGACACCACGCATGTGCTCAGGCACCTTTGGTCTTAAGGAGGCCAGGAGATCCACCTCACAATGTCCATTGTAAGAGAGCTTTTATTACCCAGCATTATGTCCGCAGACCTGTAGACCACAGCCCAACCTGGCAGTTTCGTGACCAACGCTAAGCGGCTTTTGATTGGGCACTGGAGTCAAAGATGTGTGGCTTTGCACGATTCTGGGGGTCTCGGTCCGGAGACAACTGAAACTGAAGAAGAGGCATAGTGAAACACGGCCACTAACGAGTCGCGCCACTGCCGTCTTGCTAATCAATCGGCGCTGGGTTTTCCTGCCGACGACTGCGATCGGAAACCGCGCCACGCGACCTTCCTTGTCTCCTTCGTTTTTGATCGACCTTCTCAGAACACTTTTGGGAACGCTGCATTTCCACGTCATTCGCAAGCGACATTCAACGCAAGATTGCCGTAGAGACCTGGAGTCTTGGCATTATCTTCCCCCAACTCCTGCTTCCTGTTCAACGTAGTCTTTTCTTCTATACGCTCTCTTTGTTCATGAATTTGGTTATACCGCACCGTTGAATTCTCGCGCCTATACAAACCGCACGGCCCAAGACCTGGTCCTGCAACGTCGGCATCTTGCCGGAGTCACTGCACCCTCATTTCGCCGCGATGGCGTTCGTCATGAAAGCGCTTGAAGCCAGGCAATATCGGTACTGCGACAGAAACGCAGATGGCTTTATCGACGATAGCTCTTGCTATGTTCCGTTCTGGCACACTAAGGTACGCTCTGCGCTATTGTCAACACAGTACTGTCGGAGCCACAACTAACAAAATAACTTCAGACTGGCGTCATCGTGAAATGGTCGCTCTTCCTTGGCCTCATCGCTTTCATCGGCCTATATCTTCTCCTAGGGTACATGCATGCGCAGAGGCGTATCAAGAAGGGACTGATGCCGCTGGCATACCACCGGGTATGCTCCAATTCTCCCTGTTCGAGTATCCACGGCTAACGTTGACTTCGAAGTTCCTCGTCACTCGCCGCCAAAGGGCAATGTTGGATCCCAATTACCAATACCCTCAGCCCGAGACGAGACCGTATTTCCACAACCAGCAGTATTTCGGCATGCAAAACATGCCTCCGCCAGTCTACGACCCTGCTGCTGCCAGACCGCCAATGTACTCGGGCCCGCAAGGGCCCGCTGGACCCCCGGACGGTGCCACAAAGGTTGATCCGACGCAGCAAAATGCTCCCCAGTACGAAGCGCCGCCAGGCCCCCCTCCGAGCACTATCCCGCCGCAGAACACGGGAAGCAACCCTTTCCGCTTATAAAGAACGGTATCTGATAAGCCAGCTGCAAAGGCTCCGGTATCGGAGGCCGAACCTGCTGAGAGCTTGGATTGTGATAGCAACAATTGGTCGGGATGGGATGGCCTACTAGATTGTACATAAGAGGCACGGCCTTGTGCCTTGGGCGGCGTTGATCAGGGAAGGCGCTTGGGTGTCTGATTACACAGACTTGCATTTGCAGATTGGCTTCCAACTTGAATCTTTCTTTTCTGTAGAGTAGCTCCTCTTGGAATACGATAATCGATTAGGCAGGTATCTGTTACACTAACTTACAAGCCCAAATGCTTGGAAAGAGCTAATTCGATGCAACTGCCTGTGAATGTTAACAAGAGAACGCCTTGCAATGCCCGTCCGGTCTGCGCCGTTCCGTTGTGTATAAGATGATAGGCAAATGGGTATCTTCCCCAGTGTATGCAGTGTATGCAGTGTGATGGTTAGTTGAGGGCCAGCCAGGGGTTCATTAGTCGAGCTCCATCGCATCTGCATCTTCGCCCAGTTGCGAAATTGGCGGTTGCACGGGCAAGTCTCGCAGTGGGATGTCGTCAACCATGTCAGCTTCAGGGATGGTCGTCAGACCAGCTGGTTGCGCGAACTCGCTGCGCTCGGCCTGTCTCGCCCGAACGCGTTCCCGCGCATCGATGATGGCTTTGCGCACACTGTCCTGTTCCTCGGGTACCGTAATGGAGCTCGGCACACTGTATAGCACTAGCTGCTTGCTGAGGTAGTCCGGGTCTGGCCTGGCGAGCACCGCTGTCGGAATACGGTTGTTGCGAAGGTGCTTCTCGATGTCCGGGAGGAATATGAGGTTGCCGTCCTCGGCTTCACTATCCGAGGAGAGTTCATCGTCCAGATTGCGGATGTAGACTTTGTACTTGGAGTCATCGACTTGCATCATCGAGTCGTCGCCGGTGGTAGTGGCGCTGACGCTTCCATTGGGACAGTGACCGCTCAAATTGGATGCAGGGAGAGAAGAGCTGCGGGTGGATAGCTGTGGCTGCTGGCTCTCGACGGGAATGTAGAGCTTTGTGCCGGATTGTTCTGTGGGTGAGGGGCAGAGGTGTAAGCTTCCATGTGGTTCGATTTGCGCCGTGGGGTATCGCAGGCGATGGAAACAACTGCAATCGACAGACTGTGAATGCGACATACCTAGATTTAGTAAACTCATACGTTTGGATAGCCGCTCATTGTTCTCAGGCGGTGCTTCGGGCTTGCGCTTGCGCAGCGAGCGCCGTTGCGCCGTGGCGATCTGGTGCTCCATCGCGGGCGCTGAGAAGAATGATGGTGCAGGGTTGTTGGTGGCCAGCATCTTTTTTTCGCGACCGTGTCAAAGTGCTGCAACCTTCGCCTCTTCAAAGTGTAATGCGCACGGAGCAACGACGACGATAAAGCTTTCTTGCCGTCGACAAGCGGCTGGTGTAACGAGCCAATCAGTCGCGCCTGGATGAAGAGCTATCAGTGTGTCAATTGACGATACAGAGCACCGTTTCGAATGGCAGAAGGGTTGATACTGGGATTTGACGGATGAAGCAGGCGTGCGGGTTGATGTGGTTGCGCTCCAGCTGCCGACCCAGGAGGAGGTCCCCAACTTTTGAGACTTTGAGTCATTCCGCCTCGCGAACATTCTACCACAAAAGTCGCCCGGTCCCGCCCTCAGCGCTCGAGAAGCTTCGAGCATCCACCACCGCCGCTGACCCCTCTAAACCCCGGGCTTTCTTCGTCCTGCACGTCGCCGGCCTTGCATCGATTACGAAAAACGGCTTTCGGTCCTATTCACAGTCCACCACGCTACCAACCATGGCTGAAGAAACTACCTGGACCGGGCCCAAGGTCCGCGAGACCTTCCTCAACTACTTTGCCGAGAGGGGTCATTCTATCGGTATGCCTCCGTCACCCACGCTCTCTTTGTCTGTTGCGCCAAGTGCAACACTTGTGCAGCACCGCATTCCACGCTCATGAAGAGCCTCATTGTTTATTATCATGAGGCGCTACTATCTCGTTTACTCACCCGAGCTGGACTAACAAGCTTTTTCACCCCGCGACAGTCCCCTCATCGTCGGTCGTCCCTCATAATGACCCCACCTTGCTCTTCACAAATGCGGGCATGAACCAGTTCAAGTACTGAACCCTAACCCCGAGAATACCCCTGAATGCTGATGCTAACCTCCCTATAGGCCTATCTTCCTCGGGACGATTGGCAAGACTGAGGACATGGCCCAGCTGAAGCGCGCGGTAGACACTCAGAAGGTACGATGACCGTTCTGATGGTTATGGTGAGACCTGGCTGACGCGCGTGACAGTGCATCCGTGCCGGTGGCAAGCACAACGACCTCGATGATGTCGGCAAGGACAGCTACCAGTTGGTTCCCCTGCTGTAATGTTGTGATATGGCAAGTACTGATAAGCCGATTTATCCAGCCACACATTCTTTGAGATGCTGGGTAACTGGGTATGTTGCTCTGACTCCGTCATGGGGAGGCCCCTTGACTAACAGATAAAACCCCTAGTCTTTTGGTGACTATTTCAAGAAGGAGGCAATTGGGTGGTCCTGGGAGCTCCTGACAAAAGTCTACGGCCTGGACCCTAACAGGCTCTACGTAACTTACTTCGAGGGCAACCCAGAAATGGACCTTGAGCCAGATCTCGAGGCCAAGGAGCTGTGGCTGGATGTTGGCGTCCCTGCGGACCACATTATCCCCGGCAACATGAAGGACAACTTCTGGGAGATGGGCGACCAGGGTCCCTGTGGCCCTTGCAGCGAAATCCACTACGACAAAGTGGGAGGGCGGAATGCCTCCCATCTTGTGAACATGGACGACCCGCTGGTAGTGGAAGTGTGGAATAATGTCTTCATTCAATTGTAAGGATGCCGATGCCGTCGGCCGCCGGAAGCAATAGCTAACTTGCACAGCGACCGCCAGAAGGACAAGTCGCTCAAGTCCCTCCCTGCGAAGCATGTCGACACTGGTATGGGCTTCGAGCGATTAGTATCTGCCCTGCAGAACAAGATCTCGAACTATGCAACCGACGTCTTCACGCCCCTATTTGACAGAATTCGGGATGTCACTGGCGCACGGCAATACACCGACAAGTATGGAAAAGACGATGTCGATGGTATCGACACTGCGTACCGTGTCGTAGCTGATCACGTGCGTCTGCTCTCGTTCGCGATTGCGGACGGCGCCGCTCCGAACAACATGGGACGGGGCTACGTTGTCCGACGGGTTCTCCGTAGGGGTGTGCGATATGCCCGAAAGTACTTCCAGGCGGAGATTGGCTCTTTCTTTTCCAAAATTCTTCCTGCCTTGGTCGAGCAGATGGGCGAGCAGTTCCCGGAGCTGAAGAAGAAGGAGGAGGATATCAGGGAGATCCTCGATGAAGAGGAGGTCGCTTTCGCCGTCACGCTGGATCGGGGCGAGAAGCAGTTCGAGAAGTATGCTGCGCTTGCAATCAAAGGCGGCCAAACCAAGCTATCCGGAGCCGATGTCTGGAGGTTATATGACACATTTGGTTTCCCCGAAGATCTTACCAAGTTGATGGCCGAGGAGCGAGGCCTCACCATCGACGAGGCTGAAGTCTCAGTCGCAAGGGAGAAGGCGAGAGAGGCGAGCAAGGCCGTCAAGGAGGCAGTCCAGACATTCCCGAAGCTTAACGTTCACCAAATCGCTGAGCTCGAGAACTCCATCAAGATTCCGCGGCCGGACTCCGAGGCGAAATACTCCAAGGGTGACACAAAGGGCAAGGTTCAGCTCATCTTCACTGGGAGCGAATTCCGTAAGACAAGCAAGGAACTTCCTCCCAAAACCCCCCTGGGCCTCTTGCTAGATAAGACCAACTTCTACGCAGAATCTGGTGGCCAAGTTGCCGACAGCGGCCGGATTCTCATTGATGGTGTCGCCGAGTTCAAGGTGCTGGATGTCCAAGAGTTTGGCGGCTACATCGTACACAACGGCTACCTGGAGTACGGTGAGTTCACTGAGGGCGACGAGGTCATCTGCGAGTACGACGAACTTAGGCGGCAACCTATCCGAAACAACCACACTGGCACACATATCCTCAATCACGCGCTCCGCGAAGTACTAGGTGATGAGGTGAACCAAAAGGGATCATTGGTTGACCAAGACAAGCTTCGCTTTGATTTCAGCCACAAGTCCCAGGTCTCGCTCCCGGAAATCAAGAAGATTGAAGACCTTTCCAACAAATACATTCAACAGAACTTCAAGACTTACTACAAGGATGTCGACCTGGACCTGGCGCGCGAAATCGAGGGCGTACGCGCCGTATTCGGAGAGACGTACCCTAACCCGGTGCGCGTGGTATCAATCGGTGTTGATGTCGATGAGCTTCTAAGTAACCCCAAGAACCCCGAGTGGCGAAATGTCAGCGTTGAGTTCTGTGGTGGCACCCACGTCGACCAGACGGGTATCATCAAGGACTTGATCATCGTCGAGGAGAGCGGTATCGCCAAGGGTATTCGTCGCATTGTTGCGTATACGGGCGATGGTGCTCACCAGGCTCAACGCAATGCCAAGGTATTCAGCGAAAAGCTTGACCACATTGACGCCATTCAGTTCGGCCCCGAGAAGGCAGCCGAGATCAAAGCCGCTTCTGTCGAACTTGATGCATTGACTGTCTCGGTGCTGACGAAGGAGGAACTGCGGACAAAGTTTGCCAAGATCCAAAAGGAGATTGTCGAAGAGCAGAAAAAGCGCCAGAAGGCTGAGAGCAAGACCGCTCTGGATACTGTTCAAGGGCACTTCAAACAGGAGGAAAACAAGGACTCTAAGTTCTTCGTTGGCCATCTTCCCATCTCGGCGAATTCGAAGGCAATCGCCGACGTCATGAACTACTACAAGACGAAGGATAAGGAGCGAACGGTGTACGTATTCGCTGGCAACAAAGATGAGGCCGTCTTCCACGGTGTTTATGTGGGCACTGTAAGTCAAAGCTTCTCGTGGTTTCCTGTCAAGCTCGTGTTTTTAACGTGATGTCACAGCATCTCTCCTCCAAGGGCGTCACCGCCGAGCAATGGACCACCGTCGTCAGCGAAGTCATTGGCGGTAAGACAGGCGGTAAGGAGCCCAGCCGACAAGGTGCGGGTGCCGAACCCGCGAAGCTCGAGGAGGCAGTTGCCAAGGCCGAGGCGTGGCTCGTTGAGAAGATGAAGGAGCTCAGTATTTAAATTTGATGTTGGATGGATTTTGTATGGGCTCATTCGCTCCCCATTCTTCGAAACAGCATAGATTACCCCTAGATGCTTGCGGGAGCTTTCCTTTTGCAAGAGATGGATTACCAGGTTCTTTACTCCTATTCTGTGTATTTGTTTTGCTTGAAATCGTTTCCCCCCTGAGTTACGCCGACAAATGGGTACATTCTTGTAGCCAAGATCGCGACCTGTGTATGGCATAGCTCACCTCAACTCACCAAAATATCAGATACAACGGGGTCAAAATTATGACTGATTCATATAAAAGTACAGTGCCGACATTTGCGGGCTTTAATTTATTTTCAGATCCGTACTACACCGTGTAAAGCACGCTGGCATTCTTGTACCAGCTGAGCAGTGGGTTCTCGCCGCTACAGGTCTCCGTCTCCTCGATGTAAGCCCACCTGTGCATGAATTCTTCGTGGGACAAAACCTTGGTCAACTTTCCAGTGAGTGCCTGGTACATTGCCTCAGATATCCGAAAGTCGGTGGGGAACATGATATCAAAGTACCCCTGGTGGACCTTTTGTTCAAGTTAGCAAGAGGTTCAACTTGGTTCGTAAGCATATCAAGGGGGGGGCTTACCAATGGCGTGCTGACGGGGACTGGTCGCCGCTGGTACCTTGTCTGTACGATGGGTGCATTTAAGCCCTTGATGGCGTCGGGCAGCGAATGGAAGTCGCTGGTCAGCAGCCTGTGTGCGGGGAAGTAGCGCCCGAGGACGTCAAAGAACTCCATCAGCCGGGTAGGGATGTACTCTGGTAAACTGAGGTTGGGGGCAAAGGGACGGCTGGTGGCGAGCCATCGGCCCAGACGACTAGAGGGGTAGGGAAGCTTGTAGCTGCCTTCGGTTGCGGCGTCTCGGACGCGGAGAAAGCGGGCGGCGACAGGGTCGAGTTCTGGGCTGTAGAACTCGTAGAAATCGCCGTTCTCATCAATAAGAACAGTCCCTTGCAATGGAGTCTCAGTTTCGAGATCGTAGCGCAGGGCATCATGGGCGAAGTTATCAAACACCTCGAATGCGAGAAAAAAGCATGGCGAGGGCACTGTCTGGGTCCAGTCAAATATCGACTGGTTGATGATCTCCACACGTTCTGCGTGGCCACGACCGCTGGCCGATCTCATCAACTGTGAGTTCTGTATGGTCGCAAGCTGCGAACTAATCTCAATGATCTTATAGCGCGTGCGGGCGTATACGGCTGGCTCCATGTCACGGATGTAGTCAAGGATATTGGTCATCAAGGTGCCGCGGCCGGCGCCCATCTCGTAGATGATAAGGTCGTGGTAGGGGTATGTTGTGAGCTTGTAGTTGGCTACGAGATAGCGGGCAATGGCTTCACCGTAGTAAGGACGGAATAGCTCGGTGGGCGTGTACCATAGCTGGCGCGTTTCCGAGGGGGAGACAGCGTCGAGAGAATCCTCAAAGTCCACATAACGGCGCGAAAGCAAGGCGTTGAACTCGGTCTCGTCTTTGAGTGCGGGGAAGTTAAACGGCTCGCCGGTCGAGAAGATGACAGCCTGTTTGGAGAAGTAACCGTAGTGCGGGTTATAGAGGCTGTCGTCGATGAAGTCTCTCAGCAGCATCTTGACACGGCGTGGGCGCTCCGCTCGACCCCGTAGGTCGTGGGCCGTTACCATGGGGTATTTTTTGTACTCCTCCGACCTGTCCGTTGGCAACAGCATGGTTCGCTGCTGCCAATTGCTCTCATTGCGGCGGGTGAGGCCAGCGTCGCCGCCCCGCCCGCGGGTCGAGTAGTAGGCCCGCTGCCGTTGTTGTCGAACATGCTGGATCGCGGTCGCGAGCCGTACGACGTTTTGGCTTGACGGGCAGGTCGGATGGTGACGGAATAGCCGCCTAAACAGACGCGTGACGACGGGGGAGTCCATCGTAGACCTCGGGGAAATCGTCCACAACAGGATCTAGGGGATGGATGCATTGGAGTGTTGGAGCTCCTCGAGGAAGGAACTTTACAGATGGCCCGAGCTCCGGGATGCGGCTTCGCTGCACTTGCAGCAGTTTGCAGGGGCAAGCGACAAGGATGGTGCTTGGCAAAGATCTGCGATGGCGATGACATCGGTTCCTTTCCCACGCAACCCGAGATGATTTGAAACACCAAAAAAACACATTTATTCGCTCTATCTAGTGTTCGTCTATCTTCCATTACACCCAATTTGAGAGTTTGCCGGCACGCAGGCGAGTTCTCATAAAAAAATTTCGCGACTCATCCTCATATCTGAAATTATGAGACCATGTCACTGAGCGACCATCCACGTGCTTATGGCACAGCTGCTCTCACAGCAGCCTTTGTTGTCGGAATCCTCGTCACTCTTGGATTTAAGGACCTGTATCCCGAGCTAGAAGAACAGTACCAGCGCCGCAAAAGGAGGAGAAAGCCTCGTCAGTCGTCATCGACCGAGTCCCGAAGAAGCAGCTTCTTCTGGGGACCTGTCCAGCTCGAGGATCACGAGTCGGAGTCGTCATCCTCTAGCGCCGCTGCGGATAACATCCGCGATGGCATAGTTGAAGGCATCGAGGGCTGTATCGGCAACACACCCCTGGTCAAGCTCCGCAGTCTCTCCGAGGCCACTGGCTGCACCATCCTCGCCAAGGCCGAGTTTCTCAACGGCGCCGGCGGCAGCCCCAAGGACCGGGTGGCCCTTCACATGATCGAGGTGGCCGAGGAGGAGGGCCTCCTCGCACCAGGGCGTGGCGACACTATCTACGAAGGCACTGTCGGCAGCACTGGCATCTCGCTCGCCACACTCGCGCGGGCCCGCGGCTACCGCGCACACATCTGCATGCCCAACGACCAGGCCACGGAGAAGTCCACCCTCCTCCACCATCTAGGGGCGACCGTGGAGCGCGTGACGCCCGCACCCATCACCTCGCCAGAGCACTTTGTCAACCTCGCGCGAACACGCGCCCGCGAGCACACTGCGTCGTCGACAACTGAAAGCAGGGGCTTCTTCGCAGACCAGTTTGAGTCGCATGCCAACTACCAGGCGCACGTCAAGACAACTGGGCCTGAGATATTCCGGCAGACGGGAGGGAGGATCGACGCCTTCGTCGCTGGTGCTGGTACAGGCGGCACCATCGCTGGCGTAGCAAAGTATCTGAAAGAGTCGGCCAAGCTCACTCGCCTTCGCGTTGTACTCGCCGATCCCCAGGGCAGCGGTCTGTACAATAAAGTGCGGCATGGCGTCATGTATGCGTCGACGGAGCGCGAGGGCACCCGTCGCCGCCAGCAGGTTGACACCATTGTTGAGGGAGTAGGCATCAACCGCATCACCGAGAACTTCGAGGCCGGCCGCGAGCTGATCGATGATGCTGTGCGCGTGACTGACGACCAGGCCTGCCGTATGGCTCGTTGGTTGGTTGAGCACGACGGCATCTTTGTTGGCAGCAGCAGCGCTGTCAACTGCGTGGCGGCCGTCGCAACAGCGCTCTCGATGCCGCGCGGCAGTGTCGTAGTGACGGTGCTGTGCGACTCCGGTACTAGACATCTAAGCAAGTTTTGGAAGCAGATCGGCGAGATGGGGCTCGAAGAGGATAATGATGATGAAGAAGGAGCTCAGAAGGAATCCGAGGGACATCTGCTCACTGCCATAGGACTGAAAATGCAGAGGTAATTGTGTCTCCTTGACAAGAGCGCTCTGTCATAGTTGGGTTCTCTCCTTCACGAAATTCCTGTATGTGAGGTTAAGGGTATCGCGGGGAGGTGAATTCCCCAACATCTTGGATGCCGCCTCAAGGGCAAAGATACCATATATTCATCCTCGCACTGCCATTCCACAACCAGCCGTGTCGCTACCGAAACCCCACCATTCTATGGTACAAACTGCGCTCTATCATCCAGAGGTAGTATGGGAGCTTCCGCGCTCCTGTGCTGATCCCCAAGCAGGAGGCAGGGTATCAAAGTTGCCTTCCTTGACTTGCGGTGTATCAATGCATGAGAAAAGGGCAAAACCGCCTTCAGAACCATGCTGAATACCCAGCCCTAGAAAAATCCCAATCTTAGTCAAAATAAGAAAACAAAAGACGAAATCGCTGTAGAAGAGCTTTTTAGTCTGTGGCTCCAAGACAGTAATTTCGATGATACATGTCGCTATAGCCCGACTCTCATTCTAAGCGCATCTCATCTTACCATGAACCGTGCAAACGATGGAGCAAGCCCCATGACAGAAAGAACACAAGAATGGAAATCAAAGACGCCCCTGCGCGCCACCAACCCCTACCTACCCTACCGCCCATTACGAAAATGTGGATATAACAAGAGAGAGAGGTTTACGAGAACTGTAAGTTGTGTAAGCATAAATAGGGGCAAGGGGAAAAAAAGTTTATGGGCGCTTACCTTCCACCGGTTGCCGCAAACGGTGCACTCGCAAAAGGTCGTCATCGGCTCATCGGCCGAGCGGGTTTGGGCCTGGCTATATGACACCTTCTTCTGTCCGCACTTGCCGCACTTGAGGGCGTCGCTGATGGACTTCTCGGCCATGGGAACCTGAGCCTTCTTCATGTTTTCCTTTTGAAGCTCCTCGTCCTTAGCGCGTTGCTCGTCGGAAGCCAGCTCCTTATCCGTCATGACCACAAAGCGGGAGGCGGCAATCTCGCCTACGAGCACCTGACGACGCAGTTTCGTATTATCTTTGCGCTTGAGGCAGGTGAAGAGGGTTCGTAGCCTGGCGCGATACTGGTTATTTTCGCCGTTGAAGGCTGAGTGGCAGGCCGCCTCGATCTCAACAGCCCGCGCCACTACCTCCTCAACTGACTCTCTCGCCTGATAGGCCAAGCCGTTGTATAGAAGACCAATACTATTGTTTCTATTTGCGCTGTGGGTTCGGTTGAGGTCCACCTTGTCCGCTCTGAAATGGCGCTTCTCCGGGTCTCCCTCATACGGCCTGTTGAGAGAGGATGCTGTTGTCGGCGAGGCGGTGGCTTTGGGCGTCGGTGATGCGGTGGCTTCCTTCTTCTTCTTAGCGTCCTTCGCTGCGTCGACATGCTTCTTCCATTTCTGGACAATCTCGCCGGCGACTCGGGCGATGTCGCGATTTGCGTGCGAGCGCAACCGCCCTACTGTGACACCGGCCTTCGTGGACTGCGGAATAATTTGTGAGTCTGACAGCCATCGGGTGCGGGAGGGGTTCCAGTTCGGCCTGGCCTTACTCGAAGCTGCTCCTCAGTCGGGGCAGTGTCTTTCTTCAAGTCCTCCAGCAGCTTGACCACAGTAGTCGCGGGTTCCGAGTTCAGCGACTTGGCCAGCGCTTTTATGCGCGAGCTCAGCTCTCGGTCATCCATGATATGTCCGGTATTGATGCTCGTTAGATGTTGGGTGTTTGGTCTGCCGGGCCAGGTCTCGTGCGCCCAGAAAATATACTTCTGCGCGGAGAGACGGCGAGGGGTCTGATCAGCCTCGAGTAGGTGGCGTCGATGAGTCGTCGGCGAGGAAAGAGCAGTTAGAGAGGTATTGCAGTTGGTCAGAAAATTCGCACACTCGTGGGCAGCACACAGGCGATTGATCTCGAGAACTTGCTGAGCTCAAGTATGATGATGGCTGAGAAAGATCGGGTTGGAGCCCCACAGTCAAACAAGGCTGAATGCGGTGCATACAGCGCCAGCGGTTTATCCGCTGGTCCGTGCGCCTTCCCCACGACTTTCGTTGTCTCAACTGACAACGGGTTAACAACTCCCCCTGATTTGGCATGTGGGGGGTAAACAGATCGAAAGTTCTATCCTGGGATATTTTACACCTGCAACCTCGATAATTGGTCAGATCCCAAAAAAATCAACAAAAGAAAAATAAATAGGCCTCTAGCGGCCCATCTCCATTCCCCTGATACTGCCACTAGCGCTGTTTTCGCTGTCGGTGGCACCCTCTTCCTTTTTCTCCAGGGCCGTTTTCGTCTTCACGGATTTGAACTCAATGAAGCACGAAATAAATGCTGCCAAGGCCCCCAGAGGTATCCCGATAATGAAAACTTTCCGCAATGCCTCGTTATAGACCTCCAGCATGATCGGCAATTTGTTTGCAGGAACTAACTCCCGGAATGCCGCGGCCCCGGCATCAATTACCTTTTTGATGTTGATTCCGGGTAGGAGATTCTCAGCCGATGCCTTGAGCAGTTGGTTCTGGAACACGCTGTTGCCCACCGACAGAAATATGGCACCCCCAAGCGATTGCGCCGCCACAACCGCTGCCGTCCCTACAGCCATATCAGCCGGGTCAAGTGCCGTCTGAACTGCAGTAAAGCACTGCTGAATTGATAGGCCAAAGCCGATACTGGCGAGTATTTCGTAGCCCACCCACTGGGCCGTTGTTGTGTTGACAGTCATCATGGTGAGCAGGCCCAGACCAACGGTCCCGATGGCGCTGCCAATGACCGCTGGTGGTGTCACATATCCAACGACGGAGACAAACACTCCCGCGAGCAGGGAAAAGAATGCGTTAACGGCGAAGTATGGTATCATGTTGACACCTGAGATGATGGCACTGTCACCAAGTATCGCCTGGAACCAGATGGGCAGGAAAAAGGTGAGGTTGATGATGGCGCCGTACGTCATGAAGGCCATTCCGCACGCTGCCGCGACAGTCCTCTGCGAGAGGATTCGAGGCGGCATCAACGCTGCCTCGCCCTTCCAGCGTTGCCAAATGATGAAAAGGATTGTGACGACGCCGAACCCAACGAGCAGGCCGATGATCTCAGCGCTGGACCAGGGGACTCCCAGAGTCGTAAACTCGAGAGCGAGAAACAGCATGATGGAAGCGCCAAGAAGGAGGATATTCCCGCCGATGTCCAAATCCATGAATCGGTCCATGAACGTGCGGTGGGTGTGGACATGCTTCTTGGGGTGGAAGAACAGGACCATTGCCGTGACGGTTGCGGCACCTACGGGGAGGTTGATGTAAAAACACCATCGCCAGGTCTGTTCGGCATTAGCATATGACCTTTTTTGCCAGGAGAGCCTAGGGATGTACGTACCACGAGGTCTGTAAACACGCCTCCCAGCAGGGGACCGACACTCGCGCCCACACCAAACCTAGAAGCCCTCAGGTTATTTACTCATATCTCCATCTGAGAGGCGATCTTACATCAATCCGACAACGGCCATGAAGATAGGCCGGAGGTGAAGCGGCACAGCGGTCGCTACCACGACAAAACTCCCTGTCAACACACCAGCGCTCCCAAAACCGGCTATGGCCCGCCCGATGATCAGGGAAATGGAACTGGGCGCGACGCCACATAGCAGCGACCCAAGCTCAAAAAAGAACATCGCTAGCAGGTACGACTTCTTGATGGAGAACAGCATGAATACACGGCCGAACACTGGCTGAAATGCGCACGCAGTCAGCAGATACGCTGAGCCATACCAGCCAATATCCGGCGTCGAGTGGAACTCGCGAGTGATATACGGGATTGCCTACTCAATGCTTAGTTCAGCACAGCTCAGCAACAGCCTCAGGGTTTGGGGGGGGGCTATCTGTCTCACTGTGGAAATAATGGTCCGATCGATCGATATTAGAAACACGGCAAACATAAGCCCAACGACGAGGCAAGTAAGAGGGACGCCCGTGATAAATTGGTCGTCTTGAGGAATAATCGGGGCCGAAGGCCCCGACTGGATCACCTCCGAGCTTTTTCTTCGTGTCTCGACCAAGGAGAACCGTTTTGCTTGCTTCGACGGTTCACGGGGCCCTTCATCAGGCTTCCCGGGATATCGCTGCTCCTCCATCGGTGTCGATGTTGGGCTGCGCTTGCTGCCTAGACCGCTGGACAGCATCAGTAATGCCGGCGCTGACGATAAGTGTCTCAGAGGGCCTCCAAGGACCTGCTCCATCATATCTGCCAGGTATTTGTGGTTTTCAACGATTGTATCGGTGTGAGACCGGCCGGGATGTTGCTGGCGATGCGTTGGATCTAGGTCCTCGGCGCTGAGATGTTCGGCGCTGGGATCTCGTGACGACGACTGCGCCATCTGTTCTCGACTCCCTTCTGTATTGCGGTGATCGTTCCGCATTTCTTGGAGTATCACGCCCGTAGCTGAGCTAGAGGAGCTCTCTCCCCGGGCGCGGAAGCTGGGCAGCGGAAGCTCCGGGGGCAGTTCCCATTGCAGATTATCGACATCTTTGGAACTTCTTTTCGCCATATTCAGTTGCTCGACACAAGTCAGAAAAGAACAAGATGCCGCTCGTAACACTTCAAGAGCATAATTCACCTTTTCTGGGGATTGCAGGTGGCCACAACCGTTTCCGGAGAAAGGTTGTTGCTGGCCCCTTTTGGCAGGCACTGGTTCAACGAGGAGTCAGGGGCCAGGACTCTTGACTGATCCATCACACCAAGACAAAATATTCAAGGTACACTAGCCAGACCATCATCGAGACGATGCTTTCGGAAACCATGGCAGTAGCGCAGGGCCAAGGTAGAGAGCCACAATCGACATGACCGTCGGTTTTTAACAGTTCGGACGACTAGAAGGATCGCGAGCTACCTTCTGACCCAAATCGCCCCGGCCCAATCTACAACTAGCGGACGATCCGGTAGCCGAGACGACGAGCAACCAAAACACGTGCATGGCTGTTGCCCTGAACATGTTAGGGGGCTGAGACTTCTAACGACAAGCCATCGACGTCACCAATGGACCAGCAGCGGGTCGCTATGGTACAAACGGGGAAGGCATGATGGCAGAGAGCCATGGATACTTTTTCGGTAGCAGTCGTTCCTTCAAGCCCCGGACACAACGGAGCTTGAATTCGAATTCAGCATATAATATCAAACTCATGCCTCTGCAGATGCCGGGATGTTCGGGACCATGGGTTGCAATCCCGAAAAGCCGAGCGTTCTCTGGGCCGATGCATAAAGGGGGTGATATGATCCTGGCTGCCATATTTCGGTCACGCGCCAGCTGGAACCGCTTTACAGCGGGCTCCAAACCGTCATGAGAGTTGAGCATCTGCTTCGGTTGCGGCCGCGTCTATTCTGGCTGAAGGTGGCTTGATTCAGGACGCCCTTTTGGGGGCCTGAGGTCGAACGCTTATCACCTCAGCGGTGCTACAACGACGTCGGGTAGCTTGGTTGCGGCTGTCAAGCAAGGTGGAATGGACGTTTTCTGGGATTACATGAAAAAGTCGCAGGTACCATGTCTGCGATACATATTCAAGATGTTGGTCGTTAACGATCATTATCTTCAAGCCCAGTTCTCTCTTCTTTGAAAATTAAGCAATTCTGCAACCATAATCCTCACCGAATTCTGAATACGACATCACCTCGCCCAGCATGGCGTCTAAGGTGACACTGAGTTCTGTTCTCGCGGTGACAACAGCCGCATCCGTTGCCTATGCAAGAAAGTTTGACCAGCCTCTCACACAAACAGTCGGCACGGCCGTCGCGACAGTTCTTCCACTGTACATCTTTGTTTGGATGAGCTGGCTCTATCCCGTCTACTTCTCGGAACTGCGGCATGTCCCCACGGTACCGGGGTTTCCTCTGTGGGGGCAGTTCCTCACCATTATTATGGAAGAGTGCGGCGTTCCGCAGCGCCGTTGGCATAAGGAGCACGGCTCCACCATCCGCTATTACTTCCCTTTCGGCGCCGAGAGATTGTCGGTTGCCGACGACGAGGCACTGAAGCACATGACGGTCAAGAACCCCTACAACTACCCGAAGCCCGTCCGCGCCAAGCTCTGGATGGTGCGCATCCTAGGTGAAGGTGTTCTCCTTGCCGAAGGGCAGGAGCATATGCACCAACGCAAGGCACTCACGGCTGGATTTTCCATCCAGGCAATCCGCTTCCTGACACCTATCTTCTGGGAGAAGTCTCTCCTCATGGCCAGGCTGTGGCGCGGTGAGATGCGAGAGGCCAACATAACGACAAAGTCATTCGAGGTCCTTGAGTGGCTGAATCGTTGCACGCTTGATATCATCGGGAAGGCCGGTTTCGGTTATGACATCAACTCACTCGAGGATCCCGATGTCCCTATCCGCGAGGCCTATCGCCTCGTCTTCGCCTTTGACATCTTCTCGCGCATGCTCCACGGCCTTCAGGCTTTCATCCCCGCATCCAAACACATCCCGGCCAAGATGAATCGCGACATGGAGACCGCACGGGGCATTATTCTCGACAAAGCGACCGAAATCATCACCGACAAACTCGACGAGGCCGAGAACAACGTCGGCACCAAGGATATCCTCGCGCTCATTGCCAAGGAGAACAAAAAGCTCAAAGAGGCGGGTGAGCGGGGCCTCTCGTTCAATACGATGAGAGACCAGATCATGACATTCTTGGGCGCCGGCCATGATACCACGGCCACAGGCGTTGCCTGGACAGTTCATCTGTTGTCAACACACCCCGAGATCCAGGCGCGGCTGCGGAACGAGATCCGCGAGCATATGCCGTTCTTGTTTGACCGTGAGAACGACGAGGCGGGTTTCGACGCGGCGCAGCTTGCGGTCGCAGATCCGGATAAGCTGCCGTTCCTCGACAACGTATGTCGCGAGTCTTTGCGCTATATCCCTCCCATTCCCATGACGGTGCGCCAGTCGCTCGAGGATGATAACATCGGGCCATACAAAGTGCCTGGAGGAACTGTCATTTATGTGCTCGCCAACACGATCAACCGACTTCCACAGTACTGGGGAGAGACGGCAGATGAGTTCGACCCGGACCGCTGGGACGCACTGCCCGACACTGTGGTCCCCAATGCCTTCATGACTTTCCTGCAGGGCCCCCGTGGTTGCATCGGGAGGAAGTTTGCTGAAACCGAGATGAAGATCTTGCTCTGCTGCCTGCTCAGCATGTACGAGTTCGAGCGTGACTTTGACACTCCGGATCCCGAGGAGTGGAAGATGTGGCGGTTGGTGTTGCGGCCCAAGGAGGGCGTCACGGTGAAGGCGACGGTGCTGTGAGTGATGGTAACTATTTAGAGGGGCGTGGATAATAGGCACTTGGATACCAAGCGGTCTTGTTTTCCGTACAATACGGGTTGGACGTGCCCCTGGATAGACAAAGTTGCCGAATAACGGGACCTTTGAGTATTTGAAATAATTGCACCGTACCATTTGTCTATCATGTTTGCACCGTAGTTTTATAGGGTAATCAACCCCAAATGTGTTGGTGGGAGCCTGAAAGACTGGGATCTTACACGAAGTCAGCAGGGCCCAAATCGTTGCATCGGGGGCCCTCTTCGCATCGTGAGACGCTTTGATTACATTATAGTACTCTGTTGGAGAATCAGGAGCCCATTCTTTTGACTGTAATAAAGCCTGTTGTAAGAGCAGTAGCGCATTTTCGACGTTGGGATACAGATGGGACATTTTTATTTGAAATTGGGTGTTCCAGGTACGGCTATCGAAAGATGACGCACCAAATCTTCAGACTTGTGGAAGTAACCCTCGTTCTAATAATCTCAGGACACATTCTAGCAGGTTTTTATTTTAGTGGGATGTTGAAGAGCTACTTATGTGCTGTGTTCATCGGGCGAACCAAAACGTAAACAAAGGGAAAGGGGGCTGTATTCTCTTGGGATTTCCCCTGTCTGCCTAGGTACCGAGACACCTACAAACAACACGGATGTGCCGGTGATCATACTAGTAGTACCTATCTGCGTCCCCCCAATTCCAGTTTGGCCCAGAACCACCGTAACCGCCACCATGGTTGCCATAATGGGTTTGCGGCACGTCGTCCCCGTTCCAGTTGACCCCCCACTTTGGAATATTGTCACCTCCGCTGTTCCTTCCGCCCGCAGGGATTTCCGGACGTGGGATCATTCCGCCCCCCATATTTCCCTCACGGCCCGGGGCCATTCCACCGCCAGGGAAGGTGCCTGCGCCACCATTGCCTCCGCCGGTTCTGCCGCCGTTGTTTCCAGTACCTTCCGGGGCAATTCCTCCGTCGCCGAACCCGCTATGTCCAGTGTTCGGAATACCAACCCCCGGGACAGTTCCTCCACCACCTTGCCCTATTCCTGGAATATCCCCATTTCCGACACCGTGGCTGGTACCAACTGGGCTAACATCAACCTTTGGTTCATTGCCCTTCTGTCCGTCGCCCACATTATTGTCACCAATATGGATCGAGTCGCAGGCCCCGATGCCCACGCCGACACACTTTTTGGTGCCGTCTTTGCCATCTTGGCCGTTGTTCCCACTTCCGTCGTTCTTCTCAGAGTGCTGCTGACCACTGTTCTCCAGCTGATGGTCCTGGGCGTGGCTATCGTCGACGGCCGGGCTACTCTCGGCGCCACCGTCCTGGTGGTTCTTGCCCTTATGATGTTTGTGTTTATCTTGGCGATGGCCATTCTGGCCTCCAGGATTGCCGCCCTCCCGGTCGTCTGGCTCGTCGCTCTGGACGCGGTTGCCGCCATTATTGTTATTGTCGCCCACGTGAATGGGGTCGCACACAGAAATTCCGACGCCGACGCAATTTGGAGCGTTGAAGGTCGGACGAAAGTCGACGACAGGCCGCCCCTCGTGGGGCTCCTTCTTCCACTCGTCAATCTTCTTGCCTACTTTGTCGAGGACGCGCTCGAGATCGTCGATCACGCCCTCCTCTGCGGCCTCGTGGTTGACGATCGGCGCGCCATAGGCTGTGGCAAGAATAGCCGTGACGATCGTGGCGTGGAGTTGCATTGTGGTGGACTTGTGGTAACGAAGTTCCTCATCTGAGAGGAAAGAGTTGTGATTCGAGGCTACCTCTACCTATGTGATATGATTGCGGCATTATCATGGCTGATACCGATCCCATGGCATGGGATCTGAGGACGATTCAAACTGCGACCCCCTGATTGATACCCGACACATACCATCTGCTTTCGTGTGTAGAGATCGACACCCTGTGTCGCCATACCGACGACCGGGGCAGATCCCGACAGCTGAGCATCACAGCTTCAAGAGCTCTGACAGCTCTGGGGGGGCTAACATGTAGCGGAAGCAAAGGCCGCGTGGCGGCGGGCCGCAACTCTATCTCGATGAATACCCCTTTCATGTGAAGATATCTATCCGCTCCCCTGACAGCCCCCTAAACGGTGCCGAGAAGCCACAGGTACGCCGCTGACGGAATACGGTGGGTAACTGCAACATGTAGACGAATCAGCCTCGAGACTCTACTAATTTGGCCCTCCTGGTAGATCTCGACAGAATGCCTCGCGTGGTTCTAGCACTACGCGAGTCGATCTTAACCATCCACGCGCTTTGCATCATGCTCTTTATTCTCCTGAGTTAGCTTCCTGAATCCTGCTCGCCGGACACAGGACGTGTCTTGCGCGGTCTCTGTATATAGCGAGTCCTCGGTGCTGCGTCCTGCTTTTTATGCCTCTTTCGTCGACATCCTCTCCTCACAATACAAAACAAACCCCCCCCAAAAACAATAACCATCATTCGGTCCTTATCAACTGTTCCTTAACTTTATTCGTCTTTGTTCTTCTTCCAATAGCTCAAGGCAACCTTCCTTAAAATGCACTTCACCAAAGTTTCCGGTCTCGTCGCGCAAGTCAGTCTGACAACGGCTAGCGTTGTCGGTGCAGACGATATGTTGTATGTTTAAGTCCCATTCCTCACCATTCCCCAGCAAACGCCTATTTATCACTACCCATTTTCTTTACTTCCACATCTCCTTCCATTACTTGCCCCTTTGGTTACCCTTTTACTTCCCTCCGACACCCCTTTCCTTCCCCTTTACTTACCTTTATTATTTTATTCCTAACTATTTCACTACCCTCTCCATCCACGCCCATTTTGTTACCTTTTCGTTACCCCTTTGCTACCCCTTTACTTCTCCATTGCTTCACCTTCGTCTCCCTACTCATCATTTCATTACCCCCCCTCTCTCCATCAGCTCCCATTTCGCTCCCCTTTCACAACCCTTTTGCTCCCCTTTTGCTCCCCCGTTTATTCCCCCTTCTTTACCCTACCCCC